>Ga0123338_10000847_pt1 | contig 30210 bp, 22 predicted proteins | sample grotaG_FD_89793 | JGI IMG/M metagenome (GOLD analysis project Ga0123338, IMG submission 89793) | Glacier valley bacterial and archeal communities from Borup Fiord, Nunavut, Canada, to study Microbial Dark Matter (Phase II) -... | ecosystem: Environmental > Aquatic > Freshwater > Ice > Glacier ...
GCTAGCTACGCGGCAAACCAGCTGTCGGGGGCGAGCGCCGCTGCGCGTTCGCGATGTTTGTCGGCGATCGCGTGCTGGCCATCGGCCGCCGCCGCCCGCGCCGCGTAGTGATGTGCGAGGGCACGCGTGCTCTGACCGGCACGCACGTCGTCGATGACCTTCTGGAGGATCTCGAGTGCTTCGGCATTCTTGCGCTCGGCGGTGAGGACCTTGCCGGTCGCGAGCCGCGCCGCGATATGCGACTCCGATTGCAGGCGCGGATCGAGACGTGCGAGCTCGGGCTCGAGCGTTGGCAAGAGCTCGCGCGCTTTCGCGACCTCGCCGGTCTCGACGAGCGCACCGATCTTTACGGTCGTGACCTGCACGCGCTCTCGCGGCTTGAGCGGCGTGACACTCGCGAGTGCGGCGAGTGCCTCGCTCCACTGGCCGTGCATCTCGTGCGCGATCGCGCGGTACATCGGGCGGCCATCGATCTGCGTGATTCGAGCGACGTCGCCGATCGCGATCGCGCGGGTCATCGCGGCCGATTTGGTGAGCGTGCGAAACAGCCACCACATCACCAGCACGAACGCGAGACCGATCGACATCCACGCCCAGCCGCTCGCATCGGTCTCGGAGGTCAGTGCCAGGACGATGTACGCCATCGTCATGATCACCGGGACGAACCAGCTCGCGATGAACGACCACAGCCTGCCATTGTGGCCGAGGAAGCCACCCGTCGACGCAGCCTCTGGCGGGTGCGTGGTCATTTCGCACGCATCCGCTTCGCGATCCGCATCGCGAGCTCGAGAGCCTGTTCGTAGTTGAGGCGCGGGTCGACCCGGCTCTTGTACGCGCGCTCGAGGCCGATCTCGTCGAGGCCACGCGCACCACCGACGCACTCGGTGACGTCTTCACCGGTGAGCTCGATGTGGACGCCGCCGAGGTGAGATCCGAGCGACTCGTGGAGCTCGAAGCTGGTCTCGAGCTCGCGCAGGATCTTGTCGAACCGGCGGGTCTTGATCCCCTGCGGCGTCGTCTCGGTGTTGCCGTGCATCGGATCGCACGTCCACAACACGGTGCGGCCTTCGCCCTTCACCGCCGCGACGAGCGCGGGTAGCTTCTCGGCGACGTTGTCGGCACCCATCCGCGCGATCAGCGTGATCCGGCCCGGCAGGCGCTGCGGGTCCAGCACTTCGAGCAACCCGCGCAACCAGTCGGTCGTCATCGCGGGACCGACCTTGACAGCGATCGGGTTTTGGATGCCGCGGAAGAACTCGACGTGCGCCCCATCGAGCTGCGCCGTGCGCATCCCGATCCACGGGAAGTGCGTCGACAGATTGTAGTGACCGGTGCGCCGCGGCACCGTGCGGGTCTGCGCTTGCTCGTACGGCAGCGCGAGTGCCTCGTGGCTGGTGTACAGCGTGACGCGACGAAGTACTTCGTTCTCGACGCCGGTGATCGCGGACAAAAAGTTCAGCGACTCGCGGATCGAGCTCACGATGTGCTCGTACTGCTCCGCGTTCGGCGAGCCGTGCGCGAACGAGACATCCCACTGCTCGGGATGATGAAGATCGGCGAAGCCTCCATCCGTGAGGCCGCGGATGAAGTTGAGTGTGAGCGCGGCGCGCTCGTAGCCACGCAACATGAGCTCGGGATCCGGCTCGCGATCCGCGGCGGTGAAGGGATTGCGATTGACGTTGTCGCCGCGATACGCGGGCAACGTGACCTCGCCGCGCGTCTCGGTATCGGCCGAGCGCGGCTTCGCATACTGACCCGCGATCCGACCGACACGGATCACCGGCTTGCGCGTGCCGTGGACGAGCACGAGCGACATCTGCAGGAGGATCTTCAGCTTCGCGGCGATCGGCTCGCTGCGGCAATCGTCGAAGCTCTCGGCGCAATCGCCACCTTGCAGCAGGAACGCTTCGCCCTTCGCGGCCTTCGCTAGATCCGCGCGCAGGTTCTCGACCTCCCACGACGTGACGAGTGGCGGCAGCTGGGCCATCTGTTCGAGCACGTTCGCGAGCTTGACCGGATCGCCGTACGCGACTTGTTGCTGCGCGGGGCGCTCCTGCCAGCTTTTCGGTGACCACGTCATATCAGTCCGGCTCCTCGACTTTTTGCGTCTTCGAACCGCCACACAGCAGCGGTCTCTTACCTTCGTATTGCAGCCGCGGATGCGCCGGCGTGTAGATCTTCTCGGGGTCGAGCGTGCCCTTCTTCGTGCGCAGCACGTCGGCCATCGCATCGCGCACGATCACGTCGGTCGGTTTGATCGAGCCTTCGGGCAACTTCAGCCGCCCGAACACGCCGTCGCCACCGGAGGCCAAGAAATCAGTCGTCGCGACCACGTACTTCGCTTCATCGGTGAGCAGGCGCTTGCCGACCTTGATTTCGAGGTCGAGCGCGCCATTCTTGCACGCCGCTTTCACGGTGATGCCGCCCCACGAGAAGATGCCGCCATCGCGCTGGAGGTTCGTCGTGAGCAACCGGCGGATGTGCTTGCCTTGCACGGTGACGAGCGCGAACCGGTTGTCGAACGGCATCGCCTCGAAGAGCTTGCCGTAGGTCAGCGGCCCTGACGTGATGTCGGCGCGCAGGCCGCCGCCGTTCGTCATCGCGATCTCGGCATCCGGGCGCGCCGCGAGCATCAGATCGGTGAACCAGTTGCCCTCGACCGATTCGGTCTTGTAGGCGCGCGTGACCGGGCCGTTCAGCATCACGCCAAGACTCGCGTTGCGACGATCGGAGGTGCGATCCATCGCGGCGTCGACGATCTTCTGGACCTCGACATCGGCGACGACGGGCTTGCCTTCGTAATCGCCGGGATGGCACTCGGTCAGCTCGGCCGGATTGCCCTCCGAATCGATCGGGCACATCAGCTTCGGCTTGTGGATCGTGACCGCCGAGACATGGGTCTCGGTGACGCGCAGATCGACACGACCGAAGCCGCGCCCCGAGGACCACGACTCGATCACCGACATGCCATCGACGCGATGAGCGATCGCGGCATGGGTGTGACCCGCAACGACGACATCGACGAGCCCGCGCGGCACGTCGCCGAGGACCTTGAAGAGCTCCTCGTTCGTATCGCAGCTCGTCAGGTCATCGGTTTTCGTGTTGTCCTTGCACGAGCTGCCGATGTGGCTGACCAAGACGACGATCCTCGCGCCGCGGTCGCGCAGCGCCTTCGCTTCATCGGCGATGTACTTCGCGGTCGGCTGGGCCATCTTGAGTCCCGCGAAGTTCGCGGCCATCGTGGTGAACGGTGTCGATTCGGTGCTCGCCCCGAGGATCCCGATCTGCGCGCCCGCAACCGTGATCATCGTCGACGCCGGCATGTTCGGCCACTTGATCCGCTGACCGCTCTGCTCGTCGATGATGTTCGTAACGAGGAACGGAAACCTCGCCTCGGCCGCACGTGCCTTGAGTGCGCCGCGCGGATCTTGCTCGGGCGTCTTCGCGATCACCTGGTCGCCTTCGGGGCCGTAATCGAATTCGTGGTTGCCGATCGCGCTCGCGGCGTAGCCGAGCTGGTTGTACGCCTTGATCACGTCCGCGCCCTCGGCGAGGTTCGATTCGAGCGTGCCCTGGAACAGATCGCCGGCATCGACCAGCACCACGCCACCACCATCGGCCGCGCGCGCCGCTCGCAGGTTGTCGAGAAAGCCACCGAGCAGCGGCAGCCGCACGAGCGCGCCGTGCAGATCGTTCGTGCCGACGATCGAGATCGTGCGCGTACCTTTTTTTGGCGCAGGGAGTGCGCTCTCGTGAACCGCGTGGTGCTCGTGCGCTGGCGGGCCGGAGCCACCGCATGCCGCGCCGAGCACACAGGACAGGACGAGCGCCTTCATGCGGCGGCACCTTACGCGATCGATGTACTAACCGCACGGAACTAAACTCGATCTTCGGCCGCGCGGCAGTTTGTCCCGGGTGAATAGAACGCGGTAAATTGCGTCGAACATTCGCCTTAAGGAGGATTGATGCGATCTCAGCTCTATCGATGGCTTGTCACCAGTAGCCTTGCCGGCGCGACGCTTGTTGGCGTTGCGGGCACGAGCTCCGCTCAAGTAGTCCGCGATCATCGCGGTGGCGGAGGTGTCTCGGTCACGGGCACGGTCAACGTCGATGTTCCGCGCGAGGCACCACCGCCACCGCGTGAAGAGCCCGAGCGCGCACGCGGTCGCGCAGGCTTCCAGTGGCGGACCGGCCGCTGGGATTGGAATCGCGGCAAGTGGGGGTGGCGGGCCGGCGGCTGGGAGCGCGAGCGTCGCGGCAAGCGGTGGCGCGAAGCGAAGTGGGAGAACCGCAACGGTCAATACGTGCTCTCCGATGGCGATTGGGAAGATGCGCCGATGCAGCCGCAAGCCGCACCGCCATCGCTGCGCGAAGAGAGGTTCGAAGCGCGCAACGGCTTCCTCTGGATCCATGGCCGATGGGATTGGCGCAACGGTGACTGGGCGTGGACGCCGGGTCATTACGAGCGCGAGCGCGCGAACAAACGCTGGCGCGAGATGACGTGGGAGAACCGCAGCGGTCAGTGGATGATGGTCGACGGTGGTTGGATCGATGCGCCGCTCACGCCGAGCGCCGCGCCACCGCCGCCCCGCGACGAGCGCTGGGATCCGCGCCAGGGCTTCGTCTGGGTCAGGGGTCGCTGGGATTGGCACAACGGTGACTGGGCGTGGGTCCCGGGTCACATGGAGCGCGAGCGCCGCGGCAAGCGCTGGCGTGAAGCGAGCTGGGAGAACCGCAACGGCCAGTGGGTGACGAACGACGGTGGTTGGCAAGACGAAGCGCCGCCGGTCGTCGTGCAGGGTCCACCTCCGTCGCTGCGCGAGGAGCAGTTCGCGCAACGCTCGGGCTTCCTGTGGATCCGCGGCCGCTGGGACTGGAAGAACGGCAACTACGAGTGGGTCCCCGGTCACTACGAGCGCGAGCGCGCGAATCAGAATTGGAACGAAGGTCGCTGGGAGCAGCGCAACGGCCAGTGGTTCTTCGTCGAAGGATCGTGGGGAAATCGCGCATCGCCGCCACCGCCTCCGCCTCCGCAGTACAACCCGCCTCCGCAGCAGTACAACCCGCCGCCGCCGCCGGTGCAACCTTCACCGCCGCCGCCGCAAGCCGAGAACTACGGGGCGCCGCGCACGGGTTTCGTGTGGGCGCACGGTCACTGGGGTTGGAGCGAAAACTCGTACCAGTGGATCGCGGGTCACTGGGAGCGCGAGCGTGCGAACCGGGGGTGGGCCGAAGGTCACTGGGACCTCAACGGCAATGTCTGGGTTTACACCGAAGGTGGCTGGCGCTAACTAAAAGCGCTTCTCGAGCACCGAGACATTGACCTCGGTCATGCCCTCGTTGCGATAGCTGTCCCGGCTCACTTGCACGTCGGGCAGCTCGAGCTCGAGGTTGTGACCGTGCAGCGCGAGCTGCAGCCTCGCCTTCACCACGGCCTTGCCGTCGGCGAACATCACGTTGCCGTCGAAGTTCACGGTCAGGTGCTCGTTGCCGTGGCCAAGGTGAAGCTGCGCGCGCCGTCCGCGACCATCGATGTGGAAGTTCGCGACGTGGTGCGAGGCCTCGTCGAGATGGTTGCCGAAATGATTGCCGGCGTCCGAGACCTTGTCGGTGATGCGCTGCTCGAGGGTCAGCCCGGTATCGGCCGGGACACGGGGCCATAGCTGATCGAGCGTGAGCAGTGCGTCATCGGAGGTCTCGAGGCTCGGGAGCCTCGGTGCTTTGGGTGGAGTCGCGCTCGCGACCGAGGCCAAACCCACCGCAACTAGAGAGACAAGCCCGGGACGTCCCACGATTCCGATGGTGACAACGCGAGGTCCGGATGTCTGTGAGCCGACCTACAAATGGCGTCCGGAAATGACCGGTTGTCGCCTTTTGCCAGGCTATGTACAGTCCAGCCGAGGGATCCCATGCGCCAAGCATTGCTTGTTTGTTTCGTATTTTCGGCTCTGACGCTCGGCTGCAAGAAGTCGGACAACGGCGGCGGTGGTGGCACTGCGGATGCTCCGGCGCTCAGCGGCGATGTCTACTCGCTGACGTGGGGCCCGATCTCGACGAACCCGACAGATGAGGACACGCGGTGCATCACGGTTCGTCTCAACAACGACACGCCGATCAAGGTCCACCAGCTACACAACCTCCTCGCGACCACCTCGCATCACCTGATCATCTACAAAGATGATGACCCGGCGGCCGTCGAGAACACCACTCCGACCCACTGCACGGGTTTCACCGGCGCGCTCAATCCCTCGGGCAACATCGCACCGCTCGTGATCACGCAAAAGGATGATGACGAGGTCACGTTGCCCGATGGCGTTGGCTACACGTTGGCCGCGCACCAGATGATCAAGATCGAGCTGCACTACATCAACACCACCGACAGCGCGGCGGATGCGACGGCGACGGTAAACTTCCTTGCGGCCGATCCAGCGACGATCACCAACGAAGCAGGCGTCCTTTTCTCCGGCTCTCTGGATATCGACGTCAAAGGCAATCAGCAATCGACGTTGCATCAGTTCCTGACGCTGCCCACCGCCGACCTCGACATGTCGGCGTCGAAGATCTTCGCGATCACCGGTCACACCCACAAGTTCGGTACGCATGTCACGGTCGGCACAGCGGCTTCGCGCACGGATACGGTGACGTCGGTCTACAACCCATCGCCATTCAGCTGGTCCGAGCCACTGACCACGACGTACTCGACCCCGTTCAGCATCCCGTCCGGCGGCGGTTTCGATTTCCAGTGCGACTGGACGAACACCTCGGCTACCGACGTGGGTTTCGGCGAGTCGGCAAAGGATGAGATGTGCTTCTTCTGGGTCTACTACTATCCGGTGCAGAGCCCGAAGGTCTGCGTTCACACCGAGATGTACGGCGGCGTCGACGCGTGCTGCCCGGGTTCATCTCCGGTGTGCGCGCTGGTCAAATGAACGTCAACCAGCCTCCGAATTAGCGCGAGCGCAGGAACGTAGCGAGCTCCGAGAGAACCATCGGAGGAATCTCGTGACCGCCATTGAACGGGTGCCACTCGACCAGTGCGCCGGCGGTTTTTAGTTTGTCGCGCAGCTGCTCGGCGACGCTGAACGGCAGGAGTGCATCGCCGCGGCCGTGGGACTGGAAGACTGGCACACCTGCGAGCTTCGTCATCAGAGGCGCCCACGCGGACTCGGCGATGATCGTGCTCGAGAGCAGCACGAGGCCTGCGAGGCGCGTCGCGTGATGGAGCGCGACATCGATCGAGACCATCGAGCCCTGCGAGAAGCCACCGATCACGATGCGCTCGCTCGTGGTCTTGAACTTCGCGGCGACCTCGTCGATGAAGCGGCCGACCTGCTCGCGCACGGCGGGCAAACCTTCGGGCAGCTCCTTGCTGCGGTCGCTCGCGTTGCCGGTGCGGAGGTCGTGCTCGAGCTTCGCGAGATCGAGACGCCACCACGCGCGTGCGTCGCCGTACATGCCACCGAGCTCGAGCGGCGCCTCGGGGATTACGAAGCGGGTATTCGGGATGTCGAGGTAGCGACCTAGATCGATGAGGTCGGTACCCGGCGCACCGAAGCCGTGGAGGAGGACGACCGTGAGGGTCGCGTCATCCGGCCGCACCACGTGCGTGGTTAGTCCGGCGATCTCGAGGCGTTCGTTCGACACACCTCGGGTAATATCACCAGAACGTGAGCGATCCCAGCCGACGTGACGTGCTGCGCCTGGCGGGTGCGGTCGTGGTCGCGAGCGCGTGCGGCGACAACGCCGCGACGAAGCCGGCGGGCGCGACCTCGGCCTCGGCGGTGTTCGAACCGACGAGCAGCGGCTTTCTGATCTCGGCGTGGAGCGAGATCGAACGCGCCGTCACGATCGATATCTACGACGGCGCGGGGCTGGTCACGAGCGTGCGCGCCGAGGCCCGCGTGAATCAGGCGCTCGCCGCGATCACCGGGCTCGAAGCGAGCACCACGTATCGCGTCGAGATCACCGGCGACGGGGGCACGCGCACGACGCACACGGTGACGACGGCGCCAGCGCTCGATGACGTGCGCGCGGTCCGGCTCGCGGTGTCCGCAGATCTCGATCCGCAGCCGTTCTTCGCGAGCGATATCTTCGAGCAGATCATCGCCGCGGCGCCCGAGGTGTTCGTGACGATCGGCGACGTGCCGTACACCGACAACGGTCCACCCGCGATGACGGTCGCGACCTATCGCGAGCGCCATGCCTTTCTGCGCACCGCACCGCACGTGCGGCCGTGGCTCGAAGCGATGAGCGTGATCGCGATCTACGACGACCACGAGTTTCGCAACGATTGGGACGGCATGTTCGAGGCGGCCGAGCCCGAGCGGTTTGCCGCGGCGATGCAGGTGTGGGACGAGTTCTTTCCACTCGCGGCAACTGCACCGATCGATGATCGGCGCTATCGCAGCTTTCGGTGGGGCGCGAACGTTGAGTGCTTCATGCTCGACTGCCGGCGGTTCCGTAGCGCGAACGCCGCGACCGATAACACCGACAAGACCATGCTCGGCGCTGCGCAGAAGGCGTGGTTCAAGGCCGCTCTCGCGCAGAGCACCGCGACGTTCAAGCTGGTGTTCACGAGCGTGCCGCTCGACTACGGCATCGGCGTCGATCACTGGGCCGGCTTCACGACCGAGCGCGAGGAGCTGTTCGCCGCGATCAAGGCGATGGGCACGACCGGGATTTTATTTTTGTCGGGAGACCAGCACTACTTCGCTGCCTACAGTCACTCCTATGGCCTTCGCGAATTCCAGGTCGGACCGCTCGCCCGTGGGCTCGGTACACCGGGGCCAACCGGCCCGGGCGTACTGTTTCGCGATGTCCGGTACAACTTCGGGCTGATCGACATCACCGCCAACACGCTGACGATCCAGGGTGTAGGTCCCGGCGGCGTGGTCTTCTATAAGGAGACCTTTTCGGCAGAACAGCTCGCGGCGCAGCCAGCGGTGTAAAATATCCGCATGGGGAGCAGTCGGCAGCACCTAGCTGCCTTCGCGAGCCTGCACTTGCTCGGTGACGCCGACGAGCGCAGACGCGCAGCGCGACAAGGACTCGCGATGCTCGCGCAGATCGCCGAGCGCGAGCCTGCGCCACTCGAAGGTCTCGCCGCCGATCAGTTGCTGCTCGCGGTGCGCGCGATGCTCGGTGATGGCGTGCTCGCGGATCTCGATTGGCTCTCGCCGGCCGCGGCCGCGGTCGCGATGTTCGAGCTCGGCCAGGCGGTGCCTGCGGGTGCCGAGCGGCGCGAGCTCGGCAGGCGCGTGCTCACGCGATTGCGAGAAGCGGATCGCGACACGTTCGTGCGCTTGCTCGTCGCACTCGCGCGCAGCTCGCCGAAGGTGGTCGCGAGCGAAGGTCTGCGTGCGCGCCTCGAGGTCGTGCTATCGGCGCCGCTCACCGCACCAGGTGCGATCGGCGAGCTCGCGCTCGGCTTGCTGGCGCAGCCCACGCTCGCCGCGAGCTGGGTCGAGATTCCAGCGACCGGCAGCCTGCCCTCGCGGCGCCTGGCCGGCCGGATCCTCGCGCATGGTGCGCGCGAAGCGCTGCGCCGCCTCGACGGTGGTGATCGCGGTGGCGTGCAGGTGCTCGGGCGGCCGGGCGTGCGCGCGGCGTTGCGCCGGTTGCTCGGCGATCGTGAAGCCCTCGTATGGCGATTCGCGAGCATCGCGCGCGGCATGCTCGCGCACGTCGATTCGGAGCTCGCTGACGATATCGATCGCGAGCTGCGCAACACCGCGACGAACACCGAAGTCCGTCGCGCGTCGGCCTCGGCCGGTGCCGCGCTCGAGCGCGGTGGACAAGCCCAGCGCTGGTCACCCTTGCTCGTCGCGCGCGCGGTCAAGGAGCCGGGTGTCGCGCGCGGTACGATCCTCGGTTTAGCGGGCCTGGCGACCGTCGCCCCCGCGGCTGCCGATGCCCTCGCGAGTGCGCTCGTCGAGCGCCAGCCGCTCGAGGCCGCCGAAGCGATCGCGGAGCTGCGCCGCGAAGAAGAGTCCGAGCTGCTACCGAATGCCTCCGCGCTCGCGCTCGCATGGACGCGCACGCAGATGAGGACGCTCGGCGCGAGCGGCGACGATGGACGCTGGGCGCTGTTGCACGCGCTCGATCGCGAGCTCGGCGGGAGTGCGCGTGCGATCGATGGCATCGGCGTCCCGATCGCTGCCGCGCGCACCGCGCTCGATGCCGGCGACACCGCGACCGCCCTGCGCGAGGCGCGCACCGCCGTCGACGAGATCACCGAGGCGGCCGACTGGCTCGAGAAAGCAACGGACGACGACGCGCTCGATCGTCGCCACTCGATGCGGTTACTGCGCGATCTCGATCGCGAGCTGCTCGCCGACAATGCCCTGACCGCGGTGCTCGCACTCGCGCCCGATACCGATCCGATGCGCGGGCGGTTCTCGCAGGCACTCGCTTCGATCGAAGCTTCGTTGCTCGCGCGTGAAGCGAAGCCCGAGACGGGTGGGGTCGAGCACGGCGGGCTGCGGATCGCGCGGTTGCGTGCGCTGGTTCGCTTGCTCGACGGCGTGCGCACGCCGAGCGAACACGACCTCGCGCCACGCCTCGCGGCGGTGCGCCAGCTGATGGCGCGCGCCGCGATGGATCAATCCTCGCTACGCCGCGCAGTGTGGGCGGCGCTGACGCGCGCGGGCGATGCCCTGCTCCGCGATGGCCACGCCGAGCTCACCGATTTCCTGTTGTCGTGGACCACGACATTTCCCGACGAGGATTTCGCGATCGTGCGCGAGGCCTCTATGGTTCCCGACATCGAATCTGCGTTCTCCGCGTACGCGCGGCTGCAGGAGGCGACCTGGACTGCGGTCGATCCAGACGACGGCGACGCGATTCGCACCGTGATCGAGCGCCTCGCCGAGCTCGCCGATGCTCTGCCGCCCGAGCAATCGCCGCGCGTCGAATCGGTACGCCTCGCGCTCGCGCGGCTCGGCAACCAGCTATCTCGCCTGATCGCGGTCTCGAACCTCTCGGCGATCCCCGGCGGCGCCCTCGACGCGATCGCGAACGAGCTCGGCACGCTCGCACGCCGCGTATTCGGTGCACGCCAGCGCCTCGGTCTGCCCGCCGAGGACACGAGCGATGCGGTCGAGACCGCGGTGCGAGCGATCGAAGCCGCACTCTCCACGCCCCATAGCTCGCTCGACGAGCCGGTCGCCTCGGCGATCGACATGACCCGCGCGGCACTGCCCCCTGCCCTCGCCGCCGCGATCGAGCGCGTGCTCGTGTGGCTCGCCCGCCGCCCGCACGCCGAGACCGGTGCGACGGCGACGATGCCGATCGACGTGTTCCTGCCGAGCTGGGTCCCGCTCTCGCGCTTGCTCGGCGGGTTCTTCGTGATTCGCCCGATCGGGCGCGGCGCCGGCGGCTCCGTGTTGCTCGCGGTGCGCTCCGAGCAACGCGGTCGTCCCGAGCGCGAGCTCGTCGCGCTCAAGGTCCCCGACTACTCCGCCGAGGCCGCGCGCAATCTCTCCGAGCAAGAGTTCGAGCGCTTGTTCCGCGAAGAAGCCGGCGCGCTGCTCGCGCTACCGAGCCACTCGAACCTCGCACGCTTCGTCACGTTCGATGCGAGTGCGCAACCCAAGCCGGTGCTCGTGATGGAGTTCGTCCGTGGCCCGAACCTCGAGCGCACGCTCGAAGCCGGCGACCTCACGATGCCGCGCGCGTTCGCGATCATCGATGACCTCCTCGCCGGGCTCGAGGCGATGCACGCGGTCCAGATCGCGCACCTCGACGTCAAGCCGCCGAATGTCGTCCTCCGCGAGACCACCGGCAACGCGGTGCTCGTCGATTTCGGGCTCGCCGGTCGGCGTATTCGCTCCGGCTGCGGCAGCGTTCATTACGGCGCGGCCGAGGTCTGGTTCGAGGGTGGCGACAAGTACGATCCTTCGCACTCCGATGTGTACGCGGCGGGTTGCGTCGCCTACGAAGTGCTCACCGGCTCGGTCTTGTTCGGCGGCGATTCGGTGAAGGAAGTCATCGATCATCACTTCACGAAGCAACCCGGCTCCGAGCAACTCGGCCGCATTGCGAAAGCGCGCAAGCTCGCGCCGCTCGCCGAGCTCTTGCGCGCCACCCTCGCGCGCGATCCGGATCGCCGCCCCAGTGCGGCTCGCTTGCGCGCCGGCTTCAAGGCGATCGCACACGATCTCGTCGGCCTGCCGTGGCCGCTCACCGCCGGCTGATCGCACTCCAGCTGGATCCGGACCCGCGGACTTACTCGTCGCCGCCCGGCACGAAGTCGACGCTGAGCTAGCCTCGAGATCTCGCCAGCGGTCACTCCTCGAACGAGCGGGTCAGGTACTGGTACGCCGCAGCATCCGTCCAGCGTTTACAGGCAATGCGTGGCTTTGAGCGAGAGCGTGTCGAAGAAGAAGTTGGTGTAATTCGAGGCGTCGCTCGACGAGTTCAGCTTGAAGCGCACCGTGGTGCCCGCGACCGCCGCGATGGCAAACGAGTGAGTGAACGGGACGTAGGCCGGTGTCACGCTGAGGTTGGTCACGGTCAGGCCGGTCTCGAGTGTGGTCTCGGTGGTCGTCGCGAGGCTCACGTACGCTAAGTCGTACGCGTTCATCGTGGTGATCTCTTTCGTATAGACCCACGAGTAACCGGTGAGCACGAGCGACGTGGTGCCGGCCGGGACCGCGATGTCCTGATAGAGCTCGTCCGTCGCGGTTTGAACGTAGCTACCCAGCCACGCACCGTAGGTTCCCGCTTGCGGAACCTGACTCGAGATCAACTCGCTATCGAACTGGATCTCGTGCCAGCCGGTCGTGTTCGACTCGAAGCCGCCGTTGACGAGTAACTCGGTCTGCACCGGCGTGCATGCGTCCATGAACACGTGCGCGTCTAAAAAGACATGAGCGTCGTTGAACACGTGCGCGTCGTTGAACACGTGCGCGTCGTTGAACACGTGCGCGTCGTTGAACACGTGCGCGTCGTTGAACACGTGCGCGTCATCGCGCTGCTCGGGTGGCGCATCGAGGTAGACCTTGCCATCAATGATGGTTTCGTTCGCATCGCCTTGAGCGAGCTGGCCGACTCCGCCTTTGGCACAACCGACGAGGGCGAAAACAAAAGCGGCCTTGCGCACGCGAGCACTATCGTCGAGCCGCGTGGCCGTTTCAATGACGATAATCGACGGGCGGTAGAGATCGTGTGGCTACCGGAGTAGCCGGTTTACGGGCAGGCGGTCGCTTCGATCGACGCCGGGACCGTTACGTCGTGGAGCGATCTGGCCATTGTTGCCAATGTGATCCGATGGTCCGGCAGTACCGCCGTTTGCGTGCGCCGAACGAGGAACTTCGGACGTGCGACACATCACGCAACACCCCGTGGCTCAGACTGCCGTTCCAGCGAGGGCTCGCCTCGCCGCGGCGGCCGCCGGTTGCCAGCCGCCTCGCCCGACCCGGAGCCAGAACAGGCCGGCGCCGACGATGATCTCGACCGCGAGCCCGACCCAGCAGCCGACCACGCCGTGGCCAAGGACCACGCCGAACAGGTACGCGAGTGGCGGCGTCGTGAACCACGAGCAGATGATGCCGACCACCGCCGCGTAGCGAACATCGCTCGCACCGCGGAGCACGCCGCGCGCGATCACGTTCGCCGCATCGGCGACCAGGAAGATCAAGCTGACGTGGACGAGGGTGGTCGCGCGCGCGCCGAGTGCGGCATCACTGCCGGCCAGTGCGTGTGCGAACGAGCTGCCGAGCACCGCGTAGATCGCGCAGCACGCGGTCGAGTAGCCGCCTCCGAGCGCGATCGCGTTGCGCGCGACGCGCGGCACGAGATCGTTGCGACCGGCGCCGACGGCTTGGCCGACCAGGACCGCCGCGGCTTCGGCCAGCGCGTGCGCGGGCAGAAAGCTCACGTTGATCAGGTGCAGCACCATCTGGTGAGCCGCGGCATCGACCGCCGACATCCGCGCGACGAGCAGCGTCACGATCAAGAACGCTCCGACCTCCATCACGAATTGCAGCCCATTCGGCACGCCTTGCGCCCACGTGTCGCGCAACGCCGCGCGCGTCACTCTCATCGCGCGCAGTTGTGCCGCCATCGGGATCGCGAGGACCGCGAGCTCGGTCGCGTTGCCACAGATCGCGGCGACCGCCGCGCCCCGCACGCCCCAATGCAGGCCGAGGATGAGGACGATATCGAGCGAGATGTTGACCGCGTTGCCCGCGAGCGATGCGCGCATCGGCGCCTTGGTATCGCCCTCGCCGTACTTCGCTTCGCGCAGCGCCGCGAAGAGGATCGCGAATGGTGTGCCGAGCGAACGGATCGTCAGATACTGGCTCGCGAAGTGACCGGCACCTGGCGTGGCTGTCAGGCGATCGAGGTACGGCGCGACGAGCTCGCCCGCGACCAACCCGACGAGGCTGACCACCGCAGCGAGTGCGACCGCGGAGCCGAGCAATGCGGTGGTGCGATCGGTGCGGTTTGCACCGAGCGCCTGCGAAACCAGCGTCTTCGCGCCGCGCAACAGACCAATACCGAAGCACACGAGCGCGAACCCGATCACGCCGGCGAGGCCAACACCCGCGAGCTGATCGGCACCGAGGTGTGCGACGAACGCGGTCGAAACGAGGGTCATCGTGGAGAACGAGACCATCGAGATCGTGATGGGCCACGCGAGGCGGAGCAGTGCTCGGCCAGGGCGGTCGACCCACGCCAGGGAGATAGATGATTCGGGCAGTAGCGCAGACATGAGGGACCTCTCGAGAGGAGCCGCTCCGCGTTTTCAGCCGAAAACGAGAAGGGTTCCTGGGTGGCTAACCGAGGAGCCCGCGACGGAGAATCAATTTCCTGAAGGCTTGATCAGGTCTCCCCATCGCGGGCGGCGCCAACGCGGACGATTTGCATCGTCGAGTAGCAGCACATTTGGATGGGAAAGCGAGACATCGAGCCCCAGTTTAAGAAACCCCTAAGTGACCCGTCAAGGAGATTCCCCGCGCGGATGGGAATTGATCGGGAAGTCGTTTGGTTGACAGGGCGCCCCGAGGGCGCTTTTCTCCACCCCAGTTCCGTTATGTCGAGCCTCACCGAAGACGTCACCAAGTTCCAAACTCGCTTCACCGCCCTCAAAGCCGAAATCGGCAAAGTTCTGGTCGGCCAGGACGACATGGTGCATCGCTTGCTGCTTGGCCTCCTGGCCGGCGGTCACGTGCTGCTCGAGGGTGTGCCCGGTCTCGCGAAGACGCTCGTGGTGCGCACGCTCGCGAGCGCGCTCGATGGCACGTTCTCGCGCATCCAGTTCACGCCCGACATGCTGCCCGGCGACATCGTCGGCACGCAGATCTACAACCCGCGCGAGGGCAACTACTCGATCAAGAAGGGGCCGGTGTTCGGCAACTTCATCCTCGCCGACGAGATCAACCGCGCACCCGCGAAGGTCCAATCGGCGCTGCTCGAGGCGATGCAGGAGCGCCAGGTCACCCTCGGCGATTCCACGATGGGCCTCGCGGATCCGTTCCTCGTGCTCGCGACGATGAACCCGATCGAGCAAGAGGGCACCTACCCGCTGCCCGAAGCGCAGCTCGATCGCTTCATGCTCAAGCTCAAGGTCGGCTATCCGACCAAGGAAGACGAGATCAAGATCCTCGATCGCATGGCGGGCTCGGGCGCCGAACCGGTCGCGACGCAGGTCATGACGTGCGTCGAGATCCTCGCCGCGCGCGACACCGCGAAGCACATCTTCGTCGACGACAAGGTGAAGCGCTACGCGGTCGATATCGTCGGCGCGACGCGCGATCCAAAAGCGGCGGGCTTTCCGCAGCTCGCGCCGCTGATCGATAACGGCGCCTCGCCGCGCGCTTCGATCGCCCTGATCAAGGTCGGCAAGGCGCAAGCGCTGCTCTCCGGTCGTGACTACCTCTCGCCGCACGATGTGAAGACGATCGCGCACGACGTGCTCCGCCATCGCTTGCTCGTGAGCTACGAGGCCGAAGCGCAGGGCAAGACGACCGATCACGTGATCGCGCAGATCCTCGAGAACATCCCCGTCCCGTAGCCATGCTACCCGTCGAGATCGCGCAGGCCGTCAAGCGCATCCAGTTCGTCACGGGTCGGCAAGTTGCCGACGTGATGGCTGGTGCCTACCTCTCCGTGTTCAAAGGACGCGGCATGGAGTTCGACGAGGTGCGTCCGTACGTACCCGGCGACGACATCCGCGCGATCGATTGGAACGTCACGGCGCGCACCGGCGAGCCGCACATCAAGCGGTTCGTCGAGGAGCGCGAGCTCACGGTCATGCTGCTCGTCGATGTCTCGGCCTCGCAAGAGTTCGGCTCGGGCCGACGCAGCAAGCTCGAGGCGGCGGTCGAGCTCAGCGCGCTGCTCGCACTCTCGGCGGTCCAGAATGGCGACAAGGTCGGCCTGCTCGCCTTTCACCGGGGCGCCGACCTCTATATCCCGCCGCGCAAGGGTGGCAAGCACGCGCTCCGCATCGTGCGCGAAGTGCTCGCGCGTGGCACCGGCAGCCTCGACGGTCCGGCCGCACGTCCGGGCTTGCTCGAGCTGCCGCGTGCGTTGCGCCGCTGGTGGAAGAAGCTGCAAGACATTCGTACGGATCCGGATCGGCGCGGCACGAGCATCGCGGCCGCGCTCGAGATGTGCCGCCAGGTCCTGCCGCGCAAAGCAGTGATCTTTCTGATCTCGGATTTTCTCGACGACGACTACCTCAAGGTGCTGCAGCACGCGAACCGCAAGCACGACGTGGTCGCCGCGTTGATCATCGATCCGCGCGAGGCGCAGATGCCGCCGGCGGGTCTGGTTACCCTCGAGGATGCCGAGTCCGGCCGCACGCGGCTGGTCGACACGCGGTCCAAGGAGTTCCGCGATGACCTCGCGCAGCGCGCGAAGACGCGCGAGGCCACGCTCGAGAACGATCTGCGCACGAGTGGCATGGATCTGGTCGTGCTCGATGCCTCGGGTTCGATGGTCGATCCGTTGCTCGCGTACTTCCGGCGCCGCGAGCGAAGGATGCGTCGATGAAGCGCTTCCTCGTCCTGTTCGTCGTCGCGTGTGGACCACATGCCACCGATACGGGGCCGGATCCGATTCCGGAACCGCCGAAGGATGCGATCACGAAGCCGCTCGAGAGCGGCCCGGTCAAGGTCACCGAACGCGTGTGGCCGGCGAAGCCGAGCCTCGGCGAACCGATCTACGTGCGGCTCGACATCGATGCGGCCGCGGGTACGTCGGTCAAGGTTCCGTACCAGGAGGCCGGCGAAGCGCGGCTCGGCCGGTTCAAGGTCGAGGCGGTCTCGCCGCCCGAGGACACGCGCAACGCCGACGGCACCCAGCACCACCAGCAGGTCTACACGCTGTCCGCTTCGTCGAGCGGCAAGCATCGCATCCCGCCGCTGCGGCTCGAGCTCGTCGATGCGCGCGCCGATCATGCGGGCAGCGCGGCCGGCAAGACCCAGGAGATCCTGACCGAGGAAATTCCGCTCGAGGTCGCGCCGGTCAAGACCGAGGCGATCGGCGCCGAGCTCAAGAGTGGCCCCGGCAAGCTCGATCCGGATGTCGGCGGTCCGCCATGGATGATGATCCTGCTCGGGGCGAGCGCGCTTGCGGTCCTCGGCGCCGGCACCGTGTTGTTGTTGCGGGCTCGCAAGGCGCGCGCGCAAGTCGCCGCGCGGCGGTCGGCCTACGACGAGGCGGTCGCCAAGCTCGGCGCGCTCGAGCAGCGCGGCGCCCCCGAGGCCGAAACCACCGATGCGTGGTTCGTCGAGCTCTCCGCGATCGTGCGTGACTACCTCGAGCAGCGCTACGAGATCCGCGCGCCGGAGCTCACGACCGAGGAGTTTCTGCAGGTCGCCTCGCGCGATCCGAACCTCAACACCGATCATCGCGCGCTGTTGTCGACATTCCTCGAGCTCGCCGATCGCGTGAAGTTTGCGGGCTACCGGCCCGATAGCGCCGAATCACTCGCGAGCCTCGAGGTCGCGCGCAAGTTCGTCGAAGACACGCGGCTTCATGCTGCGGAAGGAGCTGCCGCGTGACGCTTTATCACGTCGAGATTCCGCACCCGTGGTTGTTACTCACCGCGCTCTTGGCCGTACCCGCCTACTGGTGGTCGATGCGCAGCGCGGGCCGCGTCGTGTTCTCGTCGCTGCGCGCCCTGCCCGCTACCGGCACCACGTGGCGCACCCAGCTCGCGTGGGTGCCCGATGCGATGTTCGCGCTCGCGATCGTCGCCTTCGCGATCGCGCTCGCCGGTCCGCGCAAGGGCGACAAGGCCTCGCGCGTGAAGAACGAAGGCATCGGCATCGTGATGGCCGTCGATGTCTCGGGCTCGATGCAAGCCCAGGATCTTGCCGGCAAGCTCCCCGTGCAGTGCAACTACGCGCCGAGCCAAGATCCGACCCGGCTCGGCTCGGTCAAGCGGGTGTTCGCGAAGTTCGTCGCGAGCCGCCCCGACGATGCGATCGGCCTGGTCGCCTTCGCGCATTACGCCGATACCCGCAGCCCGCTCACGCTCGATCACGCGAACCTCGCCGCCGCGGCGGAGCAGCTCGATTTTGCGCAGGGCGAGGACGATGGCACGGCGATCGGCGCGGGCCTCGAGCTCGCGACCCAGCGCGTGCTCGATTTCAAGACCACGAGCAAGATCGTCGTGTTGCTCACCGACGGTGATTCGAACGTCCACGATATCGACGAAGACACCGCGATCGACGACGCCATGAAGGCGCACGTCAAGGTCTACACGATCGGCGCCGGTACGCGCGGTAACACGCCGATCTGCGTCGAAGGCACGCTGCGCCAGGCGCGCCTCGGCTTCGACGACACGTTGCTCAAGAAGATCGCTGCGAAGACTGGCGGCCAGTTCTTCCGTGCCGAAGACGGAGCAAGCCTCGCGAAGATCTACAGCCAGATCGACAAGCTCGAGCGTACCAAGATCGAGGAAAATCGCTTCACCGAATACAACCAGTACTACGTGTGGTTCGTCGCTGCCGCACTCGGGCTGATCGTGCTCGCGAACGTGTTGCGAGGAACGCTGTTGCGGAGGTTGCCGTGATCTTTGACTGGGACTATCGCAACAAGGAACTGATCCACTTGCTGTGGGTCGCACTCGCGATCACCGGCGGGCTCGCGTTCCTCGAGCTGCGTTCGCGCGATGCGCTCGCGAGCTTCCTGTCGCCCGTGATGCAGCGCCGGCTGACCACGAAATCGAGCCTCGAGCGCACGCTGCTCCGGCTGGTGCTGATCCTCGGTTGCCTCGGCTTCGGGGTCGGCGCGTTGATGCGACCGCTCGCCATCAACGAGACCGAGAGTACGCCGGCGGGCGACAAGTCTGCCGATGTGATGTTCGCGCTCGATGTCTCGCGCTCGATGCTCGCCGAGGATGCGACACCAAACCGGCTCGTCCGCGCGAAGTCCGAAATCTCGCAGCTCGTCGCCGGCCTCGAAGGCCACCGCGTCGGGCTCGTCGTGTTCGCCGGGCGCGCCGCGCCGGTGTGCCCGCTCACGCCCGACCACTCGTTCTTCAACACGGTGCTCAACAGCATCGATACGCGCAGCGCGGGACGCGGCGGCACGAAGGTCGGCGATGCGATCAAGGTCGCCTTGCGCGGCTTCCCGGCCGAGAAGGGCGCGAAGATGATCGTACTCATCACCGACGGCGATGATCAGGATCCATATACCGAAGATGCCGCGAAGCTCGCGGCCGCTGCGAACGTGAAGATCGTCGCGGTCGGTCTTGGCAGCGAGACCGGCAGCGAGATCACGCTGACCGATCCGGTGACCGGTGCCAAGGCACCGCTCATGCACGATGGCAAGCCAGTGATCTCGAAGCTCGATGGCGCGAAGCTCGAGAAGATCGCGCTAGCGACCGATGGTGCGTACATCCCTGCCGGGACGAGCGCGATCGATCTCGATGCGATCCTGAAGAGCCACGTCGAGCCGCTCGCAGCCGAAGCCGCGGCGAGCGCGACCCGCCAGGTCAAACCCGAACGCTATCCGTGGTTGGTGCTCGGTGCGCTGCTCTGCCTGCTCGCGTCGCTGTGGGTCGGCTCGGGCGCCGGTGATTCGCGGAGGTCCGCATGAAGGCCGTGCTGTGGTTGATTCTCTTGATCGCAAGTTGTGACCGCGGCGAGCACCGCGATGCGCGCGTGAAGTACAACGAAGGCATCGACGCGATCGCGAATACCAAGTACGACGAAGCCGAGAAGGCGCTCCTCGAGGCGCGCAGCAGCGGCGGGGTCGACGAGGAGTTGCGCTTTCGCGCCGCGTACGACCTCGGCATGGCGTACGCCGCGCACGCCGATCAGCGAAAGACCGGCAAGGATGCTGATCTATCGAAGGCCCTCGAGCTCGAGAACCAAGCCGTGACCTGGTTCGCGGATGCCGCACACCAGCGCCCGAGCGACACCGACGTGAAGGCGAACCTCGGCATCGCCCGCGCTCGCGCGCAAGCGCTGACCGACGAGCTCGCGCGCGGTGAAGGCAAGCTCGAGGCTCGGCTCGATGCCTTGATCAAGGAGCAGCGCAGCGTGCTCGATGAAGCGCGTGCCGCGTGGATCGCGATCAAGCAGAGCGGCGGGCGTGATCCGCTCGCCGAGCAAGCGCCACTGACGAAGCTCGCCGATCAAGAGCGCAGCGTGGTCGCCGAGGCTGGCGTGATCAGCGACCTCGCCGCCGACGAGATCGACGCGACCGGCAAGAAGCCCGCAGACAAGCGCGATCCGAAAGATGCAGCGCGCCTGGTCCAGCTCAAGAACCTCGATCTCTACATCCTCGATAGCCGCACGAAGGTCTCCGAAGCGCGGCGCAAGCTGCAGGACCTCGACGCAGAGCTTGGTGTCGCGAAGGCGGAGACCGCGCTCGAGACGCTCAAACGTGCGCGCGAGCAGCTGCTCGATCCGATCAGCGTGCTCAAGGCCGTCGCGCAGGACGAGCTCCAGCTCGTGCAAGAGACCCGCGCGGTAGCGAGCGTCGAAGCGCCAAAGCTCGACATGAGTGCCGGCTCGGCCGAACAACCGAAGCAACTGATCCCGAGCTGGTTGGAGCCGACGGCGCTCGCCGACCGCCAGAGCGGGTTTCGCGATCGCGTCGAGGAGATCCGCGTGCGCCTCGCGGCGACGGTCGACAGCGCCGACAAGCCGGCTGGCACGGGCTCGGCGGCCGAACCGCCGAAACTCACCGCCGAGCAAGCCAAGCAGATCGCGCAACTGCGGCTCGCCCTGCCGTTCGTGACCGACGCGGTCGCCGACATGAATCACGCGCGCGATGCGCTCACCGCGAAGCGCCTCGACGACGCGACGCAGGCCGAGCGCGCTGCGCTGGTCGCCCTCGCGAAGGCGATCGAGTACTTCGCCGATCTCAAGCAGACCGTCGACCTCGCGTTCGCGACCCAGCAGCAGCTCGTGCAGCTGCTCGGCCCCGGAAGTGCCCAGCAGCCGGCTGCGGATCGCGCGAGAGAGACCTACGAAGGCCTCGCCTCGAACCGCTCGCGCATGGGCCGGATCAAGGAGCTGATCGCCGACGAGCAAGCCAAGCTCGCGGTGCAGGAGCAACAGCTCGACGAGAAGGCCACGCAGCCGGTCCAGCAAGGTAGCGGCGCGCCCAAAGCGCCTGATCCGAAACAGATCGAAGCCGCCAAGCAGCAACTCGAACAGCAGAAGCAGCAGATGAATGCGGCCGAGGCGCTACACGGCGATGCCGACAAGCTGCTCGCGACGCTCGAAACCGCGATCAAGACGAACAAGGATCCGCTGAGCCAAGCGAAGCTCGCACAGGCCAAGCTCGACGAGCTACGCAAGCTATTCTTCTCGGTGATCGAGCATCTCAAGGAGCTACTGCGCGAGCAGAACGAGACCAAAGACCAGACCTCGCAAGCCAATACCGAGGACGATTTCACGCGCGCGCCGAAACTTCCGGGGCTCGCGACGAAAGAAAGCGAGCACACCGAGATGGCCAAGGCCATCGCCGAGGCGCTCGCGAAGCAGGCCGATGCCGGCGCAAAGCAGCCGCAACACGGTCAAGGTGACCCGCAGGACCAGGCGAAGAAGTTCGCGGCCGCCGCCAACGAAGTCCGCGCGGCGACCACCGACATGACCGATGCCAAGGCCGGCCTCGACAAGGCGGGCTCGGCGAAGCAATCGGTGAGCCTCGAGGCCACCGTGAAGTCCGAGGGCAAAGCCGCCGACCACCTCGAGGCCGCGTTGAAGCTGCTGCAGCCGCCACCGCAGAAGAATGATCAGAAGCAGGACCCGCAGAAGCAGGATCAACAAGATCAGCAGAAGCAGGACCAGCAGAAGAAAGACCAGCAGCAGCAGCAACAGAACGGTGGCGCCGGCCAGCGCGCGCGCGATGAAGACGCGAAGCGACAGCGCGCGAAGCACGGCGGCAGCAACGGTTCGGATGCCGCCAACCCGGCCGGCGGCGACGTGGATCAGGATTGGTGATGCGCTTTCTCTTCACGCTCGCGCTCTTGGTCGGTTTCGACTCGGTTGCCCACGCCGATAGCGAAGCGCGCTGGCGCCTCGGTAGCGAGGGGCAGCCTCACAGCGGCGTGCCGTTCACGCTCGCGCTCGGCGTCGCTGGCTTTGGTGATAGCCCCGTGCCCGAGCTTCCGAAGGTCGTGATTCCCGGTGCGACGGTGACGCCGATGGGCGCGAAGCCGAATGTGCGCCAGATGATGACCGAGGATGCCATGGGCCGCCAATCGATCACGAAGGACGTGACCTGGTTCCTGCAGTACCGCGTCGAAGTCGCGAACCCCGGCAAGATCAACATCCCCGCGACGACCGTGGTGCAAGGCAAGCAAAAGGCGACCGCCGCCGCTGCCGAGGTCGATGTTCAAGCGGTGCCGACGACCGATCTGATGAAGCTCGAGCTACAGCTTCCGAATCGCCCGGTCTATGTCGGCGAGACGATCGAAGCAACGCTCGTCTTGATGGTGCGCGCGCAGCCGAGCAACCCGGAGTTCTCGATCCCGATCGCGAGCCTCGATCAATTCACGGTGTCGTCACCGACCGTGGCTGATCGGACAAAGGCGCTCGAGATCGATGTCGGCGGCAAGCAACTCAACCTGCCCTACGATCAAGATACGACCGAGACGAACGGTCAGAAGTGGTCGCGGTTCTCGCTCCATCTCTACATCGCTCCGCGCCAGTCTGGAAGCGTTCAGGTGCCTGGCGCTTCGGTCACCGCGGGGCTGCCGTTCGGTCAGCCCGACGTGTTTGGTCGCTACGACCAACGCCTGTTCCGCGCGACCGATTCGGCCAGGACGCTCGATGTCAAGCCGCTGCCCGAGACCGACAAGCCGGCGAGCTTTGCGGGTGCGGTCGGTAGCCAGTTCGCGATCTCGGTCGCGACCAGTCGCTCGGTCGTCCAGCTCGGCGAACCTGTCGAGCTCGCGATCACGGTGAAGAGCGACCAGCACCTCGACAACCTCGCGCTCGGCAAGCTCGACGTCGAAGGCGAGCTGCCGAAGGACAAGTTCCAGGTTCCCGCGGATGCCCCGACCGGCGAGCTCTCGGCCGACCGCAAGACCAAGACCTTCAAGGTCGTCGCGCAGGTCACCGGTCCCGCGACGGAGATTCCGGCACTCGCGTTCTCGTACTTCGATCCCGCTCGGAACGCGTATCAAACGATCAAGAGCGATCCGATCGCTTTGTCGGTCAAGGCCGGCTCGGTGATCGGCGCGAACGATGTCGTCGCGATGGCGACGAAGCCGAGCCCGAAGCCAGGCGTGCACGGCGAGACCGAGCTCACGCTCGTCGGTGCCGAGCTCGCGCTCTCGTCGCCGGGAGATGTCGATACCAAGCCGCTCGGTGGCGGCTTGCTCGGCATCGTGCTTGCCGTGCTCTATCTCGGTTCGCTCGGCGCGTTCGTGCTGGTCACGTGGAAGAACCGCACCGCCGAACAGCGCGAAGAAGCCGCCGAGGTAAGGGCTGCGCGCAAGAAGGTCGAAGCCGAGCTCGCGCGTGCCGACAACGCACCTGCGCGAGATACCGCCGGTCCACTCGCGGCGGCCCTGCGCGGCCTGGCGCGGTCGCTCGAGCGCACCGGCGCTGACGACGCCGTGATCGCGCGGCTCGAGACCGAGAGCTTCTCGCGGACCGCGAGGGACGAGCCGCTCTCGGCGGAGCTGCGCCAGCAAGTGCGCAGCCTGGTCGAGACCTGGACCAAGGAGGCGCGCCGCACGCCGAAGGGCAAGTCCGCGGTCGCCATCCTGATCCTGCTCGCCGCGCTCGCCGCACCGAGCATCGCGCGCGCCGATGCGCAGAGCGAAGGCCGCGCCGTGTATCAGGATGCGCTCGGTGTCAGCGATGCGTCCGCGCGCAAGGCCGCGTTCACGCGCGCGGCGACATCGCTCGCAGAGGCTGCGCAGCTCTCGCCCAGTCATCCCGAGCTACTCGCCGATTGGGGCAACGCCGCGCTCGGTGCGGGCGATGTCGGCGGCGCCATCCTCGCCTATCGCCGCGCGCTCGCGATCGATCCGAGCAACACGCGGGCGCGGCGCAACCTCGAGTGGCTGCGTAGCCGCGAGAGCGACAGCCTTCGCCCGAGTATGGGCAGCGCGACCGATACACTGTTCTTCTTTCACGACTGGCCGCGTGGTCGTCGCCTCCTGTTCGGCGCCGTCGCGTTCGCGGTCGCGGTCCTGTTGATCGTGCCATGGTCGGGTCGGCGTCGCCGCGGGCTCGGGCTGCTCGCGATCATTCCGGCCATCGCGTGGCTCGTGCTCACGGTGTCGGTCGTGATCGAGGACCGTCACACCGACGACGTCATCGTGATGGACTCGGTTGTATTGCGCGCTGCTGACAGCGTCGGCGCACCCGCCGCACTCGTCCAACCGCTGCCGCGTGGCACCGAGCTCACGGTGCTCGAGAAGCGCGCCGACTGGGCAAAAGTGCGCATCGCCGCGGGCACCGTCGGGTGGGTTCCGACGGGTGCAGTCCAGCGCGTCGCCCGATAGCGTAGGCTGCGGCGAATGGTTCGTCTGCTCGTCGTCCTCGCGTTCCTCGCGGCGTGCCCCGCACCGAAGGCTCCATCACGGCCCGGAGCATCTGGTCCGCACACCGGCGAGCTACCGAACCAGCCGGGTGCGCCGCACATCTCGTGGATCCGCGTCGATGCGCCGAGCGACGTGCCCGCGACCCTGCCACCCGCGGGCACGTATCGCATCCACCTGATCGATGTCGGTACCGGACTATCGATCCTCGTGCAGGGCAGTGACTTCAACTTGCTCTACGACGCGGGCACGAACGACAAGTCCGAGAAGCCCGCGCGCGTGATCGCGTATCTCGCGCGCGCGATCGGTGCCTCCGGCGACGATTTGTGCGAAGGCGGCGCGAAAGACCGAAAGACGATCGACGACGTGGTGCTCAGCCACCCACACTTCGATCACGCGTCCGCGCTCGATCTCGTCGTACATTGCTACACGATCAAGGACATCTACGATTCGGGGCGCGTGAACGATGCGGTGTTCTATCGCGCGTTCCTCGAAGCGGTCTCGAAGTCGCCAGCCATGTATCACACCGCCGCGGACGTGCCGAGCGATCACACGGTCGGCGTCAAGGGCACCGAAATTCAGATCCCGAACTGGCAACGGTTCAGCGAAGGCGATGCAGTCCGGCTCGGCGAATCCGCGACGTTCACGATCCTTCACGCCGAGGCCAAGAAGCTGCCCGATCCGAACCAGAACTCCGTCGTGATCGCGGTCCAGCTCGGCGCGGAGCGCTTGCTCCTCGTGGGCGATGCCGAATCGGGTCCTCGCAAAGATCCATCCGCGAGCACCGGCGATGTCGAGGCGTTCTTGATCGAGAACCACCCCGAGGAGATCCGCGCCGACATCCTGCAAGTCGGTCATCATGGCTCGAAGACCTCGAGCCGGCACGCGTTCATCGAGGCCGTGCATCCGAGCCTCGCGCTGGTCTCGAGTGGCCCCAAGGTCTACGGCCACACCGTCCTTCCCGATCACGAGGTGATCGAAGAGCTTCGCAAAGATGGCGCCACCGTGCTTCGCACCGACGAACACGATGGCGATTGTCCGGTCAAGGAGCGCATCGGTCCTGCCGAAGGCCCCGGCGGCTGCGACTCCTATATCATCACGATCACGCCATGACCCTTCGGCTGTATCACGACGACGCGTTCGCGCAGAGCTTCACCGCCCAGGTCGTAGCATTGACCACGTACAAGGATCGCGCGGCGATCGTGCTCGATCAAACCGCGTTCTATCCCGAAGCCGGTGGCCAGCTCGGTGATCACGGCACGCTCGCCGGGATCGCCGTGCTCGACACGCAGGAGACCGAGGACGGCACGATCGTGCACGTCGTCGAGCGTGCGCCTGCGCTCGAGCCGGGCGCCGAAGTCACCGGCACGATCGAGTGGCGGCGCCGTCGCCAGCACATGGCGCAGCACACCGCACAGCACCTGCTCTCGGGCGCGCTGCTCGATCGCGCGCGGGCCCCGACCGCTTCGGCGCGGCTCGGCGAGAGCGCCCTGACGATCGATCTCTCGCGCGATCGCATTCCCGAAGCCGACCTCGCCGCTGCCGAGGATCTCGCGAACTCGATCATCGACGACGATCTCACGATCCGTGCGTGGTTTCCGGATGCCGGCGAGCTCGCCACGCTGAAGCTCCGCCGCGATCCGAAAGTCGATGTCGATATCCGTGTCGTCGCGATCGGCGAGTTCGATCTGTCGCCCTGCGGTGGCACGCACGCGTCGCGTACCTCACAGCTCGGCACGATCCGGATCACGAACACCGAGCGCTACAAGGGCATGACCCGGATCACGTTCGCCGCGGGTGCACGCGCACGTGCCGAGCTGTTCACGCGCGACCAGGTGCTACGCGAGCTCGCGACCCGGTTCTCTTGCGCGCCGAGCGACGTGCCAGCCGCGATCGACAAAATCGTGCGCGATGCGGAGAACCACAGCGGCGAAGTCACCACGCTGCGCGGCCGGCTCGCGACGCACATCGCGGCGGGCTTCTCGGGCACCGGTCCCGTGATCGCGGCGCTGCCCGGTGATGCCGAGCTGCTTCGGGGCATCGCGACGAAGCTCGTGGCGGCGGGTCGCGATGCGATCCTCGCGGCACCCGATGCGACGGGAACCACCGTGGTGCTCCAACGGGCTACGGGCTCGCAGCTCGATTGCGGGGCGCTGTGGAAGCAGCTGCAGGCGCGCCACGGCGGACGTGGCGGCGGCAAACCGGAGCTCGCGCAAGGCCGGCTCGGCGCCGAGCTTGCCGACTGGTCGGCAACCATTACGAGTCTGTGAGCGCCGCGAGGATCTCGTCGGTGCTCGGGCGATCGTTCGGGGTGCCGCCGATCCGCTTGAACGTGACGGCGCCGCCTTTCTGGATCACGAACGCGCCGTGGTCCGCGGTCTGCGAGCCATCGGTTGCTTAAACCATGCTCGCGTCGGGTGCTGCGCCACCCATGTCCTGCAGGATCACGATTGCGATCGCGAGGAGCAATTTACGCATGACTCATCCTTTGGCTTTGAGCGCGAACTGAATGCTCTGAGTCGTCGTGCTCTTGGGGAACATCGTCGTCGTGAGGACATTCCGCAAACACTGACCGACAGGCGACACGTTCATCGCGTCGGGCAAGATTCGCACGCTGCTCGCACGACCCGCCGTATCGATCGACAAACTCGCCATCATATCGGCGGTCACGCCCTTGGCGTTGTCGATGATGCACTGAGTGAGCGCGGCTTTTTTCGCCGCGATCGCGGCATCGATCGTTCGCGGCCGGACCACGATGGGCGGCGGCTTGACCAACTTGCTCGCGGAACCGGCGAGTGGTACCCCAGCATCAGATTCCGGCGGCGGCTCGACGAGCGGCGGCGCATCGGGCTTTTCTTGCGAGATCACGATCGGCGGCTGCTGGTTCTGGGTCTGCTTCCACACGAGGAACAACGCCGCGGCCGCGATGCCGATCATCGCGATCGCGAGGATCGGCCACAGGATGCTGCGCGGCGCGACGACCACGATCGGCTGCGCATTCGGGGAGGGCGATTGCACCGCCACGGTGCCTTGCAACGGCCGCAGCTGGACCGCGCTCCCCGTGCTCTCGGCGGCGAACGGCGGCGGCGTCGACTGACTGAAAGGATCGGTCGGTGGACGATCGGTGATGACCGAGACGAAGTGCGGCGCCGAATCGACATCGGTCTCGACACTCGGAAACTCGTCGTCGTCACTGTCCTCGGATTGCTGCGAGAACGAATCCTCGTTCGCGATCAGCGGCATGGTCGAGCGCCCGATCGCACCCGGATGCGTGCGATGCACCGCGGTCGCGACTTGCTGGCTGCGCTTGGTCAGCTCCTCCGCGAAGCCCTCCTTGATGAAATCGCCGATGTCGCCCTGGCTCCACGGGCGCAGATGCGAGGCGCTCATCGCATCGGTCATCGCGCTGCCGAGCTGACGTGCGGTCTCGAACCGATTCGCGGGTTCGCGATCGAGCGCCTTCGCGAGCACGTTCGCGACGGGATCCGGAATGTCGGGCCGATAGCGCCGGATATCCGGAATCGGTTGCTCCATCACGGCGCGGAACGTGAGGTAGTCGGTCTTCCTCTGGAACAACCGGCGCAGCGCGACCATCTCGTACATCACGACGCCGAGTGCGAACAGATCGACGCGGCGATCGATCGATCCACCGCGCAGCTGCTCCGGCGCCATGTAGGCGTACTTGCCTTTGACGGCGCCGTCCTCGGTCTTCGTCGAGGTCGCACCCTTCGCCTTCGCGATTCCGAAATCGAGGATCTTCGAGACGCCCGAATCGCACAGGAAGATGTTCGAAGGCGTGACGTCGCGGTGGACAAGGCCGAGGCTCTCGCCATCGCGATCCTTGAGCTCGTGTGCATAGTGCAGCGCATCGCAGGTCTGCTGGACCACCGTCGCGAGAAAGCCGAAATCGAGGGGCGCCTGCGCCTTCGACGCGCGGCGCAACAGCGGCAGCATCGTGACGCCCTCGAGGTATTCCATCACGATGTACAAAACACCGCCGGTCTCGCCGAGCTCGTAGACCTGGCAGATGTTGCCGTGCGCCATCTTCGAAGCGATCTGCGCCTCGGAGATCAACATCTGGCGGAACCGCGCGTCGTCGGCGAGGTGCGGGAGGATCCGCTTCACGACGTAGAGCTTTTCGAACCCTGCGGCACCTTCGAGTCGCGCGAGGAAAATCTCGCCCATACCACCGGTGGCGAGCCGCGCTAGCAGCTCGTAACGGCCCAGGCGTGCCTGAGCTTGAACCCCCAGTATGGGCACGCAAAAAGTTTAGCAGACCTCGAGACCCTAAAGCGATTTCAGCTACCTACATGTCGCTTGGCCACAAACTCGCGATCTCGAGGTCCTTCGCGACCGTGGGGCGACCATACTTGCTCCCCCTTCGCATGCGCTTCGAGTTGCACTGTCACTCCACCGTATCGGACGGCACCGAAGCGCCGGCCGAGGTCGTCGCTCGCGCCGAAGCGCGCAACGTCGACGTGTTCGCGATGACCGATCACGATACGTGCACCAACGCGAAGATGAAGACCGGCTACTCGCTCCGCGGGGTCGAGATCTCGTGTGACGAGCCCAGGACCGGTCGCACGATCCACATGCTCGCCTACGATCGCGGTGGCCGGGCGTGGGCCGAGCTCGAAGCCAAGCTCGTGGAGACTCGCGAGAAGCGGCGCAATCGCTTGCGCCTGATGGCCGTGCGGCTCGAGACGCGCGGCATCAAGATCGATGTCGAGCCCCTGATCGCGAAGGCGACCGGGCGGTCCGTGGGTCGGCCCGACCTCGCGCGCGCGATGGTCGAGGCCAAGCACGTGACCTCGATGAAAGAAGCCTTCTCGCGCCATCTATTCGATGGCGGTCCAGTCGACATGCCGCATCACGCGCTACCGATTGCGGACGCGATCGCGCTCGGACGCGCTGCGGGCGCCGCGATGTCGCTCGCTCATCCACATCTCTACGATCACCTGGGCGTCGAGCTGCTCAAGCGTCATCGCCACGACGGGCTTGGCGGGGTCGAGGCGTTCTACCCGGGCTACGATCCGCGCGAGCGCGCGCGCTGGACGGAGCTCGCCGACGAGCTCGGCCTCGTGTGTACCGGAGGCTCCGACTGGCACGGCCCGAAGGATGCGCAGGCGCAACCCGGCATCGATCTTCCGGGCGATCGTGGCGCGCGCTTGCACGCATGGCTGCTAGACTCGGCAGCGTGACGCGCTGGTGGCTCGCACTGTTAGCAGGCTGTGGCC
>Ga0123338_10000848_pt1 | contig 30209 bp, 25 predicted proteins | sample grotaG_FD_89793 | JGI IMG/M metagenome (GOLD analysis project Ga0123338, IMG submission 89793) | Glacier valley bacterial and archeal communities from Borup Fiord, Nunavut, Canada, to study Microbial Dark Matter (Phase II) -... | ecosystem: Environmental > Aquatic > Freshwater > Ice > Glacier ...
CGAGGGATCGGTCTGTGTCGCCCGGGTCGCCACGCGGGCCGCTGGTAAACCGCGCGGCTAGACGCTCGAGTGGTGAAGCCGCTCGTGTATCTTCGCGTGGCTGAGGAATGCGCGACGGGGATCGTGCGTTGAGCGGTAGAGGACAGGTTGATCATGAGGGTTCTAGCTTCGTGCGTGCTGGTCGCAGCGGCACTCGTCTCGTGTAAGGGTGGCAAGTCGAAGCTCGATGACAACGTGACGTCACCGGGTTCTGGTTCGACCGGCGGATCGGCCTCCGCGAAATCGGTCGACCTGCCACCGAAGCCCACCGTGGTCACCTCGAAGCGCGCGGATCCACAGATCCACGAGCTCGGCATGGATCACGTCGTGCCGACGGCGATCGTGATCGAGCTCGCGACTCCGATCGTCGATCGCGACCTGATCGGTTCGGTCAGCTCGAAGTCTCAGGTCAAGGTGACGCCGGAGGTTCCAGGTACGCTGAGCTATACCGGCGTCTCCGAGGTCACGTTCACGCCCGCACGTCAGTTCGACTACGCCACGACGTACACGATCAATGTCGAGCGGCTCGAGACCCGCGACGGGCTGATCGAGCCGCCTGCCGGGATCAAGTGGTCCTATACGTTCAAGACCGAGGATTTCAAGTTCCTCAGCTGGGCGCCGAGCGGCCTCGATCTCGCGAACCACAAGGTCACGACCGAGGTCACGTTCTCGGGACCCGTGCTGCCGAACATCGCGAAGGCGATGATGACCTTCACGGTCAACGGTCACGCCGCGACCGGCGTCGCGATGCTACCGACCCACAGCCCGAACATCGTGGTCGTCCAGCTGAGCGATCCGAAGCTCGTCCTGGGCGCGAAGCTGAGCTTCGCGCTCAAGGCGGGCCTGCCATCGCTCCAGTCCGCGAAGGCGGCGGCGGCGACGGCGGAGTACATCGTCGCGACCGACAAGGGCGTCTCGATCAAGAACGCGTACATGGTCGAGGGCTCGAACGGCTTCTACATGGAGGTCGTCTGTAATGACGATGCCGCCGCCAAGGGCCATCGCTATGCCTACGAGGGCGAGGCGTACGACGACCTCTCGGAGCGTTGCCAGCTCACCGACGAAGCGATCAGCCGCATCCACTTCAGCCCGCCGGTGAAGAAGATGTACATCACGAACGGCAAGGCCGGCTTCCGGGTGTTCGGCGAGTTCAAGCGCGGCACGTATGCGGTCAAGGTCGATGGTGGCGCGACCTCCGTCGACGGCGGCATATTGCTCGCGCCGTTCTCGAAGTCGTTCTCGGTTGCGGCGCGCAAACCCACGATCTCGTTTCAGGGCACGGGCCGCTATCTGCCGCGCACCGCGTGGACGAACCTCGGCATCAAGCAGCTCAATGTCGATGCTGTAAATCTGATCGTGCGTGAAGTGCCGCCGGAGAACCTGATCTTCTGGCTGAGCAACGACTACAGCGACGCTCCCGACGAGCGCACCAGCAACGTGATCCTGAAGAAAGAGATCGCGCTCAAGAGCGATCCGGACACCCAATCGACGACGTGGCTAGATGTCGCGTCGCTCCTGCCCGCGACCTCGCGCGGCATCCTCGAGATGCGCCTGGTCGCGACCGGCACCTCCGCGAGAGCGCGGCTGCTCTTGACGAACATGTCGCTCGTCGCGAAGAAGAGCATCACGCCGGGCAAGCCGTGGGACCAGAAGGTGCTCGTGTGGGCGCTCGACATGGACACCGCGAACGCGCTGTCGGATGTCGAGGTCAGCCTGGTGCGCAAGAGCGGCAAGGTCGTCGCGAAGTGCTCGACGCAAGGCAAGACCGGCTGCACGCTATCCACGAACGCGGACAGCGATCCGGATCGGAGCGAGCCGTTCGCGCTGATCGCACGCAAGGGCGATGACCTCACGTACATTCGCTATGCCGACCTCAAGGCCGACGTTGCCGAATCCTCGACGAGCGGCACCCCGTTCGTTGTGGACTCGCCGTATCGCGCTGCGATGTACTCCGACCGTGGCGTGTATCGTCCGGGCGAGACCGCACATGTTACCGCGATCGTGCGCGACGCGAGAGACCAGGCGCCGGCGCAGCCGCTGCCTGTCGACGTCACGGTCGTCGATCCGCGTGCAAAGGTCGTGAAGCGGCTCGTCCTCAAGACCAATGCCGCCGGCATGATCAATCTCGATCAGGCGCTACCCGCGTTCGCTGACACCGGCCACTGGCGCGTCGCGCTCGCGGTCGCGGAGAAGCCGCTCGCCGCGTACGACGTGCAAGTCGAGGAGTTCGTACCCGAGCGCATGAAGGTCACGGCGGCGCCGAAGCAGCCCGACATGTTGATCGGCGACAAGATCGCGATCGACGTCAGCGCGCAGTACCTGTTCGGTGGCACCGCGGCCGATAGCGGCGTCGAACTCGCATGCACGGCGAAGCCGTCGCGGTTCTCGCCGCCCGAGAACGCGGACCTCACCTACGGCGTCGAGCCGAAGGGCAAATCGGTCACGCTCGGTGAGGCGACGAAGGACCAGCTCGATCCCAAGGGCGAGCTTTCGATCAGCTGCCCTGACGATGCCGCCAAGACCACGTTCACGCAGACCAGCGAGGTCATTGCGGTCGCCTCGGTGCTCGAAGCGGGTAGTGGTCGCGCGACGGTGAAGTCGACGACCGTGACGCTACACCCCGAGACATTCTATCTCGGCCTCAAGTCGAAGACCTCGCAGGCCGAGGCCGGTGTGCCGTTCACCGTCGAAGGCGTGGTCGTGGATTGGAAGGGCAAGCCCGTCGCGAATGCCGTCACCAACATCGAGATCGAGCTCGATCATCTCGAGGCCGACTACGGCTACAGCTACGACGAGGACAACGGCGAAGGTCGCTACGATCGCTGGTTACGCAAGGTCCCTGAAGGCAAGAAGACCGCGAGGGTCGCGGGTGGCAAGTTCACGTTCGAGGTCACGCCCGCGGATGCCGATGTCGGCTTTGTCGTGCGCGTGAAGGCGGGCAAGGCCAAGACCGAGCTCGTGCTTCAAGGTTCGTATCCCTACTCGTACTCCTACGGTGGCTACGGCGAGGACCGCGTCGATCAGACACCGCGCCCGGCGAAGCCGACGCAGCTCGCGCTACAGCTCGCGAAAGAGATCGAAGTCGGCAAACCCGTGAGCGTGAAGGTCCTCACCCCGTACAACGGCAAGATCCTGTGGACGGTCGAGACCGATCACGTGATCACCGCCGAGTGGAAGGATGTCACCCGCGGCGAGGCGACCTGGTCGTTCACGCTGAGCGACTTCGCGCCTAACGTTTACGTCAGCGCGTTCGTCGTCAAGGATCCGCACCTCGAAAGCAAGGCTGCGTTCCTGCCGGATCGTGCGTTCGGGCTCAGCTCGGCGCGCGTGCTGCCGACCCTGTTCACGCAGTCCCTCAAGATCGACGTGCCCAAGGACGTCCGCTCGTCGAGCCCGCTGGTCGTCAAGCTCGACGCCGGCACCGTGCAAGGCCCGGCGTTCGCAACGGTCGCGGTCGTCGATGAAGGCGTGTTGTCGCTGACGAGCTTCAAGTCGCCGGATCCGCTGTCGGTGTTGTTCGCGCGCCGCTCGCTCGCGGTCGAGACATTCGAGACGATTGGATGGACGATGCTGCATAACCCCGCCGGCGCATCGTCGCGAACCGGTGGTGGTGATGACGGCATGGCCGATGCGGAGCAGGGCGCTCTCGGTAAGGGTCGCGTCCAGCCCGTGAAGCCGGTCGCGTTGTTCTCGGGCGTCGTCGCGGTCGGTGCGGATGGCAAGATCACGATCCCGTTCCAGATTCCGTCGTATCGCGGACAGGTCCGCGTGATGGCGGTCGTCGCGAGTGCCGGCCGGGTCGGTCGCGCCGAGGCCGAGGTCACGGTCAAAGATCCGGTCGTCATCCAGACCACGTTCCCGCGGTTCCTCACGCAGAACGACGAGATCCAGATTCCGGTGTTCGTGACTAACCTCTCCGGTGGTCCACTCACGATCAACATCAAGCTCGACAGCACGGATCTGCCGATCGTCGGGCTGGTGAAGCCGAAAAATTCGCCGGCGCCGCTGTCGTTTGCCGGCAAGAACACCGGCTCGCTCAAGCTCGAGAACGGCAAGAACGACACCATCGTGTTCCAGGCCAAGGCGATGATTCCGGTCGGTGGCGCGAAGCTCACGGTGACCGCGACCGCAGGCAACCTCACGGTCAAGGACGAGCTCGAGGTACCGTTCTTGCCCGCGGGTCCGAAAGACCATGCGATCCAGAAGCTACGTGTCGATGCCGGCCAGCTCGATCTCTCGAAGCAACCAGTGCTCAAAAACTGGGTGCCGACGAGCGAGAGCACCACATTCTGGCTGACCACGAATCCGTACAGCGATGCGTTCGCTCACCTGAGCTACTTGGTCCACTATCCGTATGGCTGTATCGAGCAGACCGCCTCGGCGACGCGGCCGCTGCTCTACCTCGGCTCGATCGTCGAGGATGTCGATCCCAAGCTCGCCGAGCTCAAGATCGAAGACATGGTGCTCGCGGGCATCACGCGGATCTTCTCGATGGAGACGCCATCGGGCGGCTTCGGCTACTGGCCGGGCTCGGCCGATCCGCTCGAGTGGGCGACCGCGTACGCGACCGACACGCTGCTCGACGCTAAAAAGGCGGGCTACGCCGTGCCCGAGGATCGCCTCAAAGAAGTGATCGGTTGGATCGATGGCCGCGTGACCGCCTACGAGCGTGGCGAGAAGGTCGCGCACGAGAAGTGGAACCACTACGACGAGCAGTCGGAGGCGTACCTCCACTACGTACTCGCCCGTGCCGGTCGCGGCAAGAAGGGCCGGATCCAGGCGCTGATCAACGCGATCCCGAAGAGCCCGAAAGGCGAGCAAGCCGAGGATCTCTACCTCCTCAAGGCCGCGCTGTACCTCGCCGGTGATCGTCGCTACGCCGCCGAGCTCAAGGCCGTCGATGCGACGCCGATCGCACCGGAGCGGATCAATAGCTGGAGCTTCTACTCGGATCGCCGTGCGCGTGGCCTCGAGCTCTCGACATTCTTCGAGCTGTTCGGCGCTGTGCCGGAAGGCGAAGCGCTCGCGAATCGCGTCGCCGAAAGCCTCGCGAGCGAGCCGGGCTGGGGCAACTGGAACACGCAGGAGCTCGTGTGGGGCGTGACCGGCCTCGGCAAGTGGGTCACCGCAACCCGAGGTAAGGGCGTGGCCGCGGGCACCCTCACCGCCGATGGCGCCGTGATCAACCCGCGCGCGAACAAGCACAAGTCGACCGACAAGACGTGGTCGCTCGTGCGTGCGAGCGAGTACAAGAACCTCACGATCGACATCCCGCAGAGTGCGGCGGGCTTGTTCCTGATGATGTCGAGCGATGGCGTGCGACCGGGCCGTGACTACAAGACCGGCGGCAATGGCATGTCGGTGAGCCGCACGTACAAGACGCTGGATTCGACCGAGGTCGATCTCACGAAGGGCACGTTGCACCTCGGTGACCTCGTGTTCGTCGAGGTCGAGATCGAGAACACCAGCGGCGCGACGATCCAGAACATCGCGCTCGTCGATCGGCTGCCCGCGGGCTTCGAGATCGAGAACCCGCGGCTCGGTCGCGCGACCAAGCCCGACTGGGTGAAGGACGCGGAGCAGTGGGGCGCGGACTTCATGAACATGCGTGACGATCGGCTCGAGGCCTTCGGCTCGTTGCCACCACACACCTCGAAGAAGCTCGTCTACACCGTGCGTGCGGTAACCGCCGGCAAGTTCACGATGCCACCGATCGAAGCCGAGGCCATGTATGACGCGACGCTGTGGGCGCGCTCGAAGGGCGGGACCGTCGTGGTAGCCGGACCGTGGACCGGAAAGCTCCTCTGAGCCAACGGCTCTGGCCGTGGGCGCTGCGCGCGATCACCGTGTTGAACGGCGCGATGGTGCTGCTCGTCATGGCCGCATATCTCGTGCCGCTGCCGGATCGCGATACGGGCTGGTCCGCGGTCGTCGAGTACCGCGATGGCCGGCCGGCGTACGTGTTCCTGTCGCCGGATGACAAGTGGCGGTTGCACGTCGAGCTCGAGCGCGTCGATCCGAAGTTTGCCGAAGCGTTGATCGCGCTCGAGGACAAGCGGTTCTGGAGCCATCACGGCGTCGACCCGATAGCGATCGCGCGCGCCGCGTGGTCGGACGTGACGCACGGCCGGCGCGTCTCGGGCGGCTCGACGCTGTCGATGCAGCTCGCGCGGTTGTACGAGCCGCGCACGCGCACGCTGCCGCACAAGGCGATCGACATGTTCCGCGCGATCCAACTCGATCTCCGATTGTCGAAGCAGGACATCCTCGAGGAGTACCTGTCGCGCACGCCATACGGCGAGAACCTCGAGGGCATCGAGAGCGCGGCGTGGAGCTACTTCGGTCATGGACCGCAGCACCTCACGCCGGTCGAGATCGCGACGCTGCTCGCCGTACCGCAAGGCCCGCAGCGCTACGCGCCGAGCCCGGCGAACACGCAACGGTTGCAGACCCGGCGCGACGCGATCCTCGGCAAGCTGATCGCGGGCGGCGTGTTCCGCGGCGTCGATGCGAGCTCGGCGCTCGCGGATGCCGCGATCAATCCTCCCCCCGATCGGTTCAGGCCGATGCCGCGCGCGGCCGCGCACGCCGCGATCTGGTTACGCTCGCACCATCCCCTCGAGCTGCGCATTCGCTCGACGCTCGATGCGGGACAACAGGCGCTCGTCGAGAAGCAGGTCGCGCTCCGGGTCTCGGAGTTTCACTCGAAGAATATCCGTGGCACGTCGGTCGTGGTCGTCGATCACCACAGCCGTGAAGTGATCGCGCTCGTCGGCAACCTCGACTTCATGGACGCGATGCACGGTGGTCAGATCGCGATGTTCGATCGGCCGCGCTCGCCAGGTTCGACGCTCAAGCCGATGCTCTACGCCCTCGCGATCGATCGTGGCCTCGCGCTGCCGCAGTACCTGGTCGCCGACGTGCCCACGCAGTACGGCACGTATCGCCCGCGCAACTTCGATGGCGACTTCGCGGGGCTCGTCACGCTCAAGGATGCGCTGTCGCGGTCGCTGAACCTTCCATTCGTGGACCTCCTCGCCGAGCTCGGCGTCGAAAAGTTCGTCGGCGAGCTCGCGCGGATGGGCGTGGCGAGCGAGCGCGCGGTCCCCGGCCAGTACGGATTGTCGATGGTCGTCGGTGGCATCGAGGTCACGCCGCTCGAGCTCGCAGGGATGTACGCGACGCTCGCCGAGGACGGCATCTATCAGCCGCTCCGGCTCACCACGACCGATCGCACCGGCGTGCCGCAACCGATCTTCGGCAAGGGCGCGGCGTACCTCACGCGCGAAACACTAGCGCAGAAAGATCGACCCGACTTTCCGCATCGTCGCGACGTCAACGGCGTGCCCGCCGAGATTCACTGGAAGACCGGCACGAGCGTTGGCTTTCGCGATGCGTGGGCCGTGGGCTCGGGCCCGGCGTACACCGCGGTCGTGTGGACCGGCAATGTCGATCTGAAACCGAGCTTCGAGCTCGTCGGCTCCGAGGCTGCGGGCCCGCTGCTATTCGACGTACTCGAGGGCGTGGCGCAACGCTCGCAGCGCCATCTCGATGCCGCGCCACCCGAGGATCTCGTCGAGGTCGAGGTCTGCGCGTACTCGGGCCACATCCCGGGTGACTCGTGCGAGCACCGTATCAAGGTGCTCGCTCCGGTCCACGCAGTCCCGACCACGCCGTGCCCGTATCACCAGGCGTTCGATGTCGCTCCGGCGGGTACCGCGGTCGTGCCAGCGTGCAAGCAACCAACCGTCGCGTACCACCGCAAGAGCTTCGTCGTGTTGCCGAGTGCGGTCACCGCGTGGTTGACCGCGCGCAATCGCGAGGTCCCCGAGGCGCCGGCGTTCGGCGAGGGGTGCAATGCGACGGTTGGTGGTGCCGCGCCCGTGATCATCACGCCGGGCGAGGGCCAGATTGTCACGATGATCCCAGGTCTACCGGCTGCCGCGCAGAACCTACCGCTCTCGGCAAGTTCGCGGGCGGGGCAGCTCACGTGGTTCGTCGACGGCGCGCTCGTCGCGACGGCGCCGGCGAGCCAGCGCGTCTACTGGGCCCCCACGGCGGGCAAGCACGAGCTGGTCGTGACCGATGATGCGGGGCGAAAGGCGCGCCGGATCCTCGACGTGAAGTCGGGCCTGGCCGCGAACTAACAGCCTATACTGGTGCGTGGCAGATCCGGTGGAACCGCTGGCTCGGACCGAGCTCCGCGCACCTCGATGCGCCGGCGGTTCCCGGTTATCGGATCGCGCATCCTCGGCGTGGGCGGCATGGGCACCGCGCCGGCAAGTCGCCATCAAGGTCTTGCAGAGCCGGCGAGGCCCAGGGGCTTCCGTTCCTCGTGATGGAGCACGTCGATGGCACGACGCTGGACCAGTTCACTGAACACTCACGCTCGGCAGCAAGCTCGGTCTGTTCGGTACGCGATGTTTACACGCTCGGCGTGATGCTCTACGAGCTCGCGTGTGGCGAGCTGCCGTACGAGACGCGCGAAGTACCGTTGCCGATCTTCACGTGCGTGATCTGCGGGGACCCACCGGTCTCGCTCGCGAAGCGCGATCCGGGTCTGGCGCGTCGCCGATGGCACATAGCTCGCGTCGTCGGCAGTAATGGCGGCACCGTGCTCGCCTGGCCGCGCCAGGGCGAGCAGCTCGACGCGAAGCCGCGAGTGCTCGTGATGCAACACACCGGCGCAAACGCGGCGCTCGCGATCGCAGTCGATGAGGTCGGCATCCGCTGGAACCCGAACCAAGCCCCGGCGGTCGAGATCGATCACGGTGCGCGACGGAGCGGGGGCCCGACGGGGCGCTGGATCGAATCCTTCGACGACGGGACGTTCGTCGTGGCGGACCTCGAGATGCATTCGTTCGCCGAGCTGCATGCAGCCATTCGCGCCGCGACCACCTACAAGCTGAAGAATTAGCTACCCTCGCGAGGTGCCGAGGTTGGTGCTGCTGGACGACAGCGAGATCACGTTGCAGGTGCTCGAACCGCACCTCACGGCGGTCGGCTTCGAAGTGCATGCGCTCAGCTCGCTGCGCCAGTTTGTCAACGAGGTCATGGATTGGAAGCCGCACTTGATCGTCACCGACCTCTACATGCCAGGGATGAGCGGCGCGGAGCTGTGCTCGTGGCTGCGAGCGCAGATCCAGACCGCGAAGACGCCGATCATCATCTGTTCGAGCGCGGCGCCCAAGGAGCTCGAGCGGATCGTCCGCGAGGTCGGCGCCGATGGGTTCGTGTCGAAGGATGAAGGGCCCGAGGCGCTCGCCCAGCGGCTGCACGATCTCTGCGAGGAGATCGTGTGGTGAGTAAGCGTATCCTCGTCGTCGACGATAGCCCGATCATCCTGGCCACCGCGAAGCACGTGCTCGTCGCCGCCGGATTTACGGTCGAGACCAGCGGTTCGGTCGAAGAAGTCGCCGTCCACGGCGCCGATGGCTACGAGCTGATCTTGATGGACGTCCAGATGCCGGAGCTGTTCGGTGATGACGTCGCCGCCGTGTTGCGCCACGAGCGCGACGTGCCCGCGAAGATCTTCCTGTTCTCGACGCTGCCCGATGCCGAGCTCCGCGAACGCGCCGCTGACGCCAAGCTCGATGGCTTCATCTCGAAGGACCTTGGCCCCGAGCACCTCGTCTCCGAAGTGCGCCGGATCCTCGCCTGAAGGCAATCTGCTAGGTCGACCAATAGGCGAGGGGGATCGAGACCGCGCCGAGCATGACCCACAAGATGATGCCCAGGAAGAACGGCCGCGGGCCGACCTTGGCGAGTGCCTTCGGCGAGAACGACAGCCCGATCAAGAACAGCGCGACGAGGAGCGAGCGGGTGCCGACGGTCGCGACCGGCGGCCCGTAGGGAGCGAGCGCCGGAACCCAGGTGACGAGCGCGGCGACGGCGATGAAGCCGAGGATGAACCACGGCCACTTCACGTCGCGGAGGCTTCCAGAGCTCGGCCGCATCACCGCGGTCACGATCGTGACCGGTACGATCCACAGCGCACGCGCGAGCTTCGTGGTCGTGGCGACGGTCAGCGCGATGCTGCCGTAGGCAAGGCCCGCCCCGACGACGGAGCTGGTGTCGTGGATCGCGAGTGCGGCCCAGCGGCCGAACACTTGCTCGGACATCCCGAGCAGATGGCCAATCATGGGGAATAGCAGCAGCGCGACCGCGTTCAGCACGAATACGACTGCGAGCGCAATCGAGATCTCGTGATCCTTGGGTTTGATCACGCTCGAGACCGCGGCGATCGCGCTACCACCGCAGATGCCGGTGCCGAGCGCGATCAAGAGCGACGTGTCTTTGGGGACCGCAAGCCAGCGACCGATCGCGGTACCCAGCGTGACCGCGAGCGCGAGCCCGGTGGCCGTGACGAGCGCGCCGTTGACGCCGACCCGCAGGATCGTCTCGAGGTTCATCTTCGCGCCGAGCGCGATCACGCCGAGCTGGAGCGCGAGCGTGGTGACGAGCTTGAGCTGGTTCGGGCGCTCGATCCGGGTGGCGAGCGCGATCGCGAGCCCGCTGAACAGCGCGAGCCAGCTCGGCGCTTCGAACCACACGAGCGCGACAGCGGTCGCGATGCAGCCGAACCAGTAGAGCGGCTGCTTCACTCGGCCGAATCCGGGGTGAACAGCTCGAGCGTCTCGATCGGTGCGCCGGTCGCATCGGTACCGCCTACGATCAGGATCTGGCCATTCGGCAACGGCGTCGCGGTCGCCCCGGTGCGCGGCACCACGAGCGGCTGTGTGCCGACGAGCGCGAGGCTCGCGGCGTCGTAGATCTCGGCGGTCGCGACGACGCCGGTTGCGTTCGTGCCACCGGCGATCACGAGGTAGCGCGTCGTCGAGGCCACGGCACAACCGGCACGCAGCTCGCTCGGCACGTTGGCAAACGTCTCTGCCGTTCCGGTCGCAGCGTCGATCCGGATCAGGTCCGCGCCATTGCACATCACGCCGACCTTGCCGCCGGCCAGCGCTGCGATTGCGGCACCGTCGCGCGCCGCGGCGGGGAGCGCGAGCGTCCCGAACTGGCCGTTACGAAACCGGGAGACGCCCGTCGCGTCCGCGAAGATCGCGGCGGCGATCCCGTCGCTGCCGGTCACGGCGGCGCCGCCCGACGGCAAGCTCGCGACATCGGTGCGTGCGGTGACGGTCAGGGCGTTGCCATTGATGGTCGCGGCGGGCGAGCCGGTGACGAGCAGGTCTTCGTCGCCGATCGAGATTGCCTGCCGACCCGTGCGCGCGAGGCCGGAGAAGCTGCCGAGCTCCGTGATCGCGCCCGCCGGCGACACGGTGATATCGAACCGCGACAGCGTGTCGGTCGGCGCGCCGCTCGAGTCGCTGCCGCCGAACGCGTAGATGAATTTACCGAGCGAGCCGAGCCCGACCGCGAGCCCGCTGCGCGCAGCGGGCAGGGCGACACCCGCGGTCAACGAGTGATCGAACGCGTTGTAGATCGCGGTCGCATCGCTCGCGGTGTCGTCGGCGAGCAGGCCACCGGCGAATGCGGCGCCGTAGGACAGGGCAGCCGTGCCGACCGCCGAGCGCGCCGGCGTGAGCGAGGTCGGCGCCGCCGCGATCGAGTTCGGCGCCGCCATGTAGACGACGACGTTCGCATTCGTACCGTTGAGCGGGAACGGCGGCGTCGCGCCGCTCGCGATCACGGTGTCGCTGCCATCCATGCCGTCGACGATGATCGCTCCCTGCGTATCCGTGGCGTCGAACTGCACGTCGATCTGGAACTTGCCGTCGCTGCCGCGCTTCGCGATTTGCTCTTGATGCGGATCGGTGATCAGGAAGCGCAGTGTCTGGACGTTCGTCATCACGCTCGATCCCGGCGCGGTGATCAGCGAGACATTGATCGTGCCGACCGAAGCGGTACACCCCCCGATCACGGCGATCAGGGCAGCCCGGGTGATCGCGGGTGCGGTGACCGAAACCTTCTGCCGACCATCGTGCATCGGGCCGAGCTTCGCGCGCGGGGCACGCGGCTGGACAAGCACGTCGAGGACCACGCCGCCCTCGACGTCGCGGATCATTTGCTGCCGCGACCGAGCTCGCGCGCACGCTTCGTCGCGGTCTCGACCGCATTGATCAGCGTGGTGCGCAAACCGCCCTCTTCAAGCGTGTGAAGGCCGGCGATCGCTGTGCCGCCCGGCGATGTGACCATGTCTTTGAGCACACCCGGATGCTCGTCGAGGTCCATGAGCATCTTCGCGGACCCCATCACGGTCTGCGCGGCGAGCCGCTGCGCGTTGCGGCGCGCGAGCCCGACCTTGACGCCGGCATCCGCGAGCGCTTCGAGGATCAAGAAGATGTACGCAGGCCCCGAGCCGGAGAGCCCGGTGACTGCATCGAGATGGCTCTCGTCGAGCTCGACCGTGATGCCAACCGCATCGAACATCGCGCGCGCGGTCGCGAGGTCTTCGGGGCTCGCGTGCTTGCCCGCCGAAATCGCCGTCGCACCGGCACCGACGAGCGCGGGCGTGTTCGGCATCGCGCGAACGACGCGCACGCCGTCCGCCACCGCTTCTTCGATCGTGGCCGTATCGACGCCGGCCGCGATCGAGATCACGAGGGTGCCGCTCTTCAAGCGGTCGCCGATCTCGCGCAGCACCTTGTCGAGGATCTGTGGTTTGACGCTGAGCACGACGAGATCGCAGCGCTCGGCGAGCGCCTTGTTGTCGATCATCGTCTCGATCGCGTACTTCGCGTGGAGCTCGTCGAGCCGCTCGCGTCGCGGTCCCGAGGCAAGCACGTGGCTCGCCGGCAGGTGATTGCCTTTGACGAGCCCGCGGATCAGCGCTTCGGCCATGTTGCCGCCGCCGATAAAGCCGATCGTGTGGGACGCGAGGAGCGACACCCTTCTCGTGTAGCACGACTCTACGGTAACTAACCGATATTGAAATCTTCTTTGGGGTGCGCCGAACCGGAGCCATCGTAGAAACGATCGAGCGTGTAGCGCTCGAAGATCTCGTGCTTCGTGCCGCCAGTCAGCCACTCACCGTAGAGCTTGCCCACGATCGGCGCCATCATGAAGCCGTGCCCGACGAAGCCGCACGCGAGAAAGAAATCCGGATGCTCGCGGGTCGCCGCGACGATCGGATTGCCATCCGGCGATTGGTCGTACGGGCCCGCCCACTGGCGCAGGATCTTGACGTCGCCGAGGATCGGCATCAGCTTGACGAGCCGGCGCGAGTAGGTCGCGAGGAACTCCAGCGTCGAGCCCTTCGCGTATGTCGAGCTGTGGCCGGGAATGGTCACGCCGCCGACGATCTCGCCGCGCATCGATTGGCTGCAGTACAAACCGCTCGCGAGCTCCGAGACCATTGGCTTTAGGAATGGCTTGAGCGGCTCGGACGAGCAAATCTCGTGGCGGATCGGGAACGTCGGGATCTCGACGCCGATCATCTTCGCGAGCGTGGGCGACCAAGCGCCGCACGCATTGATCACGCGCCGCGCCGCGATCGTGCCGCGTTCGGTGACTACCTCGTAGCCGCCTTGCGATCGCTTCGCCAAGCCGGTGACAGGTGTCTGCGTGAAGATCCGCACGCCGCGGGCGGTGGCCTGACGGGCATAGCCCCACAGAAACGGCCACGGGAACAAGATGCCGTCGGTCGGATTGTACGAGGCGCCGACGATGCCGGTGAGATCGATCTCCGGCACGATCTGCTTGGCACCCTGGGGATCGAGCATGCGCGTCGCGACGCCGCAGCGATTCTGGAGCGCGATGTTCCTCTCGAGACGCGAGACCTCTTTTGCGCTCCGCGCGAGGAACAAATAGCCGCCCTGGCGAAACCACACGTTGACCCCGATATCGACGGCGAACCGCTGACACAGCTCGACCGATTGCTGCATCAGCCGGATGTTGATCTCGGTCGCCCATTGCTGGCGGACGCCGCCGCCGTTACGGCCCGATGCACCCTCCGCGAGATAGCCGCGCTCGACGACGACGACGTCTTCGAGACCCATCATCGCGAGGTAGTACGCGATCGACAGGCCCATCACGCCGCCACCGACGATCACGATCTCTGCCTTCTCGGGCACCGGGCCCGAGCTCTCGAGCGTGGGCGGCAGCTTGATCTCGCCCGATCGATCCGCCCGGCTGGCGTCGTCCTCGTCGTCTGCATCGGGCGGTGCGGCGCCGTTCACGCGTCGTGCTCCGGCAGGTCGTCATCGAACCGATGCGCATCGGGCGAATTCGCGAGCAGGCGAAGCGGAGTGGGCGCGATCGGCGGACGCGACGTGAACGGCGAGATCGTGCTCGGTGCTTTCTTGGTCAGGCGCGCGAGCTGCGTCGCCATCGGGCCGAGGCATTCTTTGCCCTGACAAGGTCCGGTGCCGAAGCCGGTGTAGCGCTTGACCTCCTCGATATCGAGGTAGCCGCGATCGACGCAATGCTCGAGGTCGGCGAGCGTGACGTCCTCGCAGCGACACAGCATGATCTTCTTGGCCACTAGCGTCCTCCTAGTGCGGCGGCCGCGCGCGCACCGACGAGTGCGCCGTGGATCGCGGACTCTGCGGGCCCGCGATAACCCGTGACGTCCCCGCACGCCCACACGGACGCAGCCGAGGTCTGACCGTGCGAGTCGATCACGACGCGAAATCCGCCCGCATCGGGATCGAGGACGACCTCGCAGCCTTGCTGGCGCGGACCTTCGGAAGCGGGTGACGGAATTGCGGCGACCGCGACGAGATCGCAATCGATCCGACCGCGCGAGGTCTCGACCGAAGACACCCAGCTACGGCCCTTCGTGCCGTTCGCATCGTCCAGGGGAATGCGCGTGACGTCGGCGCCTGCGGCCTCGAGTGCGGAGGCCAGGCGCGTGGTCTCGGCCGCGAGCTCGGGCACTTCGACGATGCAGACCTTGTCGCCGGCGAGGATGCCGTGATCGACAAGCAAGCGACCGACCGCACGCGCGGCGATCACGCCGGGACGATCATTATCGGCGAACGGCAGATTTACCGGGTAGCCACCGGTCGCCCAGATCCATCCACGCGCGTGGACGCGGATCAGCTGGGTTGGCGTCGCGACCGCGAGCACACCGCCATCGTCCTCGGGGAAATAGCCGATCGCGGTCGATCGCTCGAGCAGCTCGACGCCTGCCGTGACCACCTCAGTGACGCTCCGGTCCGCGTGGTCGCGACCCGTCTTCGGGTCGCAGCGCAAGCTGCCACCCGCACGCAGCTGATCATCGACGAGTACCACCGAGAGCCCCGCGCGCACGCAAGCGAGGGCCGCGGCGAGGCCCGCAGGACCTCCACCGATCACGCACGCATCGACCGAGCGTTCGCCGACGGGGGGCAGGGGACCAGCATCGCGCGCCGGCAACTTGCCGAGGCCCGAAAGCTGGCGCACCACCTTGTTCGCGAGCTTGTTGAGGACCGAGGAACCCGTCATCAACGTGTGATGATCGAGGCCGCGAGAGAACAAGAAATCGACCGCGCCGAGCAAGTCGACCTCGGTCGATGGAAATGCGTTCTGCCCGGCCGCTTCCACACCGGGCGTGCACGGCGATTGGCATGCGCGCATGTTTGGCACGCCGTCGAGGCGAACCAGGCAGCCGCTGCAGTGCCCCTCGAGACAGAAGAACGAGCGTGGCCGATGATACTTGAGCGAGCGCGACATCACGCGCGTCCCGCTCGCGAGTGCCGCCGCGGCGATAGTTTCGCTCGCGAATGCACGCAGCCGCGTCTCGGAGATCCGGATCTCGACCGGTTCGCCTCGCTGCGCATCGAAGACGGGAAGCCTACGAGCCACGACACCTTGTAGTATGCCTTGTTTAGTTTCGCACCGCGGATCTCGGTGGACCGAAACCGTGTGGTGGTTGGTTTGCTTTCACTCGGGTTGCCGAATTACCATTGCGACTCGAAAGGACAGGGGAATTCCCAATGGCGACACCAACTAGGCCGTGCCCATATTGCGGAGCGGCGGTGCTCATGAACGCTCCGGCGTGTGGCACCTGCGGCCGGCCGATGCCGCCGATGCAGGCAGCCGCACCGCCGGGCGGCGCTCAAGCACCCGCGAAGACCATGTTTGGCTACGCCGCGCCGCAGATCCCGCAGGCGCAGCGTCCAGCCTCACCCGCAGGCGCTCCGCGGCCCGGCAGCACGACGAACCCGGGCGCTGGCTACGGCCAGCCGCAGGGTTTTCAGCCGCCGCAACAGCAGGGCTTCGGTGCACAACCGGCCGTACCTGCCCCACAACCGTATCAACCTCCGGCGGCCGCTCCCCAACAAGCGTACGGTCAGCCGCCGCAACAACAAGGTGGCTATCCGCCACCCGGTGGTCAGCCGGCGTACGGCGTGCCTCCTCATCAAGGTGGTTATCCGCCGCCCGGTCAGCAAGGTCAGCAAGGTCAGCCGGGCTTCCAGCCGCAGCAGGATTTCGGCCAGCCTTCGCAACCGTATGGTGCGCAGCCGTATGGTGCGCCACCGCAACAAGCCTACGGTCAGCCGCCGCAACAACAGGGAGGGTATCCGCCGCCCGGTCAGCCGCAAGGGTATCCGCCGGCAGGGCAGCCGCAGGGTTACGGCCAGCCGCAGCAAGGCTTCGGTGGACCGCAGCCGGGATATCCGCAGGCTCCGAATCCATTCGCGCCGCCGTCGCACGATCTTCCGGGTCCGCTCGACAACATGGCGCGCGGCATGCCGCAGTCGGCACCGGGCACGATCTTTGGCATTCCGGTCGCGCGGCTGCGTGATCCGTCGCTGCAGCGCACGACGCTGTTCATCGCCGGTATCGCGCTCTTGATCTCGATCGTCGTGCCGCTGACGTTGAGCCCGACCGTCCTGTTCCCGTTCTCGTCGGCCCTCCCGAAATGGGACTTCGTGGTCTGGCCGATCATCGCGGGTGGCTCGTACCTGCTCGTCGCAGCAGCGCCTCCGCACATCCGCCAACAAGTGCCGCCGATGGTTCTGCACTGGATCCCGTTCGTGGTGTCCTTCATCGGCCTGTTCGTGCTCTCGAGTCTCCCGGGACCCAGTCATGCAACGGGCGCGGCGCTCGGCATGCTCGGCTACGCCGTGCTCGTGTTCGGTCTCCTCGCACGCATCGCCCAACCACAAGATCAGATCGCGCGCATCATCATCGCGGTCGGCGCAGGCATGCTCGTGCCTGGTTGGATCGACATGTTCAGCTACGTGTTTGGCTTCCATGGCGGGATCCTGATGGTCCTCAACAGCCTGATCAGCTTCATCGTCACCACGCTCGGTGTGCTTTGCATCCTGTTCGTCGTGCCGCCGCAGAAACTGCCGCAAGCGCTGCAGTCGATCGATGCGTTCGGGCCGTTGATCGCAGCCGTGCTCATATTGTGGCTCCCGCTCCAGGTCGTGTTCCTGATCCTCGCGGGCGTGTTCACGGAGCACATGGGCATCTCGGCGATCCTGTTCGGCGCGCACGTCGCGGTGCGTATCCTCGCGTTCTTCGGCGTGCTGATGATGGCATCGCCCGCAGCGTATGAAGAAGCGACCGCGCTGATCACCGGTCGCCGCCCCCCGGGCGGTGGTCACCCGCCGCCGGGCGGTGGTTATCCTCCGCAAGGGGGCGGCTACCCGCCGCAAGGCGGGGGTGGCTACCCACCGCAAGGCGGCGGTGGTTACCCGCCGCAAGGCGGGGGTGGTTACCCGCCGCAAGGCGGGGGTGGCTATCCGCCGCAAGGCGGGGGTGGCTACCCGCCGCAAGGCGGGAATGGTTGGCCTCAGCAGTAGGCTGACCAGCACCGAGTAACGACGAGAGCCCCTGGCAACGGGGGCTCGTTCAGTTTCGGCGCTATGCTCGATCTCGTGATGTCGACCGACCGCGGGCTCGAGTGGAAGGTCGGCGTGTTGATCGTGGTAGCGACCGCGATCCTCGTCGCCTTCATCTTCATTCTCGGCAACTTCTCACTGCGCTCGGGCTACACGATCGCTGTCGACTACGACTACATCGGCGCCTTGCAACCCGGCGCGCCGGTGAAGGTCTCGGGCATCAAGGTTGGCAAGATCGAGAGCGTCGACTTCTTCGGCGGCAAGCCCGATGAGACCGGCAAGCGCGTCCAGGTGCGAGTGACCGCGTGGATCGAAGATCGCGCGAAGGACAGCATCCGCAGCGATGCCGAGTTCTTCATCAACACGGCCGGAGTGCTCGGCGAGCAGTACCTCGAGATCGTACCTGGTCGAGATTGGGACCATCCGGCGATCGTGGCGAAGTCGATCATCCACGGTCCGCCCGCGGTGCACGATCCGCCGCGTACCGACCTCGTGGTGGCGCGGTTGTACGAGGTGCTCGATGGCGTGTCCGCGGTGCTTCACGATGATCGCGATGCGATCAAGCACCTGCTCGGCAACAGCGCGAGTGCGGTCGCCGAGATCAACAAGATCCTCGTCGAGCGCCACGACCAGATCGGCGAGCTGATCGTTTCGGCCGCCGACGTCGCGAAGGAAGCGAAGATCACGCTTTCGAAGGTCAACCATGGCCTCGGCGACGGTCGCCCGGTCGCGGCCCTGCTCGGCGATGCCGACGCGACACTCAAGACCGCGCAGAGCTCGCTCGCGACCCTCACTCCGTCCGCTCAAGCCTTGCTTACCGACGCGACACGCGTCACCGGCATCATCACCGAGCAGCGGATCGATACGGCGATCGGCGCGGCCGACAAGGCGGCGACCGCGGCGAGCAAGGCGGGCGGCCTGATCGACAACGTCAACGGTGCGGTCACGGACCTCCGGGCGGGCAAGGGTACGGCCGGTGCGCTGCTCTCGAAGGACGAGCTCTACAGCGATCTGCGCGAGCTGATCCGCGATCTCAAACGCAATCCCTGGAAGCTGTTCTGGAAGGAATAGACGACCAATTCGCGCGTCGCGTTGGCTGGGTCACGATGGGCTTGCTCGCGTCCGCGATCGGGTTCTTCGTGGTTGTCTACGATCGGATCGAGTGGCGCCGTCACACGCGCATCCGCGTGTACTTCCATCACGCCGGAGCGTTGCACGAAGGTGCGGCGTTCGTGGTCGCCGGTCACACGGTCGGCGAGATCGAGAGCATCGCGCTATCGCCGCGCGATGTACCGGGGCCATTGCACGGCGACGCGGGCGTGGTGGTCACGGTCGCGATCCAAGCGCGCGAGGCAAAGCGGCTGGATCGCGCGGGCGAGGTGTTCGTGGCGTCGCGCGGAGTTCTGGCCGAAGGCTACCTCGAGCTCGGCCCGGCGCCCGTCGCGAAGGCAGGCACGATGCTGCACGAGGGCGACCAGCTCGTCGGCGCGGACCCGCCGAGCATCGATCGCGTGTTGCAACGCACGTGGGACAACCTGAACGGCTTCGCCGCCTTCAAGGCCGAGGTCAAACCCGAGCTCGATGCATTGCTCCAGCAGCTCGCGGAGCTCGCGGCGCACCTCGATCCGGCATCGCCGACGGCGGTCGCGCACGCCGACATGATCGCGCCGATGTTCGCCGAGCTCACCGGCCTGCGCGTCCAGATCACGCTCCTGCGCGAGCGCGGCCTCGGTGGTGATGCGGGGCTGGCACACCTCGGCGCGGTCATCGCGGCGACCGAGGCCTTCGCCGGGACCGCGCGGACACAACTACATCAGCTCGGCACGCGTGCCGAGACACTGCGCGCGAACGTGGCTCGCTTGCGCGGCCGGCTCGATAGCAAGGGCAACGACTTCGTCGCGGGGGTGGAGCTCGCGATCGACAAGGTCAAAGAGGATATTGCCAAGGTCGATCCGTTGCTCGCGCAGATCGCGGCCGTGCAAACCAGCCTTCAACGCGGAGAGGGCTCACTCCTGAAGATCATGCGCGACCCGGAGTTCCCGGAGGACACCAAGGAGCTCGGCAAGATCATAAAGCGTCAACCGTGGAAGATCATCGACCGGCCCGCCGACAAGCAGTGATCAGTCGAGCTGGACCGTGATCGCATCGCGCGAGGCGACACCGGTGCGCCACGCTTGGAGTTGACGGTGGACGACGAATGCCTCCAGGACCTGCGAAGACGGCGACAGGACCTGCACCTAGAATCCAGGCGTTTCCATCGGCCCCGCGGACTTGCCTCGGATGAATTGCTGGACGACCGGGTCGGCCGATGCGGCGAGCTCGATAGGGGTCGCGAGGGCGTGGACCGCGCCCTGATAGAGGAACGCGACCCGATCCGCGGTGCGCGCGATCGAGGTGAGATCGTGCGAGACGACGACCGCGGTCACGCCGAGCTTCTCGGCGAGCTCGCGGATCAGGCGATCGATGCGGCGCGCACTGACCGGATCGAGACCGGTCGTCGGCTCGTCGAACAGCACGACCTCGGGGCCGAGCGCGAGCGTGCGCGCGATCGCCGCGCGCTTCTTCATGCCGTCCGAGAGCTCGGCCGGATGGCGGTCGGCGTAGTCCGCCATGTAGACCTGCGCGAGCCGCTCGCGGGCATCTGCGAGTGCGTGATCGTGTGAGAGCTTGTGATGGATGCGAAGCGGGAGCGCGACGTTCTCGGCGAGGGTCATCGAATCGAACAGCGTCGAACTCTGGAACACCATGCCAATGCGACGGCGCAGCGGCGCGAGCTGCTTCTCGGGCAGCTGATCGACGCGCGCACCATCGAACCAGATCTCGCCGCTATCGATACGCAAAAGGCCGATCAAGTGCTTGATCGCAACGGACTTGCCCACGCCCGAGGTGCCGACGATGAACATCACCTCGTGCTTGGTGATCGCGAGGTTCAGGTCGCGCAGCACGGGCTTGCCGGCAAACGCTTTCGAGACCGCTTTGTACTCGATAAAGCTCACAGGTCACCGCCGCAGATCCACAGCGCGCTCGCCGACAGCACGAAATCGAGCGCGAGCACCGCGAAGCTCGAACCGATCACGGCTGCGGTCGTGGCCGAGCCTACACCCTCGGAGCTGCCACGAGCACGTAAGCCACAGAACCCCGCGACGATCGGGATGGTTGCTCCATACGCGAGTGACTTCACGAGCAAGAGCGCGACGTGACGCATGCGCAGTGCGGAAAGATCGAAGAAGATGTGCGGGTTGACGTTGAACGAGTAGTGCGCGGCCAGGCCGCCGGCGAGATACATGGCCGCGCTGCCGACGACGACGAGCGCGAGCGTCATCACGAGGGACGCGAGGAAGCGCGGGACGATCAAGTAGTCGATCGGCAACACGCCGTTCATGCGCAACGCATCGATCTGCTCGGTCACCTTCATCGATCCGAGCTCCGCGGCGATGCCGGCGCCGACCCGCGTGGCGAGCATCATGCCGGCGAGGGTTGGGCCGAGGTCGGACACGATCAGGCGGAGCAGCTGCTGGCCGATCTGAGAATAATCGCCGGTGATCCGGGAGAGCTGGAGACACGCCTCGTAGGTCATCACCATGCCGAGAAAGCCAAGCGTGATGAGGATGAAGATCAGCGAGCGATTGCCGATCGCGTACATCTGCCGCGCGACCTCGCCTTTGCGGCGTCCGCCACGAATCACGCCGGCGACGGTCGCGACGAAGGTCGACCACAGCTCGTGTGCCGTGCGCGCCGCGGCGATCGCACGTGCTCCGAGGTGGGTGACGAGTGTGCCGATCATGCCGAGAGATAGGTGATGAAGAAATCGAGCAACATGATCGAGACTGCAGAGGCGACGACCGCGTTATTGACCGCGCGGCCTACGCCGACCGCGCCGCCCTTCACGGTGACCCCGAAGTAGCAGCTCGCAACGGCGACTGCGCCTCCGAACACGAACGATTTGTAAACACCGTGGAGGAAGTCGTATGGCCTCAAGTTGTCGGCGAAGCTGTGAATGACCGTCGCCCGGTCGATGTCGAGCAGTACGCGACCAACCACCCCGGCGCCGATGAGGGCGACCGCATCGCCGATCACCGTGAGCACGACCAGCATCGCGATCATCGCGATCACCCGCGGTACGACGAGGAAGCGCACCGGATCGATCGCGAGTGCACGCAAGCCATCGAGTTGCTCGGTCACGGTCATCGTGGCGAGCTCGGCGGTATTGTTTGCGCCGACGCGACCGGAGAACATCAGCGCGATCAGGATCGGCCCGATCTCGCGCAGCACCGCGTAGCCGGCGCCCCAGCCGGCGAGCGACGTCGCGCCGAGCTTCTTCACGAACGGTCCGGCCTGGATCGTCATCAAGCCGCCGGCGAAGAACGCGGTGAGCACTACGATCGGCACCGAGCGATTGCCCATCTTGTAGAGGTTCTTGACCAGCTCGCGGCGATCGATGCGCGGCGGCACGAGCGCGCGCAAGACCTGGCCCGTCATCACGACGATTCCGCCGATCTCCTCGGCGAGCCTGCTCGCGGAGGCGCCGATCGCTCTAAACATCGAGCGGCCCCTCGAGCTCGCCGCGTACGAACTGGCGCACGAGTGCATCGGGTGCGTCGGCGATCGTGGCGGCGGGACCGCGATAGTGAATCCGACCGCGATACAAAAACGCGATCTCGTCGACGAATGTCGCGAGCGCCGTGACATCCGAGCTGACCGCGATCACGGTGGCGCCGGTGCGCTGCTGATCGGCCGCGAGCAAGTCGTAGATCTTTTGCGTCGTCACCGGATCGAGCCCGGCGCTCGGTTCGTCGTAGATCACGAGCTCGGGATCCGCGGCCGTGGCGCGCGCGATGCCGACGCGCTTTTTCATGCCGCCCGAAAGCTCGCTCGCGAGCTTTGCTTCGCTCCCGGCGAGCCCGACGGCACGCAAGCGTTGCGCGACGCGCTTGGCGATCGCCGCCGCCTCGATGCCGCGCTGCTCGAGCGGGAACGCGACATTGCCGGCGACAGTCAAAAAATCGAACAGCGCGTAGTTCTGAAACAGCATGCCGACGCGCTTGCGGAGCTCGCCGAGCTCTGTCTCGCGTCGGCCGACGATATTCGCGCCGAGTAATTCGAGCTCGCCGCTCGAGACGGTTTCGAGCCCGCACAGGAGCTTCACGAGCACGGTCTTGCCCGATGCGGCGGGCCCGATCAGGCCGAGCTTCGCGCCGCACTCGACGGTGAGCGAGACATCGGCGAGGACCTCGTGGCGGTCGTAACGCTTCGCGACGTGCGCGAACCGCACCGCTACGGACACGAGCCGAGCTCCTTCGCACGCGCCACGTACTTCGAGTCGGGCTCGAGCTCGATTAGGTCGGCGATCGCGCGGCATCGACCCGCGTGGTCGCCGGCGTTGCCGAGCGTGACCGCGAGCTCGTACAGCGCATCGTCGCGCAAGATCGAGGCGGGGTAGTCCTTCGGAAGTTGACGGAACGCGGCGGCCGCACCGGGTAGGTCATCGAGCGCATCGCGCAGGACCTTGCCGAGCTCGAGCTGTGCATCGTCGAGCCAGACCGAGAAGTAGCTGCCGACCCCGAACGAGACTTCGCGCGTCTTCAAGAGCGCGCGCAACCGAGTGGCCGCACCCGCGGGATCGCCGAGCTCCTCGGACAGCTTCGCCGCGAACCACCGCGCGTCGTCGCGCAGGCCACTCTCGGGAAAATCGATCGGGATACGATCGTAGTACGCGCGCGCGGTAGCCGGATCGTTCAGCTCGTGGGCGTAGAGGTCCGCGATCGACCACAGAAGGTTGTCGGCCACCTGCGTCTCGGGCCGCGCGTTCAACAGCTTGCCCATCTCGTCGGCAAGCGCTTCCGGTGCGCGATGGCGACCATCGTCGAGCAATGTCTTGCAGGCATCGGCGGCGAGCGGCTCGTCGGGATACGCGGTGATGACCTTCCACAACAGCGACCATCCTTCGACAGTCTTGCCGGCGTGGAGCTGCAACTTGCCGGCGCGATAGGTCGCGGTCGCCGCGGTCATCGGATCGTCGGGCGCGCGATCGGGAATCGCGAGATACGCCGCGAGCGCGGCAGCCAGCCGCTGCGCGTGCTCGAGCAGCTCCGCCTCTCCGAGCAACGCTTCGCTGCACGCTTGCTTCGCGCGTCGTGGTGGTTGCAGCAAGCTGCATCGCTGTTGGGCCGCGTGATAGTGGACGAGCGCGCCTTCCGTATCGCCCGCCGTCTCGCTGTGCTCTGCAGCGACGAGCTCTGGCAAGGTCGCCGGTGCCGAGCACGCGCAGATCAGCGCGACCGCAAGCCCGCGCATCACGCTCGCTACGCGACCTCGGCGATCACGGCCGCCGCACGCAGCACGCTCGCACGATCAGCATCGAGGTGGGTGACCGCGCGGATCCTCCCCGAGCTCGCGGCGCCGAGTAGCACGCCCTTGGCCTTCGCCGCTTCGATCACGGCGGCGGCGCCGCGCTCGACATCGATCATCACGATATTGGTCTGCACGCGCGACAGATCGACCGCGATCCGCGGCTTGCCAAAGAGCGCCTCGGCGAACGCCTTCGCATTCGCATGATCTTCGGCGAGCCGCGTGCGGTGATGGTCGAGCGCGTACAACCCAGCCGCAGCGAGAATGCCGGATTGGCGCATGCCACCGCCGTACATCTTGCGCGCGCGGTGGCAGTCTTTGATCAGGGCCTTCGACGCCGCGACGACCGAACCGACCGGTGCGCCGAGGCCCTTCGAGAGACACACGCTGATCGTATCGAAACCGGTGGCGAGCTCCCTCTCGCTCGTGCCGGTCGCGATCGCGGCATTCCAGATCCGCGCGCCATCGAGGTGGGTCTTCATGCCGAGTTGATGCGCGGCCGCGGTGACCTCGGCAAGCGCCTTGCGATCCCACACGATGCCGCCCGCCATGTTGTGCGTGTTCTCGACCGCGACGACCCGTGTCGGCGCCGAGTATGGATCTTCGGGGCGATGCGCGGCACGGACGTCGGCCGCGGTGAACGTGCCGTCGCTCCCGATCATCTGGGTCTGCGCTCCTGCGAGGGCGGCGAGCGCACCGGATTCGTGGCGCCAGCAATGCGCGCCGACGCCGATGATCACTTCATCGCCGGGGCGGGTGAGCGATCGCAGCGCGATCTGGTTTGCCATCGTCCCGGTCGGCACGAACAACGCGGCCTCGGTGCCGAGCAATTCTGCGATGCGTTCTTCGAGCCGGCGCACCGTTGGATCTTCGCCGTAGACATCGTCGCCGACCTCGGCGTCGGCCATCACCCTGCGCATCGCAACGGTTGGACGCGTGACGGTATCGCTTCGCAGATCGACGAGGGCTGCCATCCGCTCAGCCTAGCACTACGGCGTGGCGCTGATCGGCGGCCCCTCGTCGGGATGCTCTCCTGGCTTCTCGCGCTTCTCGTCGACCTTCGGCTTGTTTGGTTCGGGCTCTTTGCCCGGATCCTTCGACGGTTTCGGCGCCTCGTCGACCCGCTTGGGCGACGGGGCCGGGGCCGGGGCACCGAGCTCGAGACGCAGCTTCTGCTCGAGCTTCTGGAGGTACTGCAGCTCGAGCCACTCCGGGCGATCCTCGAGCGTCATCACGAACCGCACGGCGTGACGACCGTCCTGGACGACCTCGATCACCTCGAGCGAGCCGCGGAACAACTTCTTCTCTTCGCGCAGCTCGAACAACACGTAGCCGGCGTCGCTGTCCTTCTCGACGATTTTGAGGTTCTCGTCGACGCGAATAAACCGCAGCGCGGCGGCATAGGATTCACTGCGCGGATACGCGAGCGTCTTTTGCGAGCGTGCGAACGCCGGCGAGCTCGCCGCACACAGGGCGAGAGCGATGAGGAGTCGGCGCATGCGCTGATGGTGGCTACGCGGTCTTGGACGGGCCAGTTTTTTGCGCTCGGCGCAGATCCGCTATCGAGACCCACACGATTTGAGCTGCATCCGCGCCTCGTGATCCGGCCACACGAGTCACAAGCGAGCCGAGCGACAGCGCGAGATTTACTCCCAGTTTCATCTACATGTCGATGAAGTCGCCGGCGAGCAGCGCGCGAGGAGCGTGATCGAACAACCGAACCGTGGTCGCGTGGCCGAGCTTCTTGTCGATCCACGCGAGGCCCTGCTGGGCTTGCTGGAGGTCGCCGACCTGGTGAGCGTCGGTCGCGACACAGGTGGCGAGGCCAGATTCGAGCAGGTGGCGTGCTGCCTTCATCTCGCGTTTGCCGTGAAACCCGCCGATCGCGCCGAGGTCGATCTGAAATGCGCAGTGCTTGCGGAGCTCGCCAGCGAGCCGGTCGTTCTCCCAAAGCGCGTGATAGCGCTCGGGATGCGCCAGCACTGGGACCTTGCCGGCCATGCGGAACTTGAACAACTGATCGACCATCCCTGGGGGCATCAGCGGCGGTGGGATCTCGACGAGGAACGCCTGGGTGCCGCGGTAGTGAGGGATCGTACCCTCGACGACGCGCTTGTAGAACACATCGTCCCACATGTTCTCTGCGCCCAGCCTGAGTGTGGGGTGGCCAGGTTTTCGGACAGTCTCGAGGCTCGCCAGGGTGTCCTCGATCCGGTCCCAATCAGGTAAGTACTGACTCGCTTTTTGGTGCGGGGTGACGCACTGCTCGGTCACCCCCAGCGCGGTCAGTGCATCGAGCATCGCAACTGCAATGGATACGTCCGGGGCACCGTCGTCGAGCCCATACAGGACGTGACTATGAAGGTCGACGAAGCCCACGAAACACCTGGGTGTACCGCACTTCCCAAACGCCGCCCAAGTGTTTGAAGTGATTGCTCGTGAAGATCGTGCGTGTTAGAGATCAAGCGTATGGCTCAGTCCGAGAAGCGCGAAAATTCGGTCCTCTTTTCGCTCCGCGAGCTCCGTCAAATCGAGGAGAGCCGCGTGCAAGAGGAGGAGCACGCGGTTCGCTCTGCTGATGAGGAGCGCACCAAGGCGCGCGAAGATGCGGAGCGTCGCATTCGCGATGCCGAGGACGCAAAGATTCGCGAAGAGCGCGATCATCAGCGGTCGATCGAAGAGGCACGCGCGAACGCCGAACGCGAAGCGCGCATGCGCGTGGAAGCCGGCGAAGCCGCCGAGCGGCAGCGCAACCAGGCCGCGCTCGAGCAGCAGCGCCTCGCTCAGGAGATGGAGCTGCGTCGCGCGGAAGTCGCAAAGAAGCGACCGACCTGGATGCTCGTCGTGACTGGCCTGGCCGTGGTCGGCATCGTGGTTGGCGTGTTCGTCGCGGTGAAGAGCTCGGCGAGGTCGGATGAAGACAACATCAAGCGCGTCGCGGCCGAGAAGATGGCGCAAGACGCGGCGAACTCGGCGAAAGAGGCCCAGGAGAAGGTCGAGAAGCTCTCGAACGACCTGATCGATCTCGGCAAGCGCGTCGATAAGGCGACGGATGCTCTCGCGTCCGCGCAGAACGATGCCGATCGCCAGTCCGCTCGCGGCAAGCTCGAGCAACTCCGCAAGGAGCGCGCCGAGATGGAACAGCACATCGCCGATGCAAAGGCTGCCGCCGTGAAGGCCGAGCGCAACAAGGGCGTGCACCTGAACAAGGAATGCCTCGACAACCCGCTCGCCAAGGGCTGCAACTAGACCACTTGTACGTCGCTTGGCCTTCGCACGTTCGAGGGTCGCGAGCTGCCGAGAACCGTCGCCGAGAACCGTCGTTCGTTACCGATGCCTGAGGATCGCTTCGGCGATCTTTCTGGCGTCGTCGATCGGTAACTCGACCTGGAAGTGCTCGTTGCGCAGCGTCACCTTCTTGTCGCCCATCTCGACACGCCACTGCGGCTTCGCCGGTGGGGCCGCAGCACGCCCCACGGCAACGCGCTCGATCAACTGCGAATGCTCGTCGTTCGTCGCGGCACGACGAACCGAGTAGCGATGCGTCGCCAGATTGTCGATCGGCTCGAGCTCAACGGTCGGGCGTTCCTCGGTCACGGTCGGCATCGGCTCCGTCGTGATCGCGGCAATCGTGGCTTGATCCAGCTCTACGGTCGGACGGTTGTCAGTCACGTGTAGCAGGGTAGCGATTTCGAGAGAGAACTTCGGGTATGCACCGGATACGAGAGTTGATAGGGTGATCGCGTGAGGCGGATTCTCTTCGCGACGGTAGTCGTATGTGCGTCGTGTAACGACCCGACGCCACCCTTGGCGACGGCAGAACCAGGTGTGGTGCTGACGTATCCGGCCGATGCGCAGGTCGACGTACCGACGGGCGCGCACATCGTCGTCACGTTCTCCGACGCCGTCGACGCGAGCGCGCTCGGCGCATGCTCGGGCTCGGGCTCGGCGGTCAGCGGCGGGTATTGCCTCGTCGGCCCGAACGGTGTCGTCGATGCAACGCCGACGCTCGTCGGCGACAAGACCGTCGAGTACACGACGAACCTCGACCCAGGCGCGGCATACCAGGTCTACGTCGGCGCGGCGCTCGCGCCGTTCGCGACGAACTTGCCGGCCGCCGGCACGCCGCTCGTTCACTTCACGACGCGCTCGATCCAGCCGAAATCGGCGCTGCCCACGCTGATCGCGCTGAACGGCGGCGAGCCGACCTTGCCCGGTTCGTATCGACCGATGCTCGAGGCGACCACGATCGAGCTGCTGTTCTCCGAGCCGCTCGATAGCCGGACCGTGACGATCGGTACGGGGGCGATCGAGCTCGTCGATGCGGCGAATGCGGCGGTGCCCGTGACGGTGCTCACGGATGGCATCCACGTCGCGCTCGATCCGAAATCGGATCTGATCGCGGGCAGCACGTACACCTTGAAGCTCGGCAACCGGCTGCTCGATCGCAGCGGCCAGGCGCTCGCGCCGCTCCAGATCACGCTCACGCCCAGAGACAGCCACAACGGCAATGCGCCGATCCTGCAGGTGCTGAAGACCCGGGTCACCGGCGATCCAGGCACGATTGCCTCGCGCACCGGCTACACCACGAACGCGCTCTCGATCTCGAAGCCGCTGATCGGCACGAACGCTGCGAACGTGCTCTCGAGCGAGCTCCCGAGCGAGCTCGGCGATCCATTGGCGCTCGGTGGCCCCATCGCGTTCACGATCCGCAAAGGCGCGCGGCTGCACAACAGCGGACTCACCGTGAAGCTCGGTGGCGTGATCGATTCCGGGCTGGTGACCGGCGAGATCGAGATCGAGCTGCTCACCGATGGCGGTGGCCGGCTCTATCGCAACCCGCATCAAGCGGCCGATCAGCGCCCCGAGAACGAGCGCGCGCCGCTCTACGTCGATCTGGCGATGGATGTCGCGATCTATGCGGTCGATCCGAAAGGAAACGCGGTGCTGTCGCAGACCATCCTCGGGTTGCAAGGTGTCGGCGTGGTCAGCGCGACCGATGGTGTGCTCGACATCGAGACGATCACATCGCTCGACCTGGGCCTGCTCGGCGTGACCTCGGCACCGACGAACCTCGTCCTCGAGCTGATCACCGAGACCGGGACCTCGGCGCTCTCCGCCGACACGACACCGCCGGCACTCGTTGCTTCGCTGCCGACCCAGAACGAGCATGATGTCGCGGTCGATCAGGGCGTCGACCTGATCTTTAGCGAGCCGATCGATCTCGACCGCGCGCGTGCCGGCGGCATCGAGCTCCAGACCGGTGCCGGGGTCGCGGTGCCGTACGTGATCGAGAGCCACGGTGCCGCGGTCACGGTGCGCCCTGTCAATCGGCTCGCGAGGAGCTCGCCGTACAAGGTGCTGCTGACCGATGTCGCGGACGTCGCGGGCAATCCGCTCGCGACCAGCCTGCCGGTCGCGTTCACGACCTCGTCGATCGCGAGTACCGGCGATCCGATCGCGATCACCGCATCGCATCCGGGGGTCGGCTGCACGCTGACCGGTGCGACGACGACCAGCCCGGGGCGCTGCATCGACGGCCAGGCGACGGATGACCTCTACCACCCGTTCTCACTCGCCTCGGACGAGCCCGCCGAGGTCGCGTTCGATCAGCCCGTCGTGCCGACGAGCCTCACGCTCGGCACGGCATGCAACACCGGCAGCGTGCGGTTCGAAGAGGTCGATGCGTCGGGGACCTGCACCGCCGCGGTGAAGGGCTCGCTGAGCATTCGCGAGCGCTCGTTTCAGTTCATCCCGGACGTGCCATGGGGCGTCGGCAAGACCTACAAGATGACGCTCGTCTCGGGTAGCAACAGCACCTGCGACGCGAACGAGATCTGTGGTGTCAGCAACGACGCTGCGAACTTCGACCTCCTCAACAGCATGGATGGCACCGGCGCTTCCGGTGGTCCCAACCTCGTCGTGTCGTTCGCGGGCAAGGCGCCGACGGGTGCGACGTACCTGCTCGCGGCGACCGCGCCTTTTGCGGACCTCAACGGCTCGGGGACGATCGACGGTGTCGAGGTCGTAACCGACACGAACAACTCGACGCTGCATGTCAGCGCGACAGATGGTCTGATC
>Ga0123338_10000850_pt1 | contig 30189 bp, 26 predicted proteins | sample grotaG_FD_89793 | JGI IMG/M metagenome (GOLD analysis project Ga0123338, IMG submission 89793) | Glacier valley bacterial and archeal communities from Borup Fiord, Nunavut, Canada, to study Microbial Dark Matter (Phase II) -... | ecosystem: Environmental > Aquatic > Freshwater > Ice > Glacier ...
AGGCGTGGGTTGACGAGTTCGCGCCGGTTGGATGACAGCCCATTCGTCGACGCAGCGTCGGATTGCCTCCGACAGGGAGGAGCCGTCGTGCGTTGCGCGGCGCCGAAGCACCACGAGCTGGCGCCTCGAGAAGCGGACCGCGACCAGCGTTTCCTTCGGGTCGCTCGTGGGTCTACCTCCTGGCATAAGTATTGTTATACAGAACATCCACCTTGGGTCAATGAGTATCGTTATACGGACGTCGCGTGACGCGTATTGTGATACGGAACCTCAGGCCACGTTGAGAGCGGCAACCTCCATCGCATTCCGATTCTCGTAGAAGCGGCGCTCGTACTCGGCCGGTGCCACGTAGCCGATGGCCGAGTGGCGCCGGCGCTGGTTGTAGAACACCTCGATGTAGTCGAACGCGAGGTCCTTGCCGCGACGAATCGATTCGAACGTGTCGCCGAGCTCGAACTTGAAGGTCGAGTTCCAGCTCTCCATCGCCGCGTTGTCGTAACAGTTCCCCGTGCGACTCATGCTGCACACGATCCCGTGTTCTGCGAGGAGCTGGCGATAGTCCTCGCAGGTGTACGTACTGCCGCGGTCGGAATGATGGAGCAGGCCGATGTCGGGCCGCCGCCGTTTGAGCGCCGCCGCGAGCGCCGCCATCGTGAGGTGGCGATCGTTGACCGCGCTCATCGCCCACCCGACGACGAACCGCGCGTAGAGGTCCACGATGACCGCAAGGAAGAACCTGCCGGTGGTGGTGAGTAGTTCGGTCGTGTCACCAACCCAGCGCTGGTTCGGCGCCGCAGCCTCGAACTCGCGGCCATCAACACCGCACGTTCGGGGCGATCGGTTGATCGTGTTCGCTCATCGTCGTCGAGCGGTAGCGCGTGCGAACACGCGCAACGAGCTCGGCCTCTTGCATCAGCCGGATGACACGGTTCCGACCCACGTGTTCGTCCTCGAGATCGGCGTGCACGCGCGGGCTGCCGTACGTCTTCCGGCTCTGGTCGAACGAGGCAGCGACCAGCACCTTGAGCCGCTCGTCCTTTTGGTCGTGCGCCGACGGTGGACGTTTCAACCACGCATAGAACCCGGATGCCGACACCTTGAGCACTGCGCACATGAGAACGATCGACCAGGTGGCCCTCTCCGCGAGGATGAACGCAAACCTCATGCGCTCTCCTTCGCGAAGAAGGCCACCGCTCTTTTAAGATATCGCGCTCCATCTTCACGACGCGAAGCTCTTTGCGCATCGCCGCGAGTTCGGTGCGCTCGTCGGTCGTGATTCCGGTCTTCCCTCCCGAACGATCTGCACGCGCACGCTTCACCCACCTATCCGCCTCTCGTGGTGTGCCCACGGGAGTGGATCAAGCCCAGACAGCAGCACGTGCTGTCCGTGTCGGAGTTCCAGGTCGAAAGTGCGGAGGCGAAGCCGATCGAACGATCGTCGCAAGCGCGCAACGATCGACGACGTCCCACGGGGGCGGTGACGTGCTTCGATCGTATGTGCTGCGCGGCGCGGCATCAGTCGGACCGTCGATCGACCGATGTGCGCACCTCGTGAGCCTCGCTACAACCGGCGGGGTCGATGTTTGTTGATGTTCGCGGTCTCGGTTCGTCGTGTTTCGCGTGGGGCATTTGATAAGTTCATCGGCGACGCGACCTGCAGGACGCCTGCGGCGCTCGACGTCCCACGGGGGTGTCGACGTACTTCGATCGCATATGCTGTGCGGCATCACTCGAACCGACGAGCAACCGATGTGCGCAGGGCATGAGCCTCGCAGCAACCGGCGGGTCGTCGATGTTCGCGGTCTCGGTTCGTTGTGTTTCGCGTGGGGCCTTTGATAGGTTCGTCGGCGACGCGACGTGCAGGACGTCTGCGGCGCTCGACGTCCGACGGGGGGCGTTGACGGTCTTCGCTCGCATGTGCTGCGCGGCGCGGCATCACGCGAACGGGCGAGCAAAAAATGTGCGCCCGGCATGAGCCTCGCAGCAACTGGCCGGGCGTCATGTTCGCGGCTTCGGTTTGTTCGAAGCCGCAGGGGCTTCTTCATCGCCTTGTAGATCGTTTCGTCAGCGACGCGCCGTGCCAGATCAAAAGAGCGCCGCCATCGAGGCAGCGACGTGGACGCGACCCACGGGGGGCGTTCTCGCGAACGCGATCGAGTACAGAGGGTGTCCGGCTCGCGGACAGTGTGAGAGTCGAGAGGATCTCCACCAGACGATTTCCTTCGCCGCATGCGGTTTGTCGTTGACACGATTTGTCGGGTCGCAACACGCGTAACCGCGACCTCGATCTCTTCGCTCACGAGACGCGCTGGCTTCACGTCTCGCAACGCCTTCGCCAAATAGATCGAAACGATCGCGTGCACCGTCGAATCGTCGTCGAGAACGCAGGTCCTCGAACCGAAATACCCAGTGCTACTGTGACCTCGTCAACGCAACGAGGAGTGGGTGATGTTTCAAGCGGGTCAAGCGTCTGCGGAGTCGAATAACATCAATGGAGTTATCGCGAACCTGGCGATGGGCCCCGAGGCCGTCGATCGAGAGTTACGCAGGATCGCGAAGGCCGAGCGCCGGCTCGAACACGACAGGGCGCACCTGTTGACCCGAGCGGTGCGACTGCGGATCTGGAGCCACTTCGGACGCGGCTCGCTCTCGGAGTATCTCGAGGAGGTCTTCGGCTACACGCCGAAGGTCGCGCGCGAACATGTTCGCGTGGCGTTCGCGATCGAAGAGCTGCCGGTGCTCGGCGAGATGCTGGAGTCGGGTGAACAGAGCTACACGGCGTTGCGCGAGCTCTCTCGGGTGACCACCGCGGAGACCGTGGACGAGTGGCGCGAGGCCGCGCGCGGCATGAACGTTCGGCAAGTCGAGGAGCTCGTCGCTGGGCACGAGAAGGGCGATCGACCGAGCGATTTGAAAGATCCAGATCTCGCGATCAAGAAGATCACCCTCGAGCTACGTGCCGGAGCGACCGCGCAGCTCCGGCAAGCGAGGCAAGCGATCTCCGCCGAGGTCGGCAGCTTTGTCGACGACAGCGATCTGATCGAGGCACTGTGCGCCGCGTACTTCGCCGGCGGCGAGGCGGATCAGGGCCGGGCGCGTCACCAGCTGATGATTACGGTCTGCGACCGTTGCAACCAGGGATGGCAAGACGCCGCAGGCCGGGTGCTCGCGATCGATGCGGTCGATCTCGAGCGCGCCGAATGCGATGCGCAGCGCATCGGATCAGATCTCGAACCCGCGCGCGCGACACAAGACATCACGCCGATGGTGCGGCGATTCGTGTGGCGTCGAAATCACGGCACGTGCTGTGTGCCGGGTTGCCGGGCCTCGCGTAACGTCGATATCCATCACGTGGTGCATCGCGAACATGGCGGCGGCCACGGGGCCGACAATTTGGCCCTCGCCTGTTCGGCACACCATCGCGCCCTTCACGAGGGCAAGCTACAGATCACGGGCTCGGCGCCGAACCTCACGATCACCTATGTGAATGCACCTGCCTCGTCGCCGGCGCTCGCGACCTCGCCGGCGATCGATGCAAGCGAGGCGCTCCGTGCGGCGCGACTTCAACCGCACGTCTCAGTACCGGTGTCCCCCGTGGGGCGTTCGAAGTTCGAGAGCGTTGTCGCCGTGACGCAGGCAAAACAAGCGCTGACGACGCTCGGCTTCACGAAAGTCGAGGCTGTGCGCTATGTCGACCAGGCACTCGCGAAAGTCGAGAGGCCTGGCCTCGAGCTGCTGATCCGTACAGCGCTCGCGTGTTCGCGGCAGGGAGTGACCTAGCCACGCTCCTGGGAGCGCGCGAAGCGCCTTAGACCGAGCGCTACGCTGCTGAGAAACGCCCGAGGATCGACACGGAATCGATCCTGCTGGAGACCACATGAATTCGTGACCTGGCGTGCGAGCAACGTCACGTCCAGCAGCTGTGCGCGTCGAGTCGATTCATGCGAGTAGCCCGCCGCACCACCGACCTATGATCCCCAACCTGCGCGATTCTGTTTGGTCAGCGACACTGTTCGGTGGCAAACGCTTTACTCGAAGTTTCGTCGGGTCGCTGCGATGAGCTGCTCTCTCGTCGTGCGAACAGATCGAACATCGTCACGCACTCGAGGCCGGCGCCATGGATCGCCGCGACGATCCGCGGCAGCGCATCGAGCGTCCACTCCTGGCCCTCGTCGAACAGGAGCACTTCGCCCGCGGTCGAGACGCAGCGCTGCGCGAGCGAGACCGGATCGCGATCGGAGTAGTCGCACGAATCGAGCGGCGACAGGCGACCGTGTAGCCCGACGTGCGGAGGTTGATCAGCGACAGCGAATCGAGCGAGCCGTGTGGCGGGCGGACCCACGAGGTGCCCGAGGCCTGGCCACCGATCGCTTCGTCGGTGCGCTTGCACTGATCGAGTAATTTACGACGCGACAGCTTCGTGAATCGCTGGTGGTCGTAGCCGTACCCGGCGACCTGGCCACGGCGGAGATACTCGCGGATGTGCTCGGGAGACTTGTTCGCGAGCTCGCCGAGCACGAAGAACGTCGCCGGCACGCCGAGGTCATCGAGCAGCTCGAGGTAGCGCGGCGTCAGCTCGTCGGGGCCGTCGTCGAACGTCAGCGCGACGCGCCCCATCAGATGTCTGGTGGGAGCTACTCGATCACGATCGTGATCGGAAGTTCCAGGTCGTGATGGGACGAATCCCATCCCCGGACCGTTGCGATTCGCTGTCCCGCCGAATCAAAGCTGAGCGTTGCATCGTGCAGATGTGGCGCGAGATCGGCCGTACAAATGCCAGAGGGTCGACGATCGAACACGTCGATCGTGGCGCCATTCGTCGTGCAGGTGATGTCGGTCGACTCGGGCTCGATGCAGGAGCTGCCGTAGGTCGTGATCGAAACGACGAACGTTTGACCTGGCTCCGCGGTCGGGGGGGCCACGACGTTCGTGCGGCTCTGGACCTCGAGGACGCCCGGACTTATCGTGCCCATCGTGCCCTGGTCCGTCGCGCATGATGCAAGCGCGGTTACTATCCACATCCCGAAGAGCTTCGCCCTCATCGAGAAATCGTAGCAGACGACTCGAGGTCGGACGATTCTAGCCGGCTGCTTCGACGGACTCGCGCACATCGAGCGATACGTCTTCGCAGGTGCCACCGCGCTCTATGAGATCGCCAACGCGCCGTTGTCGACGTGAGATTTCTGGCTCGTTCTCCACGTACGCGTCTCGGCGATCAAGTGCCCGATCCTCGCGATCCCCTTCACCGACGATCATATTGTGCCGGTCGACAGCGCCGCGCCGATTGTCGATCGCACATCGTCGGTCGACAAGCAGCTCGTCGTCCAGGGCGGCGGGCACGTCGGCGCCGTGGTCTCGCGCAAGGCCTCCGATCGGCGGTGGCCGATCATGTCGAAGTTCTGGGCGATCCGCGCAGCCTAGGTTGGTGCGAGGCATGACCACGATGACGTGAATCGGCGGTCGCCACGCGTCGCGGGTCGCGGAACCTCACGGAATCGCACAAGCGCTCGCAGCACCAACCTTGCGAATGCACCCGGTCATGAACAAGTAGTGGTTCGTCCTGTGCGCTGCCGCTTGCAGCGAGCACGGCGCGTCGAGCGTCGACGCCTTCACGCTCGGCGATAGCGTGTTTCTGGCCGTCGAGAACGTCGGTGGTCACTGCAGCGTCGCGATCGATGGGAACGAGCCCTCCTCGACCACGGAGCAGATCGTGGCGGACTACCGCCCCGGGCAGACGGTCTCACTCCGTGCGAATGCCACGCCTGGCTTCACGCTCGGTCGCTGGCACCACACGACGAACGACGCGGGGTCGCGGGATCCAGGCGTGCTCGAGGGCTCTGGCGACGACGTGTCGAGCTCCACGGAGGTTACGCTCCGCGATGATCCGGGCTGCGTGTGGATCTGTTGCGGCTCGGGCGCCGACGACTGCGCGGTCGCCAATCCGTGTGGACGCTGATCAGCGCGCGAACAGATCGAACATCGTCACGCACTCGAGGCCAGCGCCGTGGATCGCCGCGACGATCCGCGGCAGCGCATCGAGCGTCCACTCCTGGCCCTCGTGAAACAGGAGCACTTCGCCCGCGGTCGAGACGCAGCGCTGCGCGAGCGTGGCCGGATCGCGATCGGAGTAGTCACACGAATCGAGCGACCACAGAGCGACCGTGTAGCCCGACGTGCGCAGGTTAATCAGTGACATCGAATCGAGCGAACCGTGCGGCGGGCGGACCCAGGACGTGCCCATGGCCCGACCGCCGATCGCTTCGTCGGTGCGCTTGCACTGATCCAGCAAATCGCGGCGCGACAGCTTCGTGAATCGCTGGTGATCGTAGCCGTGACCCGCAACCTGGTGCCCGCGCCGGAGGTACTCGCGGATGTGCTCCGGGTACTTGTTCGCGAGCTCGCCGAGCACGAAGAACGTCGCCGGCACGCCGAGATCATCGAGCAGCTCGAGGTAGCGCGGCGTCAGCTCGTCGGGGCCGTCGTCGAAGGTGAGCGCGACGCGCTTGGTGGTCGCGGGGCCACGGCGGAGCAGGCCCGGTACGCGGTCGAACATCGCGTTCTTGATCGCTGCGCGGACCGACGGCACGGGGGCAAAGTTACCACTTCCGGTCGCGGAACTTCTCGCGCAGCTCGGTCTTCTTGAACTTGCCCGCCGAGGTGCGTGGAATCGCATCGACGAACTCGACCGCTTCGGGAAGCCAGAACTTCGCGAACTTCGGCGCGAGGAACGAACGCAGTTCTTCGCCGGTGACCTGCGCGCCATCTTTCAACACGACCACCGCGAGGGGCCGCTCGCTCCACCTGGGATGCGCGACACCGATCACGGCCGCTTCCTTGACCGCGGGATGGCCCATCAGCGCGTTCTCGAGCTCCTGCGACGCGATCCATTCGCCGCCCGACTTGATCATGTCGGCGACGCGATCGGTGAGCTGGATGTAGCCGTGCTTGTCGATCCGCGCGACATCGCCGGTCTTGAAGTAGCCGTCGTCGGTCCAGCGCTCGGGCGTGTAGCCGCCCATGTATCCACCGGCGATGAACGGGCCGCGGATCTGGACCTCGCCGCTGGTCTTATCGTCGGCGGGCACGTCGCCGTTCTCGTTGCGCACGCGCAGATCGACGAGCGGCACCGGGCGGCCCTGCTTTGCGCGCTGCTTGTACTGGGTATCGAGGTCGGCCTGCTCGAGCTCGGGCGAGAGCCGGGAGACGGTGCCGACCGGCGAGGTCTCGGTCATTCCCCAGGCGTGGAGCAAGCGGAGACCAAACTTGTCGAAGTCGCGGATCAGCTGCTCGGGGGCGGCCGACCCACCGACGATCATCCGGATCGTGGGCAGCAGCTTGTACTTGGTCGGGTTCGCCTCGAGCGCATCGCGAATGCCGATCCAGATCGTCGGCACGCCGGCGGCGGCGGTGACTTGCTCGCTCTCCATCAGCTCGAGGCAGCTCGACGCATCGAGGTACGGTCCGGGGAACACGAGCTTCGCACCGGTCATCGCGCACACGTACGGCAAGCCCCACGCGTTGACATGGAACATCGGCACGACCGGCAACAGCACGTCGTTGCGACACACGTTCAACGAGTCGGGTAGAGCGACGACGAGAGAGTGCAGCACCGTCGAGCGATGCGAGTACACGACGCCCTTCAAACGACCCGTGGTGCCGCTCGTGTAGCAGAGCCCGAGCGCATCGGTCTCGGCGAGCTTCGGCAGCGCGACAACATCAGCCCCCAGGGAGCTCGCGAGCAGCGCCTCGTAGCTGTCGTAAGTGCCGTGGTTGCCGACCACCCAGATCTTCTCGAATTTCGCGCCCGCGGCGAGCACCTTCTCGAGCAGCGGTACGAGCACGTCATCGACGATCAACATGCGATCGCCCGCGTCCTTCGCGATGAACGCGATCTCGTCGGGATGCAGCCGCAGGTTCAACGTGTGGATCACGGCTCCCGAGAGCGGGATGCCGAAGTAGGTCTCGAGGTGCTCCGCGTGATTCCACATCAACGTCGCGACACGATCGCCCTTGTTCACGCCGGTCCCGATCAAGGCGCGCGCGAGCTGCTTCGCGCGACCGATCAGCGCGCCGTAGGTCGTGCGCGACAAGCTGCGATCGGGGCGACGCGAGACCACTTCGCCATCCGCCATCCAGCGCTCGGCGCGATCGGCGATCCAATCGATCGTCAGCGGGACATCCATCATCGTCGGGCTCAGCATTGGCTGGAAGTTACTACGGCTTGGCTTGCCTACATACGGTTACATCGGCGGACAGTAAGTACCATCCGTGACGAAATATTCCCGCGCCGCAAACGCAGAGAGCCGCGTCCAGATGGCGAAACGAGCTCGATAAAGTCGGAGTAAACATCCGGCGCGAGTTGTCCGTATTAGGAGGGCCGATGCTGACCGAGACCGACCCAGACAACACCTTGATCGAGGCTCTCGATCCACGGCTGGGCCAGATCCTCGGCGAGCGCTATCGCCTCGTGCACTTGCTCGCCACCGGCGGCTTCGGAGCGGTGTACATCGCGACCGATCTCGCGACCGGATCAGACGTCGCGGTGAAGCTCGTGCACGCGAAGCACGTGCGCGATACGTTGATCGCGGCGCGGTTCAGACGCGAGATCGAAGCGCTCGCATCGCTGGCTGATCCGCATACGGTCTCCGCCGTCGATGCGGGCGAGGCCGACGATGGCACCCCGTTCCTCGTGATGGAGCTGCTCTCGGGCGAGAGCTTGTACGAGCACTACAAAGCGCAGGGAGTGTTGACGTGGCAGCGCGTCGTCCATATCGCGCGCGGCGTATGCAGCTCGCTCGCCGAAGCGCATGCGCTCGGCATCGTCCATCGCGATCTCAAACCGGCGAACATTCATCTCGAACGTCGCGGCGCCGATCGCGATTACGTCAAGGTCCTCGACTTCGGCATCGCGAAGATCGTCGAGTCCAGCGTGCTCGACAACGCCGCGCTCACGCATATCGGCCAGATCATCGGCACCGGCGATTACATGGCGCCCGAACAGATGACCGGCATGGCGACGGCGCAGAGCGACATCTTCACGCTCGGCGTCGTGATGTACGAGATGATTGTTGGCGAGCGCCCATACGGCGACGTCAACGGTCCGGCCGCGCAGCTCGCCGCCGTGCTCGCGGGTCCGCCGCCCGCGATCTCGAACGTGCCGCCGAACCTGTCGCAGATCATTCTCCGGTGCCTCGATGCGGATCCACAGCGCCGCTATCGATACGCGACCGAGCTGTCGGCCGCGATGGCGCACCTCGATGAAGACGCACCGACCCTCGTGACGCTGCCGCTGCACATGCCGCTGGCGTGGGTCGGATCGAACAGCTTGAATTCGACGATCCCGGGCATCGCGCCGATCCGGCCCTCGCAGCTCGCGATCGATGCGCATCCGCGGCTCGCAGCGGGGACCTCGCCGATCTCGAATGGTCCACCGAAACCGAACGCCTTGGCCGAAAGCGTCACGACCGCGACCAGCTCGTCGAACTACAGTTCGACGAGCTGGCGCGCGGTCGTGGTCGCACTTGCCCTCGCGATGGGGATCATCGCGATCGGCTGCTTGCTGTAGTTACTTGCGAGCAGCTTCCTTCGCGGCGGCGGCCTTCTTGAGCAGCTCCTCGGTGATGTTCGCCGGGGTCTCGGAATACTTCGCGAACTCCATCGAGAACTCGGCCTTGCCCTGCGTCGAGCTTCGGAGCGGCGTCGAGAAGCCAAACATTTCGGCGAGCGGCACCTCGGCATCGACGCGCGCGTTGCCATCTTCTTCGGTCGATCCGAGGACGATGCCACGACGCTGCATGATGAGGCCGAGGATATTGCCCGAGAACTCGGCCGGCCCCTCGATCGAGAGCTTCATGATCGGCTCGAGGATCTTCGGCGAGGCACGCGGGAAGAAGTCACGGAACGCACCGCGAGCCGCTTCCTGGAACGCGATATCGCTCGAGTCGACCGCGTGGGCGCCACCGTCGTTGAGGACGACGCGCAGACCGACGACCGGCACGCCGAGACGCGGCGACTTCATGATCATCGACTTGAAGCCCTTCTCGACGGACGAGATGAACTCGCGTGGAATCGAGCCACCCTTGATCTCGTCGGCGAACTCGAAGTCGCCATCGAATGGCTCGCAGTGGCCGCCGACCTTACCGTATTGACCCGAGCCACCCGTCTGCTTCTTGTGGGTGTAGTTGTACTCGGTCTTCTTCGTGATGGTCTCGCGGTACGCGACCTGCGGCGGCGAGGTGACGACCTCGGCCTTGTACTCGCGCTTCATGCGCTCGATGTAGACCTCGAGGTGGAGCTCGCCCATGCCCGCGATGATCGTCTCGTTGGACTCCGGGTCGACGTGCACGCGGAAGGTCGGATCTTCCTTCGTGAAGCGCTGGAGCGCCTTGGACATGTTGATCTCGGCGCCGGCATCCTTCGGCTTCACGGCGACCGAGATGACGGCCGAGGGCACGAACATCGAGGTCATCGCGTAGTTGATGGTGCCGTCGGTGAACGTGTCGCCCGAGTTGCAGTCGACGCCGAACACCGCGCAGATGTCGCCGGCGCCCGCGTCAGTGATCTCTTCGCGATCATCGGAGTGCATGCGGACGAGACGGCCGACCTTGACCTTCTTTCCGTTACGCGAGTTCACGATGAACTCGTCCTTGCGAATCGCACCCTGGTAGATGCGGACGTACGTGAGCTGACCGTAGCGGCCATCCTCGAGCTTGAACGCGAGCATGACGAGCGGCTTGGTCGCGTCCGACTGGACGATGACCGGCGCCTCTTCCTTGTCGAGATCGAGCGCGATGTTCTCGACGTCGCGCGGCTCGGGGAGGTAGTTGCAAACGCCGTCGAGGAGCAGCTGGACGGCCTTGTTGCCGAGCGCCGAGCCCATCATGACGGGCGTCGCCTTGAGCGCGATCGTGACTTCACGGAGCGACGCGCGGATGAGCTCCGGCGTGACCTTGTCCTCGAGCATCGCTTCGGTCAGCGAATCGCTCACGAGCGAGAGCCCATCGAGCATCTCGGCGCGCAGCTCTTCAGCCTTCTCCTTGAGGTCGGCCGGGATCGCGACTCGCTCGATCGTCTCGCCGTTGTCGCCGTAGAACATGAACGCCTGCATCTCGACGAGGTCGATGATGCCTTCGAGCTTGTCCTCGAGGCCGATCGGCATCTGGATGAGGATCGGGTTGAGCTTGAGCTTCTCGCGCAGCTGATCCTTCACCTTGTACGGGTTCGCACCGGTGCGATCGAGCTTGTTGATGAAGGCGATGCGCGGGACTTTGTAGCGGCGCATCTGGCGATCGACGGTGTACGACTGCGACTGCACGCCAGCGACGCCGCACAGCACCATGACGGCGCCGTCGAGCACGCGGAGCGAACGCTCGACCTCGATCGTGAAGTCGACGTGGCCCGGGGTGTCGATGATGTTGATCCAGTGGGTCGCCTTGATCGGCGAGCCCGGGACAGCCATGACGGTCTTGGCCGTCGCGGCCGGCGGCCACTGGCAGAACGTCGCGGCCGACTGGATCGTGATGCCGCGCTCGCGCTCGAGCTCCATCGAATCCATCTTGGCGCCGACACCGTCTTTACCCTTGACCTCGTGAATCGCGTGGATCCGGTTGGTGTAGTAGAGGATGCGCTCGGTCAGCGTGGTCTTACCGCTGTCGATGTGGGCCGAGATCCCGATGTTGCGAACTTTGGAAAGGTCGGTCAGCACGATGCGTCTCCTGGAGGTGTCGTAAACCCGTAAAAGCCTAAAAAATCCTGCGTTTGCTACCCCACCCGTCAAACGGATGCAAGCGAAACCCAGCGCAGTCCGCGGTGTCTCTCGTGAGCCGGCCTTATACCAGGGTTCGGCAACCAGGCATGTGTTTGCAATTAAAGAGTTCGTCTGCCGAGCTGCGCTACCCTGACCAACGGCCGGCCCCGGCCTTGTATGCCTCGATGATCGATCACCTCGACGACAACACCGTCAGCGAGTTCGTTTCGGGGGGGATGACCGCGAGCGCGTCCACCAAGGTCGAAGCCCACCTCGCGTCGTGCCGGGACTGCCGCACGCTGGTCGCCGCGCTCGCGGGTGCCGACGACATGGACAGTAATGTCCAGACTCACCCGCACGAAAAGGTGAGCGAGTCGCAGGTCGGCAAGCTCCCGGTGTTCGCGATCGGTGATCGCGTCGGTCGCTATCTCGTGCTCTCGACGCTCGGCTCGGGCGGCATGGGCCACGTGTTCGCCGCGTACGATCCCCAGCTCGATCGCAAGATCGCGCTGAAGGTTCTGCGCGCGAACCTCGGCGTCAATGCGAAGGAGGCGCGCGTACGGTTGAAGCGCGAGGCCCAAGCGATCGCTCAGCTCAACCATCCGAACGTCGTCGGCGTCTACGACGTGGGGACGACTGGAGACAACGAAGACGTCTACATCGCGATCGAGTTCGTCGAGGGCGACACGCTGACCTCGTGGCTCAAGAAGTGGCCGCGCACGTGGCGCGAGACCCTCGAGATCTTTCATCAAGCGGCGCGCGGGTTGATGGCCGCCCATTCGGTGGGCCTTTTGCACCGCGACTTCAAACCCGACAACGTGCTCGTCGGTGGCGATGGTCGCGTCCGAGTGACGGACTTCGGGCTCGCGCGCTCGCTGTTCGGCATCGACGATTCGAATCGCGGCCCGACCTCGCCGTCGGACATGCCGCGCGCGAATGGTTCGCCGCTCGAGGTCGATCTGACCGCGACGGGCACCGTTCTCGGCACGCCGCGCTACATGGCGCCGGAGCAGCTACTCGGCCCGAACATCGACGCGCGCAGCGACCAGTTCAGCTTCTGCGTCGCGCTCTACGAGGCGCTCTGGGGGCACCACCCGCTGCGCGATTCGACCTCGGTCGCGATGCTCGAGCACGGCGAGCCCGCACGGCCGCCGCCCGATGCTTCGAAGATTCCGGCGTCGGTCGCGAAGGCCGTGATGCGCGGGCTCTCGAAGGAGCGCACCGATCGATTCCCCACGCTGGCCGCGCTGATCGGCGAGCTCACGCCTCCGGTGCAACACGCGCGTGGTCGCACGCTCGCATTCGCCGCGGTCGCGCTCGTCGTCCTCGGTGGTGCAACCGCCGCGGTGCTCGAGTCGCGCGGTCATGGCACGCGCCTGCCCGAGCCGCCTGATACCGAAACGGTTCGCGTGCTAGTCGACCGGATCAACCAGCTCGAGCTCGAGAAGAAGCAGCTGCGCAAGCGCCTGATCGAACGCGACCTCGCGCACGAAGACGACATCAAGTCGCTCGAGCACGACAAGGAGCTGCTGGTCGCGAAAGAGGCCGAGATCAACTCGCTGTTCGAGCAAGTCACCAACCTGCGCATAGCGAAGGCCGTGCCTCACGTGGTGTCGCAGAGCAGCCGGGTCGTCACGTCGGTCGCGACCGCACAACGCGACCTCGAGGGCTGCTTCGACGAGTGGGCCTCCCGGCCGCTGACCGCGGAGTCGATCGGCCACGGCAGCGCGCTGGTGCGTGCGAATGATTCCGATGTGGTGGTCACGCTGCGTGTCGCACCCGATGGTGCGACCTCGGATGCCGAGGCCAAGGGCGAGGACACCGAACGCTCGCCGAGCCTCAAGCTCTGTATCGAGTCCGCGGTCTCTCGCGTCGCCTATCCGAGTGGGACCGAAGCGCTCGACCTCGAAGTCGATGTGGTGTGGGCGGCCCCGGACATCATCAACACGTCAGCACGTGTCACCGGCCACCACGAGCCACCGTGACAAATCCTGCTGACGCTTGGGGATTCCTGTAGTACTTCATCAGGCCGATGTTGAATGTCCGTTTCGCCGTTGCCGCGCTGATCGTCACGTCTGTCGCCGTCGCGTCCGCGACACCGGAGATTCGCACCGTCATCCAACCGCCGCAGCATCCGCCGAGCACCGTGCTGACCGGCGAGACGATCTTTCTCAACAACTGCGCGGGTGGCTGCACGATCAAGCCGGGCTCGACCGACGCGCGTACCGACACCACGTCGCTGGCGCAGGCCCAATCCGTGTTCAGCGAGTACGCGTGGCAGCCGGGCGAATGGGCTCAGGTCGTTCAATGCGTCCGCGAGGTCTACTCGCCGTTCGCCGTGGCCGTCACGGACGTCCGTCCGAACACCGAGTACAGCGAAGCGATCGTCGCAGGTCGCCCGCAAGATATCGGCCTACCGACCGGCGTCGGTGGAGTCGGGCCGGGCTCGCCGGACTGTTCGCCGATGACGAACCAGATCGCGTTCGCGTTCGCCGAGACCGCGGTCAATGACTTCGCGCAGGAAGACAACGGCAACCGCGTGTGGGGCATTTGCTGGGTTATCTCGCAGGAAATCGCCCACGCATACGGTCTTCCCGATCACGAGATTTCGTTCACCGATGGCGAGTCTGCGTGCAGCGATCCGATGACGTACCTGTCGAACTGCGGCGGCCAGAAGTTCTTCCGCAACCGCACCGCGAACTGCGGTGACTTCACTGCGAAGCCCTGCGCGTGCGCGTCGGTCGTCAACTCGCACCTCAAGCTGACCTCGGTGTTCGGCCCTGGTACGTCGCTGATTCCGGCCCCGACCGTGACGCTCGATTCACCGGCCACCGGCGCGACGGTCGCGAAGGGCTTCGTCGTGGCCCCGACCGCGTTCTCTCGCCGCGGCGTGAAGCACCTCGACCTCTATCTCAACAACCATCTCTGGGCGACGACGCCCGGCGCGAAGTTCTCGCTTTCGGGTCAACTGATGACGACCTACTCGATGCTCGCTCCGGCGAACGTTCCCGACGGTGTCATCGACGTGATGGTCAAGGCGTACGACGACCTCGGGATCGAGACCGACTCGACCACCTCGACGGTGACCAAGGGCGCCGCGTGCGCGACCGCCTCGACCTGCTTGACCGGTCAGAAGTGCGAAGCCGGCAAGTGTTTCTGGGATCCGCCGGCCGGCCTCCTCGGTGGTGCCTGCACGTACAACGAGTTCTGCACGACGGGCATCTGTCAGGACTCGGACGTCGGCCAGTACTGCTCGCAAGCGTGTGTCGTCGGCTCGACCGATGGCTGTCCGTCCAGCTTCGATTGCATCGCGACCAGCGAAACCGGTGGCGTGTGCTTGCCGCAGAGCGCCGGCAGCAGCGGTTGCTGCAGCGTCGCGCACGGCAACCGTGCTCCGTGGGCACCGATCGCGCTGGGCCTCGTGGCGCTCGGCCTGGTGCTGCGTCGACGTCGCCGTCGCTGCGCGTAGCAAGCTTCGCGGACTCTCGAAAAACAGAGGCGTGACAAAACCTACTGACGGGTTGGGGCGCCTGTAGTACTCCCTCCGGTCCATGGGTAAAGCGCTATTGATTTCGCTCGTCGCGATCGCCGCTGCCGGCTCGATCGCCCGCGCGGACGAACGTCCGGGTCGGCTGCCTCACGGCCAAGGCCGCCGGATCTCGATCCCGTACACGGGGCCGGCGCGCCCGGTCGCGGCGCAGACGTCGCAGTACATCTACATGAACCGCTGCAAGGGCGGTTGCGCGTTGATGCACGGCTCGGACGATGCGCGCTCGTTGACCTCTTCGATCGCGAACAACGGTGTCGTCGGCGAATTCGAGAACGAACAGGGTCAGACCGGCGCCCCTGCCGATGCGGCGTGGACCGCGCTTGTCACGTGCGTGCAGGAGGTCTACTCGCCGTTCGCGGTGATGGTGAGCGATCAGCTCCCGATCAACGGTGTCGGCTACACGATGGCGATCGCCGCGGGCCAACCCACTGACATCGGCCTCGGTAACGACATCCTCGGCGTTGGTCTCGGGACCTGCACCCCGCTCGACAACGTGATCTCGTTCTCGTTCTCGAACCACGAAGGTGGTACCGGTCAAGCTCGCGTGCTCGATCAGTGCTGGACGATCGCGCAGGAGACCGCTCACAACTTCGGGCTCGAACACGAGTACCAGTTCACCGACGGTCAGTCGGCCTGCAACGATCCGATGACGTATCGCATGGACTGCGGTGGTCAAAAGTTCTTCCGCAACAAGCCGGCGGCCTGCGGCGAGTACGCGACGCGGCTCTGTACTTGCGGTGGCATGCAGAACTCGGTCGTTCGGCTCACCAAGACGCTCGGTGCCGGTACCTCGTCGATTCCAGCGCCGTCGCTGGTGCTGAGCTCGCCGGCGACGGGCGCTGTCGTGCAGTCCGGTTTCACGGTGCTCGCGAGCGCTGGCTCGCGCCGCGGTGTCGCGAAGATCGATCTTTATCTCAACGACCACCTGTGGGCGACCACGGCGGGTGCGGCGTTCGGGCTCAACGGTCAACCGAACCCGGCGAACTACACGGTCACGGCGCCGGCGAACGTGCCCGATGGCGTGATCGACGTACAGCTCAAGGCGTACGACGATCTCGACAACGTGACGGCGAGCTCGGTCACGACGGTGCATAAGGGTGCCGCGTGCGCGAGCGCCTCGACCTGCTTGACCGGTCAGAAGTGTGAAGCCGGTAAGTGTTTCTGGGACGCGCCGGTCGGGCTGCTCGGCGCTACGTGCACGTACAACGAGTACTGCACGACCGGCCTGTGCCAGCAGTCCGATATCGGCCAGTACTGCACGCAATCGTGCGTCGTCGGCTCGACGGATGGGTGCCCCGCGACGTTCGACTGTATCGCGACGAGCGAGACCGGGGGCGTGTGCCTCCCACAGAGCACGGGTGGTGGCTGCTGTAACGTTGGTCACGATGGCAACCACGTGCCGTACGCGCCGATCGGGCTCGGCATGGTCGCGCTCGGCTTCGTGTTACGTCGCCGTCACCGCTGACCCGCGTCATGTAGACTAGGCCGGATGCTCCGCGCAGTCCTCGTCACCGGCGTTGCTTTGATGGCCGGTGTCGCGAGCGCGGATGCTCCGCCACGCGTGCGTGCGGTCGTCGATACGCCGGCCGAGGCGTTTACACCGCTCCAGCGTCCGGTCGTGCCGCAGATCTCGCCGTACCTGTACCTCAACCGGTGCGTCGGTGGGTGCATCGTGCACGGTGGCGCGAGCAACGACGCGCGCACGCAACACTCGTCGATCCCCTCCGTGGGCGACTACACGATGGCGGAGTTCGCGAACGATGTTGGCGTCGCCGGCGGCGCCGCGGATGCCGATTGGGCCGCGGTCGTGAAGTGCGTGCAGGAGGTTTACTCGCCGTACGCGATCACGGTGACGGACACCGAGCCGCAAAATGCCACGTACACCGAAGCGATCATCGCGGGTCAACCGGGCGATATCGGTCGGCCGGTCGACAACCTCGGCGTCGCGCCGATCGCCGCGAACTGTACCGCGCAGGACAACGTCATCTCGTTCACGTTCGCGAATCATCATCCCGGGCTCGGCACGCCGCGCATCCTCGATATCTGCTGGACCGCGGCGCAGGAGAGCGCGCACGCTTTCGGGCTCGATCACGAGTATCAGTTCACCGACGGCACCTCGACGTGTCGCGATCCGATGACGTATCGCAATGATTGCGGCGGCCAGAAGTTCTTTCGCAACTCGCGCGCGGCCTGCGGTGAAGACGCGGTGCGCGCGTGTCGCTGCGGCGGCACGCAGAACTCGCACGCGGCGCTGTTGCTCGTGTTCGGTGCGGGCACCCCGATCACGACACCGCCGACCGTGACGCTCGAGGGTGTTGCGGGCACGGCGATTCCTGCCGGCGAGGTCGTCGTGCACGCGACCGCCGCGGCGCAACGCGGGGTCGCGAAGCTCGAGCTGTTCTTGAATGGCAGCCGGTGGGCCGTCGCCTTGGGCGCAGCGTTCAACGCGACCGGGCAGCCCAAATCGGACTACACGCTCAAGATTCCGACGGCCGTCCCGAACAGCGTGATCGACATAATGGTGCGCGCGACCGATGACCTCGGCGGGTCGACCGATTCGACGACCACCACGGTCACGCGCGTCGCTGCGTGCACCGATGCGTCGGGATGTCTGGCCGATCAGAGGTGCACCGATGGCAAGTGCGCGTATCCGGATCCCCCCGGCGCGCTCGGGGCAACGTGCCCGTACTCGCAGTACTGCCAGAGCTGGGAGTGCATCGACACCGATCAGGGCAAGAAGTGCTCGGTGGAGTGCGAGGTCGACGAGCCCTCGAGCTGTCCTGGGAACTTCACGTGCGCCGATACCGGTGGCGGCAAGGGATACTGCGTCGAGGTCTCGGTGGGTGGTTGCTGCTCGGTCGAGGGGCGCGGTCAGCCGTGGTCAGCACTGCTGCTCGGCGTTCTCGTCGTGGGTCTCACGCGACGCCGACGTAGACGCTGCTAAGCTAGCGACGATGCGCCCCGCTCCCTTCGTCATTATTGCCATGGTTGTTGCCGTGCTCGGTGCACTCTCGCCGCCCGCGTTCGCGGACACCACACCGGTGACGTCGGTCGCGCAGATGATGGTGCTCGAGCCTGGCGACTCGAGCTACAAGTTGTTTCATGGCGCGGTCTGGCTCGAGCTCGACAAGGCCTCGGTCAACTATCGCTGGGGCGGCTTGCAGTGCAAGGGGCGCGAGCTGTCGGACACGAGCATCCAGTTGATGTTCTCCACGTTCCGCTCGGAGTATCAGGTCAAGCTCGAATACGTGAGCACCGATTACCAGGGCAAACCGTACCGCTGCGTCACCGGCTTCACGATCTCGAAGTCGTGACCATCCCGAGTGCGCGCAGGTAGTCGATCTTGACCTTCCGCTGAACGCGGCGCGCGATCGGCGCGCCGAGCTTCGCGATCCAATCGGCCATGCGCGCGTACGCGGTGGTCTCGCCGACCACTCGACCGTCGGCGCTGCGCGAAACCGCGAAGTACTCCTCGCCGGATTCGGCGTGGCCGGGCAGGGTGCCGTACGCGTACTCGAACCGATCGGGCGTGGCTTCGACGTGGACGATCCGGCACGGATTGATCGACCACACCGGCCCGACCTTCGCGCACACGACGACATCACGGCGCAGCATCACCCGCGCATCGCGCGGATATACGAACATGTACGGCAGCTCGTGGGTCGCGAACGAGGCGAGTCGCTCGGCCGCGGTCGCGAAATCGATCGCGAGCTCGCTTCGATGGTCCTCGCAGTGGTACGCGGGCGCGCCACCGGTGCGGCTCATCCCGACCTCGGGATACGTGAGCGAGAGCCCGGCAACGCGCGCGAGGATCGCGGCCAGTTCGGCGTCTCGAGGGCGGCGCAGCGACCACATCGAGGGTCACCATACGCGGTCAATGCGTCGCGAGCCAGCCGACGATCGCGCTCACCGTGACTTCATCGAGACCGCGATCCGGCGAGTTGTAACCGAGCTCGACGGCACCCAGATCCGCGCGCAGCTCGGCGAGCGACTTGGTCTCGTGCTTGAGCACGTGATCGGCCTCGGGCGCGAGCACCAGCGTCGAGCCCTTCGCCGCGGCGTGGAGCACCTTCGCGTCGAGCTCCGGATCGACCTGGACGTCGCGCATGCCGTTGAAAATCAACACCGGCTGCGTCACCTGCGCGACGGCGGTCGCGGGATCGAACGAGAGCAGAGCGCGCGACAGCACGGCGGTCGACGGCGAGGTCAGCGTGCGCAGTAATGTCTGTAGGCCCGGAATCGGTGTGGCCTTGACCGGATCGATCTCGTGGCCCGCAAGGAAGTCGTCGAGCGCCGCGCGAAACGGTGCGAGCAGGGTTTCAGTCTGGCCCGGGGCCTTGGTCTCGATCTGCGAGCGAAGCTGGCCGATCACGACGTCCCGCAGCATGCGACCCGGCGTTGACAGCAACAGTACGCCCTTGACGTGCGCGCCCTCGACGAGCGCGGTCCGCAGCGTATGCAGGCCGCCTTCGCTGTGACCGGCGATGTAGAGCCGCGCCGGATCGACCTCGGGGCGCGTGCGCAGGTACGCGAGCGCACCGCGCATCTCGTCGACGTAGAGATCGATCGATTTGCCCAGCACGGAGGTGTGGTTCTTGCCCGACGAGGCCTTGTCGAACCGGATGACGACCGCGCCGTGTGCCGCGAGCGCCTCGGCGAGCAGCTTGCCACTGCCGTTCTTTGCCGCGATCAACGGGCTTCTCCAATCGCGATCGGTGGGGCCGCTGCCCGCGAAGATCACGATCGCGGGAAATACGCCGGGCTCGCCGGGACGGACCAGCGTACCCGGTACGCTGTCACTGCCGGCGGTGAGCTCGATGTCCTCGCTGATCGTCGCGAGGTGGGCCGCGGCGTCGGTCGCCATTCTCGGCGGAACCACCAGCTTGGTCGCTGCGCCGCTGCACGCTCCGACGCAGACGAGCAGCAGCGCCGCGCGGATCACGCGCCGCTACCCGAGCCTGCCGGCGCTGCCGCGCCCGGCTTGATCTGGTCGGGACCGATGAGATCGTGCGCGCTCTTCGCGCACTTTCCGATGATGTCGTTGTCGACCATGCTGGGGCCGCCGCGCACGCCGATGAGGCACTTGGTATCTTCGTCGAAGAACTTGTAGTTGTTCTTGTCGGATTCGCCCTCGGGCATCACGCGGAGGCACGCCGGAAAGCCGAGGGCGGTGTCCATGTTCGCCTTCTGCTCGACGCACTTCTTCGCGAACCGGTCGGCCGCTTCGATCGTCCAGCAGTACGTCGCGATGTTGCAGATCTCGTCGCCGGGCATCACGCCGAGCCGGCCGTTCTTCTTCTTGAGCGCAGTCTGCTCCGCTTCGCTCGGGGGCTTGCCACCGCGGATGATCGAGCACGAGGCCGCGGCTTCGCCATCGTCCTTCATCTGATGGACGACGACGGGCGCGGTCTCGCCGAGGAGCTGGGTGAACTTGTCGGCATCGACGAGCTGCGCGCAGGTCAGCTTTTGCTGGCCCGGCACCGGCGGATCGATCATCTTCACCCGCAAGTTCGGGTCACTCATCTTGGCCTTGTTCTCGGCAGCGGCCTGCTTGCGCGCCTCCTCGATTCCCGCGTTCTCGCTCTTGGAGCACGCACAGAGGCCTAAACCCACGATGGTGAACATGGCGATCGTCGTCCGCATCTGTGCGGAAACTAACACGAGAGTTGACAGAGTTGCCGGGGGCGAGTTGGGGGTGTTGCATGCCCAGCTGGCGAAGCGCGGGTGGACGAACTGTCTGCCGCAGACCGAGCACGCGGAGCTCGATCTCATCGCGTAAAAAAAAGGACGGTTTTTACGGGTTCAGGTGGACCTGTCGGGCTGACAAACACGGCGTGTACTCTGTCGCGGTCGACAAGAACGCGATCGCAGCGCGTCACGAAACTCTGGGGTCAAGGGCATTCGTGCGGCCGAGGACTTCACCGAAATCCCCGAAGACTGTGGAGTTTCCGCTCCCTCGACAACGCCACTTGTCCACGGCGGCCGCATCCGGCACAGTCGCGAGCCGAAACCTCTCTGGGGCTTCGCACGCGCCCATAGCTCATTTGGATAGAGCACGAAATTTCTAATTTCGGGGCAGCAGGTTCGAATCCTGCTGGGCGCACGAGCTGATTCAAGCTGACGGCTGAGTTTTGGCTTTGGCCGTCGAGGTTGTTGCGCGTATCGGCAGCTCTCTCGCCCTCGTGCATGCGCTGCAATTGCACGGTGGGGACGCGCGGTCTCACCTCGCGGTGTTGCGCGCGTCCAACGCCTGGTCGAGCGCGAGGCGATGCTGACCGAGACGTTTGCAAGGGCACGCGATTCTTGGAGAGTTGTGGGTCGTCCCGGTCAGGTTCAAATCCTGCGGGACGCAATCAGTGGCACACCCGCTGCACTTGGTCCCCGACGATGCAGGTCCGTCGGTTCTTCAAGACCCTGGTCACGGCGATCATCAACGACAACATCACCGACTCCGCGGCGATGATGGCGTACTACGCGGTGATGGCGCTGTTTCCGATGTTGGTCTTCGTCGGATCGCTGTCGCTCTTGGTGCTGCCCGAAGCCACGGTGTTGCAAGGCATCGGGATGGCGAGCGAGGCGCTACCGCCCGGTGTGCGCCAGATCCTCGTCGAGCGTGTCGATTCGCTCGTCAAGTCCAATAGCGCGGGCTTCGCGATCGTTGGCGCTATCGTGGCCTTGTGGGGCGCATCGCGCGGCGTGGTCGGGCTCACCACCGCACTCGGTACGATCTACACGAAGCCGGAGACCCGCTCGTGGTTGCGCCGCCAGCTGATCGCGATCGGGATGACCTTCGCCGTTGCGATCCTCATGGTCCTCGCGCTCTCGCTCCTCGTGATCGGGCCGACCGTCGGCCACTGGGCGCTCAGCCGGTTCGGGCTCGGCGATACGTTCGACACGATCTGGAGCGTCGGCCGCTGGGTAGGCGCGGGCGTGCTCGTGATGTTCGTGTGGGCGCTCGTTTACAAGTACCTGCCCAACACCGACGCGCCACTGCTCATCTTCACGCCGGGTGCCGTGATCGGCGTCCTCGCGTGGCTCGGCATCAGCGCGCTTTTCGGTCTATACCTTTCGCACTTCAACAGCTACGAGGCGACGTACGGCACGCTCGGCGGCGCGATCATCTTCTTGTTGTGGCTGTGGTTGACGAACATCACGCTGCTGGTCGGCGCCGAAATCAACGACGTGCTCGCGGATATCCGCGCCCCACACAGCGAGGCTGCGGCCCAGCTCGCGGATACCCGCGAGGTCGAGGGCTCGCAAGAGGCGGCCGCGAAGGCAGCGAATCTCGCGGATGCGGCGCACGACAATGCGGTCGTGCCACCATCACCACCGCCCGCGGATCTCAATGTTCACTAGGGAGCGGCCTACGCGACGACGGCATCGACGGTTGGTTCGATCAATTCAATCTTCTTCCACGCGCCGGTCTTGAATCGAAGCGCGAGTGCGAGGGCGAGCACCATGAGGTAGCCGCACAAGCACGCCATCGCGCCGACTGCGCCGCCATTCCACACGCGCACGACCAGATACGAGCCGGGCGCGAACAAGCCCCACGCGATCGCGATGCGCATGCCGGCGGTCCACGCGGTATCGCCAGCGGCGCGCAGCGTCTCGTTCAAGGTCATGCCGACCGCATCGAACACCTGCCAGATCGCACTCATCGCGAGCATCGAACCGCCGACGACGATCACCGCCTCGCCGCGGATGCCCGAAGGTGCGAACCAGGACAGCACGTGCTCGGGTGCAGCGACGTAGAGCAGGGCCATCGCGCCCTCCCACGCGATCGTGCACGCGAGCGTGAGCTTGACGTTTGCCCAAACGCGATCACGGTGGCCTTCACCGATCGCCTGCGCCGAGAGAATCGCGCCCGCGGAGGCGAGTCCAAACGCGGGCATGAACGCCATCGAGTTGACCGCGATCACGATGTTGAGCGCGGCGACCGTCGTCGCACCGAGCTTTGCGACGACGATGTTAATGAACGCATCGAATGCGGCGAACTCGAGGAACCAGTTGAGCCCGTTCGGTAGCCCGAACCGCGCGACGCGCCACAGCTCGCGCTTCGACAGGCCGAGCGGGCCGTGCACTTTCGGTGCGCCGCCCCAGCCGCGCCAGAACGCGACGAGCAAGAACATGAATCCGAGCCACGTAGCGATCACGCACGCGACTGCTGCACCGTCGACACCCATCGCGGGAAAACCGAGCCGGCCGGTGATCAACAGCGCGTTGATGATGATCGCGGAGACCATCGTGATGATGCCCGCGATCATCTGCATCCACGTGTTGCCGAGCCCGCCGTACCAGTTACCGAGGGCTTCGATGCCGACCGCGGCCGCGACCGAGAGCAAGCGGATCTGCATGTAGCGCGACATCAGATCGTGGAGCTCGGGCTTGTAGCTCGCGAGCTCGAGTGCGGCGGGGATGACTGGAATCGCGATAGCGCCGACGATGCCGGCGATCAGCGCGAAGCCGAGGCCGTACCACGCGAATCGGCGCGTATCGGCGAGCTGCTTGCGGCCGACGAGCTGCGCGACAAAGCTCTGGACGATGAAGGCCAGGCCCATCGGCAAGAACACGAACGTCATCGTGTTGAGACCGCCGGTCGAGGTCGCCGCGATCGCGTTCTCGCCGAGGTCTTTGACCTGGACCACGTCCGCGAACGTGATCACCGACTGACTAGCGCGCGCGAGCACCATCGGTAGCGCGAGCACGAGCAGGGTCACGAGGCGCGAACGCATGGCGTCAAACGATGCGTTGGATGACTCGGGTGTGCAAGGATTCCCGGATGGCGAAAGCCACTCACGAGATGTTCGAAGTCGGCCGCCGCCGCCGCTGGCTTCGCCACTACCGTTCGCGAAGACCGGTGCCTTCGGCTGGATCGAACCGCCTCATCACGACCTTGATGATACCTGACCGAAGATCTGGGCGATCTCGATCGCTGCGACCTCTTCGAGCTGGCCGTAGCGGCAGTCACTCGGCGCTTTGTCCGCGCGCCACCGTTGGAAATGCGTGCCGTGCCGGAACCGCGTGCCCTGGAGGTGGTCGTAGGTGACCTCGCAGACGAGCTCGAGGCGCAGCGGCTCCCACGAGAGATCCTTGCCGCGATTCCAGCGCGACGTCGCACCGGGTTTGCGTTGCGGTGCAGCTTCGTCGTCGCCTCCGCTCTGAAAGTTTGCCCAATCTTTCCACGGATGGTTCTCGCGATCGCGGAGCGGCTTCAAGAGCTCGACGAGCTCCGCGCGCACATTCTGCTTGAAACCCGCGCACACGCCGACGTGATGCAACACGCCCTTGTCGTCGTAGAGCCCGAGCAGCAGCGAACCGACGAGCGTGTCCTTGCCGCCCTTGTACCAGCGGAAGCCGGCAACGACGCACTCGGCCGTGCGCTGGTGCTTGATCTTTAGCATCGCGCGCTTGCCAGGCGAATAGCCGAGCGAGTCGGGCTTCGCCATCACGCCGTCGAGGCCCGCACCCTCGAAACGCTGGAACCAATCGGCCGCGACGGCCTTGTCACGCGTCGCGGGCGTGAGATGGATCGGCGGCTTCGCGTTCGCGAGTGCGGCGACCAGGCGATCGCGCCGCTCGAGTTGCGGCAACGCTCGCAGATCTTCATCGCCGAGCGCGAGGATGTCCCACGCGATGTAAGAGCTCGGCTTCTCGGCGGCGAGCGTGGCTACGCGCGTCGCCGCGGGGTGAATGCGCAGCAACATCGCGTCGAAATCGAGCTGGCCTTCGTGCGCGATCACGATCTCGCCATCGAGCACGCACTTGTCGGGTAAGTTCGCGCGGAGCTGGACCTCGAGCTCGGGGAAGTAACGACCCAGCGGCTTGAGATCGCGGCTCTGGATGTAGATCTCGTCCCCGGCCTTGAACACGAGCGCGCGGAAGCCATCCCATTTCGGCTCGTAGATCCACTGCTCGCCTTCGGGAATCTCCGAGCATAATTTTGCGAGCATCGGCTCGACCGGCGGTTGAAAAGGCAACGCGAGCGGCACGCGAGCACGCTATCATCGCGCCATGCGCGCCGTGCTGATTTTGTGCTTCCTCGCCGCGGCGCCGGGAACGGTGGATGCCGGCGATCTCTGCACGCCGGGCAAGCAACACCACGGCAAGGTCCTCGATCTCGATATCGCGAGCGCGGATGTTCACGATGTCATGCGGTTGCTCGCCGAGACCGCGAACATCAACCTCGTCGTCGGCGAGACCGTGACCGGCAAGGTCACGGTCAAGCTCAAGCACGTCGCCTGGGATGCGGTCGCGTGCACGATCGCGGGCCTGCATCATCTACGGATGACGCTCGACGACAACATCCTGCTCGTGCGGCCGATCGAGTAACCGGCGGGTTCGAGCGCTCTGACCGACGACGCTCGAAACAGTTCAGGATCTCAACGTGATCGGCTGACCGTCTTCGACGAAGCTGAGTGACGCCGAGTTCATGCAATAGCGCAGGTGCGTCGGAGCGGGGCCGTCGTCGAACACGTGGCCGAGATGCGCGTCGCAGCGCGCGCACCGATTCTCGACGCGCCGCATGCCGCCGCTGCGATCTTCGATATCGCGCACGTGCGCCTTGTCGACAGGCTGGAAGAACGATGGCCAGCCGGTGCCCGAATCGAACTTCGTGCCCGACTTGAACAATGGGAGCCCGCAGAGCCGGCACACGTACGTGCCGGTCTTCTTGTTATCGAGAAACACGCCGCAGAACGGACGCTCGGTGCCCTGATGCAGGATTACTTGACGTTCCTCGGGCGTGAAGTCCGCAGCGAGTGCATTCACGCGCGCGCTCGGCAACGGGGTGATGTCGAACCCGGATTGGGAGGTAGTCATATGCACGGCATACGACGAAAACGGTGAAAAGTTACTGCTATCATGCGCCTTCGATGGCGACCTTCGACGAAGAGCTGGCGCACACCGCCACCGCTCCCAATTCGCCGAAATCGGCTGCACCCGAGCTCGGTGCCACGCTCGGTCGCTATCGCCTCGAGCGTATGCTCGGCGAGGGCGGCATGGGCGTGGTGCACGCGGCGTTCGATCCGGATCTCGAACGTCGCGTCGCATTGAAGGTGTTGCGCACGACCAATGTCGGAGGCGATGCACGTCAGCGGTTGTTGCGCGAAGCGCGCGCGATGGCGCGCCTCACCCACGAGAACGTCGTCGTCGTGCACGAGGTCGGCACGGTCGGCGATCGTGACTATGTCGCGATGGAGCTGGTCGACGGCTCGACCCTTGCCGAATGGCTGGCGGCAAAGCCGCGCACGGTGTTCGAGATCGTCGAAGCGTTCATCCGTGCCGGTCGCGGGCTCGCCGCCGCGCACGCCGCAGGCCTCGTCCACCGCGACTTCAAGCCGCACAACGTGCTGCGCCGCAAGGACGGCAAGATCGTCGTCACCGATTTCGGACTCGCGCGCGGTGTCGAGGATGCGCAAGCCGTCGCACTCGACGTGACGCTGCGCCCCGATGCGAACCAGCCGAGCGGGCTCTCCGGCATCACCGCGACGGGCTCGGTGCTCGGCACGCCGGCATACATGGCGCCGGAGCAATGGACCGGCGGCATCGTCGGCGCGGCCGCGGATCAGTTCGGGTTCTGTGTCGCGCTGTGGGAAGCTCTCACCGGCGCACGCCCGTTCAAAGGTGATTCGATCGAGGAGCTCAAGGCGGAAGTACGCAGGGGTCCTGCCGAGCTCGATGTCTCGAAGCTGCCGCGTCGGCTGCGCAAGATCTTGGTGCGCGGGTTGGACACGGATCCCGCCAACCGGTTCCCCACCATGGATGCGTTGCTCGCGGCGTTGCGCAGCTCCGAGCGCAAAGCGGGGCTGGCGTTCGCGGCGGGGGGCGGGGCGATCGCGGCGATCGTGATCGCGTTCTTCGCGCTGCATCATCGCGGCCCCAGCTGCGATCCACCCGCGATCGACCCGGGCAAGGTGTGGAGCGAAGCATTCGCGAAGGACATGCCGCCGGCGCTGTCGGAGCTGTTCAACGCGCAGATCAATCACTGGGCGGTTGCACGCGCGAGCGCGTGTACGGCCGAGCCGATCGTTCGACCACAGCAGCTCCACTGCCTCGATGGCGCGTTGCAGCGCATCGATCTCGTGCGCCGCGTCTACGGGCCGTCGAAGAATGTCGACGAGGAAGACGTCGCCCAGGCGCTCGTCGATCCGGCGGTGTGCCTCGTGCCGTCGCCACCGCGCCTCGTGTTGAAGCCGTCGCCCGATGTCGTGGCCGCCTACGAGCTCTCGCGAAAGTACGACGAAGGAGGCGCCCAGGTCGACACCGACAAGACGCTCGCCTCGGCACAGGCGCTGGCCAACAAGCCGAACATCGATCCATGCGCGAAGTCCTTGGCGCTGTACGCGGTGGAGAAATCGGGGACCGACTACCCGGCCAGACACACCGCGATGAGCGACGCGATCGCGATGGTCGAACAATGCGACGACGATCGGTTGCGCGCCGACCTCTTGCTCGCGGCGATCAGCTATCAGCTGGAGGTCCCCATGATCGGCGCACGTGGGATCGCGGCGATCAAGCGCGCAGATGTGGCGGTCCAGCGCGTGGCCGAGCCAGCGCTCAATGCGCGGCTCGATTTCATCCGAGGCCTCGTCGCGAGTCAGGCGAGCAACTGGAAAGAAGCGCTCGCACTCTCCGACCACAATATCGCGACGTTCGAAAACCTCAACCAGCCGCGCGCCACGATCAACGTCGTGCTCGAGCAGATCGAGCTGCGGTTCAGCCGCTCGCTGGTCGAGGATTACAAGGCGGTCAGCGCGCTCGTGACCAGGTGGCTCCCGATCGCTCGTGCATTGAAAGGCCAGGAAGGCGACAGCAAGCTGGTGCTCAAGCTCGAGAAGGATCGAGCGTTCGTTCGTTACTGGAGCGAGGACATCGCGGGCGGCCATGCGGATCTCGTGCGGCTCTGGAAGCCGAGCACGACCAAGGGTATTCGCATCGAGGGCGATGTCGTCGACGCAAAGGGAAGGCCGGTAGCCGGCGCGACCGTCGCTGCAGCGTCGGTGCTCATCATGGATTCGATCGGATACCTGCCGAACGTGCGCTGGCACCAAGGCGATGGCAACTTGCGGGTCGCGACCAGCGATGCGAACGGGCACTTCGTCATTCTCGATTGCGCCGAGCATGGCGCGATCATCGCGCAGCTGACCGATCGGCGGTCCGGCGCGAGCACCATCGCGGATCACGTGAAGCTCGTGCTCGAGCCGACTCGGTTGATCTCCGGCAAGGTGGTGCTCGGTGGACGCGATCACACGATCACCGCGGTCGGCGCTGGTCCCCCGGGAAATCACCGCGTCGACTTCGGACAGATAACGCCGGTCAGCGCAGATGGTGCGTTCAGTATCGACGGTGTGAGTCAGAACAAGATCGAAGTCTCGCTCGTGGTCGAGCGTGACCTGGAGAAGTTGTTCTCGTCGACGATCGTCAATGCCGGCAGCGATCCGGTCACGAACCTCGTGCTCGATCCGGGTGGCTCGGTGCGCAAGGTCGATGTCATCGGGCGAAGCACCCTGAGCGTGCCGCTCGAGGGCGTGCAGTTATTCATGCTGCCGGGGCGCTACAACTTCACGAATGCCGGCCAGTTCAACTCGCAGAGCTACCCGGGCCTCTCGATCTTGTTTGGCAAGCACCCGGCCGGTGAGAGCATTCCGAAGAACCTCGCGAAGGTGTTTCGACAGGGCGATCTCGTCGCCGAATTCACGGGTGTACCGGAGGGCGAGATCACGATCTGCGCGTTCGGCATCATGGGCGACATGCAAGATCGTAAGGCGCGCGAGAAGCTGATGGCGCACCTCGACGAGCTCGAGCTGCACTGCGAGACCGTCAATGGCCAGGCGACCATCGCCGTGGTCGCGACCGCGCCGCAGAAATCGTTCGACTAGCGCAGGTCCGCGCCGGCGAACGCGCGATCGTGCTCGGGCGCTTCGGCGATCCGGATCAGCGCCGAGGCGAGTACATCGGGCGTGGTCGACGCGTACTTCTGCTGGAGCGACTTCGAGAACAGGCCGGCGACCGCGAGTAAGCCATCCCCGACGACGGCGCCGACGTGCTCGCCGAGGCGGCTCTCGTCGCGCGTGCCCGTGATGATCGCGGGCTGCGCCATCACCCATGGCAGCCCGGATCCCCGCACCGCATCTTCGGCCTTCCCGCGCGCCCGCATGTACGCGCCCCGAGCGGTCGCACTCGCGCCAATCCCGGAGAGATAGACCAGGCGCGGCTTGCTCCGCGATTGCTGCGCCGCCTCGATCGCGATCTTCGTCAGGCCGTAGTCGACCTTCTCGTAGATGTCGCCGTCGACAGCATCGGCCTTCGCCTTGCCGCGCGTGGTGCCGATCAAGATGTAGAGCTGGGTTGCGGCGTGACGATCGAGCGCCGCCGCGAGGGCCGCCGGATCCCACGTGGTCGTGTCGATGACAGCGCCAAGCGCCTCGAGCTTCTGCTTCCACTCGGCGAGGCTCTTCGAATCTGGACGGATATGCGCCACCACCGGCGTCGCACGCACGGTGAGCTGACGCACGACCTCTCGCCCGACAAACCCCGTCGCACCGAGCACGAACGCGGTCATAGCTTCGCGAGCGCGGCTTGCATGCGCACCTTGAGGGGTTCGACGACGTTGGGATCCTTGATGTTGACCACCGGCTCGGTGTCGTACTGCTCGTAGAACACCGAGTCCTTCGCATCGGCGGGCACGCCGAGCGCTTCGCGGATGCGCTTGAAATCGGGAATGAAGCCCCTATCGATCAGCGGTACCACCGTGCCGGTGATCGTACCGGTGAGGCCGCAGATGTAGACCACGACGTTCTTCGGCGTGAAGCCGCCGGTCGGCAGGCCGCAGCGCTGCTCGAGATTCGCGAGGCGATCGCCCGCGAAGAACGCTTCGACGCGACCTGTATCACCG
>Ga0123338_10000851_pt1 | contig 30138 bp, 32 predicted proteins | sample grotaG_FD_89793 | JGI IMG/M metagenome (GOLD analysis project Ga0123338, IMG submission 89793) | Glacier valley bacterial and archeal communities from Borup Fiord, Nunavut, Canada, to study Microbial Dark Matter (Phase II) -... | ecosystem: Environmental > Aquatic > Freshwater > Ice > Glacier ...
CATGCCGCGATCGACAGCGCAGATGACCGGGTTGTCGATCGCCACGTCGCCGAACGGGCAGTGGTTGCTGACGATCCGCAACTGGTCGTTGCGGCTCTCGGTGGGTGCCGCGACTCTAAAAACCAACAGCGCATCGGCGACGGCATGCAACGCTGAACGCAGTGAACGCTGGCCTGTGGCGACGTCGTCGGAGCCGCGCAGTCCGGACGCCATCGCCGTGCCGTATTCGACGCCGACCTCTTCGGCGAGCGCCTCGGCAACCGGCGTCGGCAATGCGGCGAGCGCCTTGCCGAGGAGTGCCAGCACCAGATCGTCTGCTCGAACATTGACGTCGAGACGGGTCTGCTCAGCCGTTGCCAGGTAGTGCTTGGACGGACGGCCGGCACCGCCACCCGCAGGGTGGGCAACAGCAACTTCGAGGTAACCGCCGGCTGCCAGTTTGTCGAGGTGATGCCTGGCGACATTGGGATGCAGTCCGAAGCGCTCGGCGACATGCGCAGCGGTCACGCCGTGCTGAGCGTCGTGCGCGAACAGATAGATCTGGCGGCGGCTCGGATCGCCGAACGCCGAGGTGATCGCACTGACCGTCGCCGAGAACGCGCCGGGGCTCAATCCATTGGACGGTTGTTTGACGCTGGACGCCTTGGAGGCCACGGCCGATATTCTACCTATGGCCGTAGTGGTAATTCAGTGCTGGCCGTTACCGTCGGCCTGACCCCCCGTCCATTGGAGCAACGATGCCCGTCACCCACGATCAAGTAGTCGACGCCCTCCGCCCGGTCGAAGATCCTGAATTGCGCCGATCGATCGTCGATCTCGGCATGCTGCGCAACGTCGAGATCTCGCGTGATGGCACCGTCGGCATTCTCGTCGCCCTGACGGTTGCCGGCTGTCCGTTGCGTAACGAGATCACGAACAGGGTCAAGGGTGCCGTCCAACCGCTGGCCGGTGTGGGCACGATCAACCTCGACTTCACCGTCATGACCGACCAGGAGCGCGAAGAGTTGCGCGTCAAGCTCAACGGTTCGGGCGGCGGACCCACAGCGCAGGCCCACGGTCATGCCGAAGGCAGGCCGATTCCGTTCGCGCAGACGGGTTCGAAGACTCGGCCGCTGTTGATTTCTTCCGGCAAAGGTGGCGTTGGTAAATCGACTGTTACGACGAACCTTGCTGTTGCGTTGGCGCAACAGGGCTATTCTGTCGGCGTCGTCGACGCCGACATCTACGGATTCTCGATCCCGCGGATGCTCGGAACGGACCGCGAGCCGGTGGCGCTCGACGGCATGCTGCTGCCGCCGGAACAGTGGGGTGTGCGCTGCATCTCGATCGGCTATTTCGTGCCGGAAGGTCAAGCAGTGATCTGGCGCGGCCCGATGCTGCACAAGGCGCTCGAGCAGTTCCTGACCGACGTGTTCTGGGACGATCCCGACTTCCTGCTGATCGACATGCCCCCCGGTACCGGTGACATCGCCCTCAGCCTCAGCCAGTACCTACCCCGCGGCGAGGTGTACATCGTCACCACGCCACAGCCGGCTGCCCAAAAGGTCGCCAGGCTGTCGGCGGCGATGGCCGAAAAAGTCCATCTGACGGTCAAGGGTGTGATCGAGAACATGAGCTGGTTCATCGGCGATGACGGCACACGCTACGAATTGTTCGGTGCCGGTGGTGGGCAGGAATTGGCCGATGAACTCGGCGTGCCGCTCCTCGGTCAACTCCCGATCATCCAGGAATTGCGCGAGGGTGGCGACACCGGCAGGCCGATCACGGCCGTCGACCCCGACAGCGCAACGGCGAAGGCCTTCTCGGCAATCGCCACCAGGATCGCCCGCGAACTGCGCCCGAAGAAGGTCTTCAATTCACAATTGACGATCCGCTAGTTCCGACACCCACCATCGGGCACACATTCAACGAGCAGCGGTCGTCCGGGTTGCCGGTTGGACGGCGCCACCCATCGTGTCCAGTGCCGCTGACGCAGCGACGCCAGGAGTGCCGAAATGGGTTCCCCGAACCACTGGTTGGCGGCGGCGTTCACGCCGATACTCCGTCGATCGGTGGCACCACGACCGTTCGGGCACCCGCTGGACCCCCCAGATCGAGTGCCCGCCTACTCGTCTCCGGCCCCGACGACGTTTCCAGGAACCGACCGACCGGGTTGGTGGTGATCACGAGTTCGTAGTGGCCGTTGGCGACGCTGCTGATATCCAACGCCTGACCGCTCACCGCCTGGCTATACGTGTCACCCCATCCGCTCAACAGGCTTTCACGCAGGAACCGGGCCGATTCGGGGCCGCAGGCGGTGCTCAGCGCCGTCGAGCCGGGGCGCAAATTCGTACCGGGTGTCAACAGATCAACGGCCGTTGTATTCGCCAAGCACCACGCCTGTTTGCCACTCGTAGCGACGACCTGTGCGCTGTCGTTGACCAGGTCGTAGCGAACGAAGTCGAGGAAGTGCCAATGATTGTGGCCGCCGCCGGCGTGATACTCGAACGTTCCGATGGGTCGTGAGGCCACCAGGAGTCCGCCTCGGTAGAAGAGCTGAACAGCGTCCATCGTTTCGGCTGCGTCTCGCCGATACCCCTCGACGATGAACGGCGCCCCGGCGTTCCACACGCTCGCATTGAAATTGAGCAGAGCGGTCGAATTGTCAACGGTGGCCGAGATCCCGTATGCCGGCAATGGCCGCAGATCGGGAAGTGTGTCGACCGGTGGTGTGACCTGCCCCAGACGGGGATCGGGACGAGGGTGGTCGGTCGCGCTCTCCAACGGCGAGGCGTTCGGCGTGTCGCTGACCGGCGTCGGAGTTGTCGTCGCGGTGGGATCCGTCCGCAGCGCGACGTCGAATGTTGCGGTCCTCGCATCGTCGGCGAAGCCGAGCGCCTTGGCAACCGCCGAAACAACGGTCACCGAGACCCGGTAGGTACCGTCCGGGCCGTCGAGATTGAATGCCAATGGAGCGACGCTGGCCCAGCCCTGCTCGATCCCCCACACGACGGCGGATGCGAACGGGCTGGAATTGCAGGAGTCAGGATACACGAGGTTCGATCTCCCCGGCTCGACCTTCGTGCGGGGGTTTGCCGGACACCATGAGAGGTCGGCATCGAGTACCTTCGTGTTGTTCGGACCAGTGACCGAATAGTGGGCGAACCGGTCGATGCCGCCGAAGTCGACGAGGCCTGCTGGCAACGGTGTGGTCTTGCCGGTGCCTACGCCGTCCGAGCGACTGACGCTGAGCGCCGACTTTCCGTCCTTGCGCTTCAGTTGCAACTCGACATCATGATCTGGCGATGAAACTGACACCGACGCCTGCACCAGCACCGGCGAGTTCTTCGTCCGGACGGCGTTCACCACGGATCCGGGGCCGAGCAGCCGGAGCGACGACCGCTCGGCGGTTCCTGTGCTCGACGACGAGCATGATGCAATGCCGGCGAGCAGAGCCAGCACGACCAGCACGACGCCGCTGCGTCGATACCCCGTCGTGCGCCGGTTCCCGACGGTGCGCATCACCAACCCATTGTCCCCGGACCGCCTTTGAACGGACCCACGACGCGCGAGGTGATCCAGCCGCCGTAGAAAGATCCGGGATTCGCATCGACTCGTTCTTCGTCGACCCAGCATTCATCCATCAGTTGTGCGTAGAACGCTACGTGACCGGTGATCGAGGCGAACGCCGGCGTCGGCTGCTCGTAACTCCACGCTGCGTCCGGTACGACAACGTCGCCTGAAGTGACGTCCCAGTACGTCGCCAGACCCTTCCATTCACACATGCTGCGCTGGGTCGATTTCCGCAGCCGACCCGGAAGGACGTCAGCGGCCGGAATGTAGAACGCCGGCGGTTGGCTCGTCTCGAGCACCCTCACGGCGCTGCGTGTTTCGGCGATCACCTGACCGCCGTGGATGACCACGACATGTGACGACGTCGGGCTCACGGCCGGCGGGCGTGGATAGTCCCAAACGCTTTCCTGTCCCGGTTGGGGTTCGATCCGCTGGAGTTTCACGGTGTCACAGGATAGAGCCCCGGCCGGCACGGTTGGCTTCGAGCAGCAGGCGAAGACGTGCCTGTTCGAGCGCAGCACCAGCAGCAAGCACCCGCTTGAGAAGGTCGCCGATCAGCGCTGATCGCTGCGAGTTGGCGACGTCGAGGTGGCTTGGATCGAGTACATCGGCCTCGATACGACTGGCATCGAGCGACGTCAGGAGTGATTCCCAGATCTGCCCGACCCGCTGGGGCGGTTCGACCGCCTTGACATGTTCCAATTCGGCGCAGTGAGCGTCGACGGCCGATTGGGCGCGTCGTAGTTGGTCACCCCCGACGACGACGTTGCTGATGCGCTCGCGGTCTGTCCAGCGTTGCCATCTGCCGCCACGCCGTTGCTCGAGCCGCGCCGTGACGTCGGGGCCATGGGCACCGAGCAGGTTTCGCAGAAAGTCCTCCGCCACCTTGGCCGCGTCGTTCGCCAGGAACAGCACCCGGTCGATTTCGTAAAGACGTCGCAGATCGTCATCGCTCGGCATCTGCGCTCGCCGCCTCTCGTCGTCGACACTCGGAGTCTTTCACACCGTCGCTGCGTACGATGATGAGCGTATGGACGTACGCATCGGTGTAACCCAAGCTCCTCGTGAACTCAATGTCGAATTGCCAGACGACACCGATCCGGTGGAACTGGCCAAACAGGTCGAGGCGGCGATGACGGGAGCACTCGACGTGTTGTGGCTGACCGACAAGAAGGGCCGCAAGGTAGGCGTCACGTCGGCCAAGCTCGCCTATATCGAGATCGGCACGGCCGAGGGTGCCCGCAAGCTCGGCTTCGGCAGCTGACCTTTCGCCGTTCGACGACCAGGAGCGGAGTGCTCCGATGAATCTGCTCGATCATCGTTTACTCTTCGTCACCGGTAAAGGTGGCGTCGGCAAGACGATTGTTGCTGCGGCGCTCGCCAGGCTGGCGGCGCGTGCCGACAAGCGTGTGCTGGTCTGCGAAATGGACGCCAAGGGATCGCTTGCGGCTGCATTCGAGTCGTCACCGCTGACGTTCGCGCCGCGTGAGTTGAGTCCCGGGCTGTTCGCCATGGCGATGAACACCGAGGACTCACTTCGCGAATATCTGCGGTTGTTCGTCCGCATCCCGCTGCTCGGCCGGATCGGACCGCTCGCCCGGACGTTCGACTTCATCGCCGACGCAGCTCCGGGAGTCAAGGAAATCCTTGCCGTCGGCAAGTTGTGTTACGAGGTCCGTGAGCGTCACTACGACCTCGTCGTCGTCGATGCCGAGGCAACAGGGCACATCGTCAGCCAGATCACCGCGCCTCGGGCGATCAACGATCTCGTGCAGGTCGGTCTCGTGCGCGATCAGACGAACTGGATGCTCGACATCCTCGAGGATCAGCGCACCACGGGGGTGGTCGTCGTGACCACCCCGGAGGAGATGCCGGTTGTCGAGTCGATCGAACTGATCGAACGGCTGAACACGACGACCAAGGTCGCCGTCGCTGCGGTGGTCGCCAACCGGGTGCTTCCGGAACCGTTCGGACGCGGCGAGCTGGAGATTTTCGAACGTATCGATTCGATCGGCCGTCAGCAGGTCATCGACGCTCTCGGGGACGCCGCTGGCGCAGTCCTCGATGCCGCCGAACTCGCCGTTTCCCTCCGACGCAACGGTGCAACCCACTTGGCGACCTTACGTTCCAGACTGCCGCCAGACATGCTGACGATCTACGTGCCGGAGCTCTATTCCCGATCGGCCGGTGGCCGAGCCGCGGAGCTGGTCGCCACCGCCCTTGCGGAGGAATTGCTGTGACCGCAACACCGAAACCGACACCTTCGCAGCGTTCCCTGGCGGTCGCACCGCCTGCTGGCAGCTCGAGATCCTCCGAAGCCAAGCGCCGTGACACCTCCGATGCAGGCTCGCGCAATGACGTCGGGCTCGGCGGCCTGCTCGCCGCCAAGGAGGTCATCGTCGTCTGCGGCACCGGTGGGGTCGGCAAGACGACCACGGCAGCAGCGCTCGGGGCGATGGCAGCTGCCAGGCTCGGCGGCAGGGTCCTCGTACTGACGGTCGATCCCGCTCGCCGTCTGGCGACGGCGATGGGGCTCACCGAACTGTCGAACGCCGCGGTTCAGGTCCCGGCCAGCGCTTTTGCCGAAGCGGGTGTCACCCCGCGCGGCGAACTGTGGGCGGCAATGCTGGACACCAAGGCGTCGTGGGACGATCTGATACGTCGTCACGCCCCCGATGCCAAGGTCCGCGATACCGTTCTCAGCAACCCGCTGTACACGAATATCACCAGCCGCTTCGTCCACAGCCACGACTACATCGCCATGGAGCGTCTGAACGAGCTCCATTCCTCCGGCACCTACGACCTCGTGATCGTCGATACGCCGCCATCACGGAATGCGCTGGATTTCCTCGACGCACCGGCGCGTATGGCCGACTTCTTCGGCAGCCGACTGCTGCGATGGCTCACGGTGCCGTACCGATCGCGCCTGTTCACCGCTGCGTCCAAGCCGTTCTACAACATTGCCGACCGCATACTCGGGTCACGATTCCTGCAGGACATCGCTGAATTCTTTCTGCTCTTCCAGACGATGGAGAAAGGGTTCGTGACACGCGCCAAACAGGTCGAAGGCCTGCTCCGCGACCCGCGTACGTCGTTCGTCGTCGTGACGACGCTCGAGACCGCTCCGCTCGTCGAATCACGATATTTCATCGACGCCCTTGCCGAAAGGAGACTGTCCCTCGGCGCGGTCATCGCCAACAAGGTCATGCCTGCCAGCCTCAGTGACCCGTCCGCTGCGAAGGCGTCTGCGGCGATGAGGCTACGAGCCGGCGAACTCGCCGAGCTGCTGCAGCCCACTGTGGCGGCCACCGAGCCGGCACTGCCGCTTGCCACGCAGACGCGGATTGCGGGCGTCTTCGGGGAGATCGCCGATCGCTTCGACGATCTCTCGGTCGTCGCCGCCAGACAGTCGGAGCGACTCCATGAATTGATGGCTGCCACGCCGACCGTCGCAACTGTGCCAACCTTGGAGGACGACATTCACAGCCTCGCCGGACTGCTCCAACTCGGGGGGTACGTCTGGCGGTCGCTCTGATCAGGCAGAATCGTTATCTGTATGGCATCGCTGGGCGAACTGACTCGACAACATTCCAAGCTGACCGCTGACCAGTCGGCCCATCTGCAGCGCCTGGTGTCGGATTGGGGCATGCTCGCAGACCTGTGTTTCGCCGACGTCCTGCTGTATCTACCGTCGGAGGATGGCCGCTGGCTCGTCATCGCCCACGTCCGACCGGTCACCGGTCAGACGATCTATATCGCCGACTGGGTCGGGGAATGGGCGAGCACCACGGAAACGGAGGTACTGGGCGAGGCCTTCCGCAGCGGTTCGATCGTCGAGCACGATGTCAAGGTCGAGTCGGTTCCGGAGCCGGTCAGCGTGCTGGCGATACCCGTCTCACACAAGGGTGTGCCGATCGCCGTACTCACTCGCGAATCGAGCCTGCGGATCGGTCGCCTGCCAGGGGAATTGGAGACGACCTATCTGTCGATCTTCGACCGCTTCGCCACGATGATCCAGGAGGGTTCTTATCCGTTCGCCACGCGGAGCATGATCAGCGCAGCACCGCGCGTCGGTGACGGGGCAATGGTACTGGACGAGGACGCGCGTGTGCGCTACGCGTCTCCGAACGCCGTGTCGGTCCTGCACCGGCTGGGGATCACTTCGAACCTCGTCGGGATGCACCTCGCCGAACTCGGGTTCAACGACGGCTCGGTGGCCAGCAGCTACGAACGGCGTGAGCCGGTGCTCGAAGAATTCGACCGCATCAACAGCGACGACGTCAGCGTGCTGACCTACTCGATCCCGTTGCTGAGCGCTGGTGAGGTGACGGGCGGCGTGCTGCTGCTGCGGGACGTCACCGAACTGCGTCGGCGGGATCGACTGCTGCTGTCGAAGGACGCGACGATCCGCGAGATCCATCACCGCGTCAAGAACAACCTGCAGACCATCTCGTCGTTGCTGCGCTTGCAGTCGCGCCGATTGACGAACACCGAAGCCAAGGCCGCCGTCAACGAATCCGTCCGCCGTATCCGCACGATTGCCCTCGTCCACGAGACGCTGTCACGTGAAGCCGGCGACGACGTTGCCTTCATCGAAATCGTCCGGCCGCTGATGCGCCTTGCTGAAGAAGGGTTACAGTCGCCGGACCGTCCGGTCCGTTTCGTGGTGCGTGGCGACGGCGGCAAGTTGCCGGCCACCGTCGCAACTCCGCTTTCGGTCGTGCTGACCGAACTACTGCAGAATGCCGTCGACCATGGCTTCCCGGAGGGCAGCAGTGGTGGCACCGTCGTCGTCGTGCTGGCCAACGATGGAAAACAGTTGAAGATCGAGGTGTTCGACGATGGCCTCGGCGTCGCTCCCGACTTCCATATCGAGAATGCCACCGGCCTAGGTCTGGTGATCGTGCGCACGCTCGTCACCACCGAATTGGCCGGCAAGATCGCCATGCGCCAAGCGACGTCCACCGAACTGCAAGAAGCCGGTCTGACCGTGCCGAACCGCGGTGCCGGGACAGTCGTCGAATTGACCGTCCCGCTGTAATTGCCAGTGCTGAATCAGAGCGAGACGATGCGATTCCTGGCTGCGGCCTGGCGGCGCATCACACGACGCTCTTCCTCGCTGGTCCCGCCCCAGATACCGGAATCTTGGTTGGTCTCGAGGGCGAATTCGAGACATTCCCGAGCAACGGGACATTCTCCGCAGACGTGCTTGGCTCGGTCGATCTGGGTGAGGGCAATGCCGGTGGTGCCGACCGGAAAGAACAATTCGGGATCGGTGTCACGACAGATCGCATCTCGGCGCCAGCCATATTGAGCATTGGCCAGTGCAAGACTTGAGGCAAGGATGGTCACGGTGACTCCTACGTTTGTGATTACATTCACATGAGGTGTCATGGCTGCTGGAGAAGGGCTGCGACGACGATGAAACGCTAGGCGTTCGTTTCCCACTTGACAAGAGGTCAAGATGGAACTGTCGCAAAATCGACACATACGGAGAGTGACAGTTGACACACGCACTGCAAATCATGGCGCATCGGGGTGCATCCAAGGCGTCACCGGAGAACACCGTCGCCGCCTTCGAACTGGCGGCTCGATTGGGTGCCGATGCCGTTGAGCTGGATGTTCGTCGCTGCGCCGACGGCCGGCTGCTCGTCAGTCACGATCCGTTGCCGGCCGAGATTCCTCATGATGTTCCAACATTGTCCGCAGCGCTCGACGCATGCGCAGGGATGTGGGTCAACGTCGAGATCAAGAACGAGCCGGACGAGCCGGACTTCGATCCGTTCGAGACGATCGCCGACGACACCGTCGCGCTGCTGCTCGGTCGTCGCCAGCATTGGCGTTGGCTGATCTCGTGTTTCCGGATGGAGACGATCGACCGCTGCAGGGCGCTGGCACCGGAGATCTCCACCGCCTTCCTGACGGTGGCGGTACCGGACGGCATCGTCGATTCGCTCCTGCGCAGAGGCCACAGGGCGCTGCACCCGTGGTATGGGGCGGCGACCGCCGAACTCATCGACGCCGCTCACCGAGCCGGTGTGCAAGTCAACGTCTGGACGTGCGACGATCCAGCAGCGATGGAGCGGTTGGCCGGGTGGGGCGTCGACGGCATCTGCACGAACGTGCCCGACATCGCCATCGCCACCCTTCGTCCAAACTGAGTCCAGTGGTGCACCGCCGGCGGTGCAAAACGGGCCAAAGAACTTCGCCTCGCGAAACTGAGTCCAGTGGTGCACCGCCGGCGGTGCAAAACGGGCCGGAGAACTTCGCCTCGCGAAACTCGTCAGGTCAGTGAAGCGAGGCCGCTCGGATCGACGAGGCGGACAGCGTCCGGGACATGGACGAACTCCAACCGATTGCTCTCGCCGAGATAGTCGCCGTCGAGTTGGTACGGGAACGGCGTCTCGTGTTCGACGACGGCCCTCGTCACACCCTCGTGCAGATCGAGGTACTTCGACGGCTCGACCCCACCACCGCGCAGCGCACCTGCCAGCGATCGCAGGATCGACCCGACCTTCATCGTCTTGAAGGTGACAGCGACAAGTGGGCGGTCGAGGCGCGCATGCGGTGACAGATCGAGTGGCCGATTCCCGAGGTACGTATAAGGGTTGGTGTTCAACATGATCGTGAAATAACCGTCCGGGACGACGTCTGCCTGCGGCGCAATTCGTCGGTTCACTTCCTCCTCGCCGGCACCGTCGCCGAAGCAGAGCCGGAAGTGCGGCTGATGACGGTCGTAGCCACGGGCCCACGTGGTGACAGCGGCTGAGATGAAAACGGGGTGGCCGAGCCAGCGCTTCAGGGAAGCCCGATGTTCGACAGCGCGAACGACCGCAGCGTCGTAGCCGATGCCTGCGTGGAAGCAGAAGTAACGGCCGTTGACCTTGCCGAGGCCGATCGGATGGATGTGCGCATCAGGGTCCGCAAGCGCCATGCGCAGCAACTTCACCGCACCGACCGGATCGTTCGGCATCCCCAGCGTCCTGGCGAAAACGTTCGTCGACCCGCCAGGCAACACTCCGAGCGCTGTCCGCGTGCCGGCGATTCCGGTCGCCACTTCGTTCAGCGTTCCATCGCCCCCGAAAGCGACGACGACCTCGACGCCGCGGTTGGCGGCGTCCTGGGCGAACCGGGTGGCGTGACCCCGACGGTTGGTCTCGACGATCGTCACGTCGTGCAGGCGGGAGAGTTCCTGATGCACCACGACGGTGTTGCGCGCCGTCACCGACGATGCGAAGGAGTTGACGACGAGCAGGATCTGCAAGCTCCGAACTGTACCGAGCCGATCATGCCATGACATTCGGCACGTCAGACGATTGATCGTTACGATTGATGCTCGGCAGAACCCGCCGGTAACAATGGGCCTCCATGAATGTAATCGTCTGTGTGAAGCAGATACCGGACCCCGCATTGCCCGGCGCGTTGGACTCTTCTTCCAACACGCTGAAGCGTGACGGCAAACTCATTCTCGATGAGTCAGACAGCTACGGCGTCGAAATGGCGCTGCAGCTCGTGACAGCAGCCGGGGGCGGCGAGGTCAGCCTCGTGTCGATGGCACCGAACGGCGAAGTGTCGGGTCTGCGTACGGCGTTGGCGATGGGTGCCGCGAAGGCGGTCCTCGTGTCCGATCCTGCGCTCAAGGGTTCCGACGCACTGACGACGGCGAAGGTCTTGGCGGCTGCGGTGCAACGCCTCGGCGGTGCCGACCTGATCATCGGGGCGACAGAGTCCTCCGACGGCTACACGGGCACCGTGCCGGAGCAGATCGCCGAAATCCTCGGTCTGCCGTCGGTGACGTTCGCCAAGAAGGTCACCATCGACGGATCGACGATGCACATCGAGCGTCAGACCGAGCAAGGCTACGACGAAGTCACCAGCCCGCTGCCGGCACTGATCAGCGTCACCGCCGGCGTCGTCGAGCCACGCTACCCGAGCTTCAAAGGCATCATGGCCGCCAAGTCGAAGCCGCTCGAGACCGTCACGGTCGCCGACCTCGGCATCACGCCGGTCGGTTGGGACGGTGCCGGCCAGACGATCGTCAACGTTTCCCAGGCCGAGGCCCGCAAGGCCGGCGAAGTCATCGAAGACGACGGTGAGACCTTCACCAAGGTCGTGTCCTACCTCGAAACCTTGAAACTGATCTGAGGAACCTGCGATGACCATTTCCACTATCTGGGTGTTTGCCCAGGCTCAAGACGGCGCTCCGACGACCGGCACGCTCGAACTGTTGACGAAGGCCCGGTCCTTCGGCGGAACCGTGTCGGCGTTCTTCCTCGGTGACGCCGCTCCGGTCGCCGCTGCCCTCGGTGCTGCCGGCGCAGCGAAGGTCTACTCGACCGGCGACCTTGCGGGCCAGTTGCCGGGGCCTGCTGGCGCTGCCGCCATCAAGGCACTGATCGACGGTGGCGATGCCCCCGACTTGTTTCTGTTCCCACAGAACTACGAAGGTCGCGACACCGTCGCCCGCCTGTCGGTGCAACTCGATCGAACCGTGCTGACGAACAACACCGACATCGCCATCGACGGGGATGCGGTCACCGTGACGACGCCGATCTTCGGTGGCAATACGTTGGTCACGACACAGTTCGCAGGATCGGCCCCCTACCTGGCGACATTCCGTCCGAAGTCGTTCGCCGCCGAAGAAGGTGCCGCTGCAGCAGGAGAACTCGTCACGGCAGCGATCCCGGAGCACGGTGCGACAGGCGCTGCCCGCATCACGGCAGTTCATGTCGAAGAATCATCCGGACCGAAGCTCGACGAAGCTCGAGTGGTCGTCTCAGGTGGTCGTGGTCTCGGCGATGCCGGTGCCTACTCGATGATCGAGACGCTCGCCAAGCTGCTCAAGGCGGCCCCCGGCGCATCCAGAGCGATCGTCGATGCCGGCTGGGTGCCCTACAGCTACCAGGTCGGCCAGACCGGCAAAGTGGTCAAGCCCGAGGTCTATATCGCCGCCGGCATCTCCGGTGCGACGCAGCACATGGTCGGCATGAAGGGCTCCAAGCACATCATTGCGATCAACAAGGACAAGGAAGCGCCGATCTTCAGTATCGCCGACCTCGGCATCGTCGGCGACGTCCACAAGGTTCTCCCGAAGCTGATCGAAGCGCTACAAGCCCGCTGATCAGCGCCGCAAGCCCGCTGATCAGCCGACACGCGCACCCTGCCCGCGAGCCGGAGGTCGGGCCATCACCGGCCTCCGGCACGACCAGGTCGGGCCTGAGGTTCTCCGGTGACGGTGGTCAGCGAACGACGTGGCGCTGCCTCCCGGACAGCAAACGGGCGACGATGCCGATTGCCACCACCGCTCCGACGACGATTGCAAGCGAACGCTTCCACGTCGTGTCCGGTGCCGGCGGCAACTCGAGGGTGACAGGCGCGAGCGTGTTGCCCGTCGCCGCAGTCACCGGGGGCGCGGCGTTCCCGAGGTAGTCGGGCGCAGCAGCGCCAGCGGCGAGCAACTGTGTGCCGTCGCACGTCGTTGACATCAATTTTCCCTCCGGAGCTCCCGTCGGGTGGAACGAGTCGGAACGGACGAGCGTGGCGAAGACGACGTAGCGGATTCCCGTCTCCATCGAGACCAGCCCGCACGATCCCGGGCCAGCGAACGAAAAGACGATCGCCGTACTCGGGACTGTTCCCTTGAAGACCGACTCGACGACAAAGGTGTACGTCGCCGGCTCGTTCACCCCGTTGGCCAGCGGTGTCACCGTATACGAGCTCAACGTACCGATGAAGGCGGCGTCGGCGCTGCCGAGCGCAGCGGCATCCGCTGTGCCGAGACAACTGCACGTCCCGGCAGCGATGGTAGGCCTGCCCGCCGGCCACAACGAGCAGACCATGGCGATCAGCACAGCGGTGATCAAACGCAGGAATATTTTCACGCCACGTGGCGAGCGTCGAGACCGATCGGGGGGCACCCCGCTGCTCGCTGGTGAGGTCTCGAGCACATTCATCCGACACATTCTGCCAACGCGAAGGCCGCCGCCGGGTGACCATCGAGCCAATAGCCTCCAACTGATGGTGCCGAGCTGATGGTGACGAGCTGATGGTGACGAGCTGATGGTGCCGAGCTGGCACAACTGGGCGGGCAACCAGATCGCCCATCCGTTGGGAATCGAGCATCCGTCGACGGAGGACGAACGCAGCGATCGTCAGGCGAGCCGGTGAGCGCGGTGTACGCGTCAAGGTCGTCGGCAACGGACACAGCTTCACCGCCGCTGCTGTCACCGATAGCATCCTCGTGCAACTCGACCGGTACCAGCGGTTGTTGAACATCGACACTGTCAAGCGGCAGATAACCGTCGAAGCGGGCATGCTGCTCACCGCAGTCAACGAGATGCTGGCCACTCGCGGCCTGGCGATGGCCAATCTCGGTGACATTGCCGATCAGACGATTTCCGGGGCGATCTCCACGTCGACGCACGGCACCGGCATACGGCTCACCGGTATCTCGCCGGACAGGTTGCCGGTCTGCGGATCGTCACGTCCACAGGTGACGTGCTGACGTGCAATGCCACCGAGAACGCCGACCTCTTCCACGCTGCAACCGCACCACTGATCCGCTCGAGCCGCAGAGCAGGTTCAGGCACTACGCGAACAGGATCGTGCTCGAGAACTATGCCTTCGGAGCGCTGTGCCGAGTCGGCCGCCGTCGACCGTCCGTGATTCCGAAGCTTGCCAAGACGCTGGCGGCATCCGGCAGGACGGAGTTCGTCGACCAGAGCGACAGGGTCCTCGCCAGCACACGTCTCGTCAAGTTCTACGAAATGGAATACAGCATCGAGCGCGTCGCGTGTGTCGAGGCCCGCGATCGGCTGCGCTCGTTCATCGAACGCGAGGGATTGATGCTGAACTTCCCGGTCGAGGTCCGCTTCACCGCTCCGGATGACATTCCCCTGTCTACCGGGACTGGCCGGGAGGGTGCGTATATCGCCGTGCACGTGTTCCAGAAGATGGAGTACGAGCGCTACTTCCGTGGTGTCGAGGCGATCATGGACGACTACGGCGGCCGTCCGCACTGGGGCAAGTTGCATTTCCAGACCGCCGAGACGCTGCACCGAAGTACCCGCAGTGGGACGCGTTCGTTGCCACCAGGGACCGCCTCGACCCCGAGGGCAGCTTCACAAACGACTACGCCAGCCGGGTGTTCGGACGGTAGCTGGCGCTAGCGGTGCCGTATCTGATCGACCGACGGTGTCACGTCCGCGTAGGAGCACTGCACCGCAAGTACCGAGCCGGCAACCGCACCCGAGACGATCGACCACCAGCCGGAGTACGAGCCGAGCGGCAGGCCACCGTGGCGGTAGTGGGCCAGTGCGTACGCGGCCAATGCCGTCGAGGCGTAGGCGATGACGGTGATCGTCGTACTGACGGCTCGCTGTGCGGGCACCATCCACGATGTCGCCAGTGCGGTGATCACCGCCGCGCCGACGATCACCATCACCGGGGTCGTGCGAACGTCGAATGCGTCGAGGGCGATACCGACGGGAGCGCACAGCGCTGCGAGCAGCCTCCACCGTTGGTTACCAGCTCGTCCGGCGAGCTTGCGCCAATGCATGAATCGCGTGAACGCATAGGCCGACAAGCCGATGAGCACGGCGATCGCCAGCAGATGAAGTGCATTCCAGGCGAACGGCGTGTGGCGAGGCAATTCGAACGGTTTCCACCACGAGAACCCACGCCAGGTCCGGTACCGCCATGGTCCGATCAGAAGACCGGCGAGCGCGAAACACACGAGGAAGAGCGCCCGGGGTAGCGACAGCGCAGAGAAGGCGGCGTAGAGATAGACCGGCTTCGTCAGTCGCATCGCGCCGCGGGCCGCCCGTGTGCGCAGTCGGTTGCCATCCGGCTGGACCGCCTTGAAGCCGACCATCGCCAGGCGCATCCCGATCTGAGTGCGCCGCCGCGGATTCAGCGAGGCGATCGTCTGCTCGCCGACTCGATAGGTCGCCAGTCTGGCGATCGGGTCACCATCGGGTTGTACGTCAGCGCGTTCGTTCGTCGCCGATTCGCCGAGGGCCAGCACGCGGTCCAGGAGTTCGTCGATGATCTGACGCTGCACCGCCTCGACGATGACCGACTTCGTCTGCAACAGCGCACCCTGCCCGGGAAGCGTCCTGTCCTGCATCGCAGCTCCGACTTCGTCGTGGATCTGCTGTACAACGTCGGCGGTCATCGGGACCTGGGCAGCGGTGGCTATCCGGACGAGTCTGTCGGAGACCTCGGATGCTGCCAGTCCGGTGCTGTTCAGCCGTTCGGGTCGCAACAACAGGTCGACAATGCTCTTCGAAGCGTCCAGGCGCCCCCACATCCAGTCGTTGCCACGCCACTGCGCCGAGAAGAAGGCCGCGAAGTTCGACAGATCGTTGCCGCACAGTTTCGACTTGGCGTCGAGCTTGCGGCCGAAGTATTTCTCCAACGGCGTGGTGTTGTTGCCGGACACCTCCAGAAAGCGCAGTTGGGTTTCCATCTGCGTCGTTCTTGCCTGGAGCGCCGTCGTCAGCACAGCCAATGCTGCCAGGACCTCGTCCATCCGCAGCCCGGCCGAGTCGAGCACATCGAACGAGCGGGAACGACCGAGGAATTCGACGGCCAGCGTCTTCGACGTCGTCGGCGTCGGCGTCGGTATCAACGAACCAGACGACGCTCTGGCACCGACACCGGCAGCGACGCTGACGAGCCGCTTCCACAGCTCGTCGGCGAACAGTACACCGGTCGCCGGCGCTGTGCTGGCGAGTGCGGCGCTATCGACCTCCTTGTCCCAACCGTCGAGCGCCTGGTCGACGACAAACAGTGCTGTGTGGCGGTCGAGGGCGGCCAGCACCTCGTCCGCTTGTGCCACTGAGGCGACCGCCAGCGATCGGGCGATCCGTGCCGATGTCGTCGCCCACGCCTGATCCCGACGGTCGAGCGCGGCACGCACAACCCACACGCGATCAGACGCCAGACGGAGCCGGTCGGCGACGAGCCGGAGCGAATACAACGCCTGCTTCTCGCTCGACACATCGAGAACGCATCGCGACTCCAGGTCACGGACCCACCGAATCAACTCATCGATGAGCGACAGCATCGAGATGCCGTCACGATGGACGGCACCGTCAGCTTCTGTCTGTCGCACGGCAACGGCGATCAACGATTCGAGGGCGTCACGATCGGGCCGCAACCATCTCGCCGTCGGGTTGCGCGGCAGTTCGTCGCCGAGCGAACTGGTGTCGATCTGACCGGTCAGCACGTCGTGGAGACGCTGTGTGTCGAGGTCGATCCGCAGTCGCCCGGCAGATGATGCCTCATTCGTTCCGGCGGCGATCACGGCGTCAGCCAATGCCGACCCGTCGACACCGTCGAAGCGGATGAACAGTCCGGCGCGACGCAGCCGTTGGCGTTCGGCTTCTTCATTGAACAATCGCAACTGCTCGAGATCCTGCAGCAGGTTCTCCTGGCCGAACGCCGTGCCCAACGCCCCGAGCGCCGTATGCACACCACGTGGTGCCGGGCCCTGTACGACCGTCTCGACGACGGCGGGGAGGGTCCCGACGCCCGGAGGGCTGGGGTGCAGGTACAGCAGCCAGCGTTCGGTCTTCGACGCCGCCGGGGAAGCGGCAATAGCATCGATTGCCTTGCCGACGGGGATGTTGTCGAGGACTCCGCCGTCGATCACCCAGACCGCGCCGGTCGGTGGGGCGTCGCTGAACACCGTTGCCATTGCCGGACCGATCCTCGCCGGCTCGAAGGCGAACGGGAACGACGATGTCGCCCGACCTGCAAGCGCCAGGCGGGCAGCGGTCGACACCGGCAGTGCTCTGCCGGTGGCGTCGGAGACGACTGCAGTCTGGCGCGTCTGGAAGTCGCCGTCGTCGTCAGGACGCCCGAGATACTGGAATCGGAACAGTGCCGAGTTGCGCGATTCGACGATGTTGGTGAACGGGTCGTCATCGCGTTCGACCTCGGCCGGACGCGCCAACGTCGCCGTCAGGATCAGTTCCAACGGATCTGCACGGGTCTCCGCCTCAGAGCCGGCGATCGACTTCATCAGTTGTGCTTCGAGTTGGCGCTGGAAGTACTCGTCACCGCGCAGCAGCGACGGTGGACGCCCGATTTTCGGGCCATTCGGATGATTTGGATCGACGTAGCGGCCGACGGGCGGCCGCGTCAGTTTCTCGATGTCACCGAGTTCGATCCATACGTCGAGCATCGTGTCGAAGGCGAACCCGTAGATCTGGCTGGCCGCGTAGATCACGCCGTTGAGGCCTCCGGCACTGGCACCGGTGATGACATCGATGAGCACCCGGTCGAAGCCGGTGAGATCGAGCAACTGGTCGTAGATGATCGACGTGGGTGCCACCACCCGTTGTGGGACCGCATCCTTGGCATGGGCGAGATGATCGAGTTCGGCGAGCGCCCCACCGATCCAGACGGCGAGTGATACGCCGCCGCGCAGGCTCAGCGCGAGCCGCAGTTCTTCCCCGGCGTGCGGGCGTTGCGTTGTCACATCGGCGTCCATCGTGATCCCCTCCCCCGGTGAGGAGACCGTAGTCGCCCCGCCTGATACATCGTGCCCGAATGCAGTTCTCGAACGTCAGTCTTCGAACGTCAGTCTTCGAACGTCAGTCCTTCGGATGTCAGGCGGGCGTCGAGGCGTAGGTGAGAGCGTCGTCCCAAGAAATGCGGTCTGTCAGCAACTGTCGGTACGGCATCAACAGTTTCGGCATGCTCATCGCCAAGACGCCGCGCAGTCGACCGCCGTGGCCGTAGAGGGCGACGAACTTGTCATCGAGCGAACCGGCAACGACACGGACTTCGTCATCGCCATGAGCCCTGCCGAGGAACTGGATTCGCCTGTCGTACTGGTCGCTCCAGAAGAACGGAACCGTCTCGTATGGCGACGGCTCACGCCCGGCAGCCACGGCGAGCATGTTCCTGGCAGCGTGTGCTCCCTGCTCTGCGGCGTTGGTCCAGTGCTCGACACGCATTTCCTCACCGGAACCGACGTCGCCGAACAACGGATTCGTCCATCGGGCGCAGTCTCCAGCCGCATAGACCCCAGACTGACCGGCCCACAGCGTCTGATCGCACACGATGCCGTCGGTCACTCTCAGACCGCTGTCGTGCAGCCATTGAACAGCTGGCGACACCCCGATTCCGACGAGGACGACGTCGGCGGGAACGATCGAACCATCGCCGAGGCGCACACCGGTGACGTGATTCGTGGACTCGTCGACCTCGATACCGGCAACATCGACGCCGCACCGGACGTCGACGCCGTTGCGGCCATGGATGGCGACAACGGCCCAGCCCATTTCGGCACCGAGCCCGCGGATCAGCGGAGCGCCAGCACCTTCGAGGACGACGACCTCGCACTGGCGTTGACGCGCCGTTGCTGCGACTTCGAGGCCGATGAACCCTGCGCCGATGACGACGACATTCGCCTGCGGGACGAGTACCTCTCGCAACGACAGCGCGTCAGCGAGCGTTCGCAGTTCGAAGATGCCCTCCGCCACCGGTTGTCCTGGGAGACGGCGGCATGCAGCCCCGGTGGCGACCACGAGTCCGTCATAGCCGAGTTCCTCCCTCTCGTCCGTAGGCCCGACGATCGAGACATGCTGTGCCCCGGTGTCGAGCGCCGTCGCCCGGAAGCCGAGGCGAAGATCCAGGTCCAGTAACTCGAAATCATCCGCCCTGCGCAAGCGGATGCGGTCGGCTTCCCAATCGCCTTTCAACAGCTTCTTCGACAGCGGAGGACGGTCGTAGGGAAACTCCGGCTCGGCACCGACCAGCGTGACACGCCCGGTGAAGCCTTCGCCCCGCAGCGTTTCGCAGGCGCGCAGACCAGCGAGCGAAGCACCGACGACCACCACATGTTTCATCGCCTCAGCTTGCCATACGCGGTCGGTGCACCGACGGTGCTCAGGTGTCGAGGATCACGGTCACCGGGCCGTCGTTGACGAGATCGACGAGCATCTCCGTGCGGAATCGACCAGTCTGAACCGTTGCCCCGAGACGGCGCAGTTCTTCGACGAGCGCATCGATCACCGGTTCGGCGAGCTCCGGTTTCGCCGCCTTCGCCCAACTCGGCCGCCGCCCCCGCTTGGTGTCGCCGTAGAGGGTGAACTGGCTGACGATGAGCACGGTCTTCGTCGTCTCGGCGATCGACAGGTTCATGAATCCTGCATCGTCATCCATCACTCGGAGATTCCAGATCTTCTCCGCCATCCGGTGCACGTCGATACTGCCATCACCGTGGGTGACACCGACGAAGACGCACAGACCCTGGCCGATCTCGCCGACGATCTCAACCCCGATCTCACCCCCGACTTCTCCTCCGATCTCACCTCCGACCGAGACGCTTGCCCGAAGAACCCGTTGCACCAGACCACGCATTCGTGCATCATGTCATCGTGGTCGCCATCAAAGACACATCACATCCGCGTGTCGTCGTCGATGACGCCCGTGGCAACGACCAGTCAGTACGGATGACCTGGCACGCCGAACGTCAGATGGTCACCATCTCACTGTGGCGGGGAGGGCTCTGTGTGGCCTCGTCCTGCGTCGCCGCTGCCGACGTCGCCGCACTCGTCGAGGTGCTCGGAGCGGCACTGCCTGAACCGCTGACCGACCGCCAGTCTGCGTAGGTAAGTTACTCGGCGTGCTCGAACTGATCAACGGCAATGCTCGGTTACTGGTGGACGCCGACCACGGTGGCCGGATCGCCAGTCTGATGATCGACGGATTCGACGTGCTCGTCGCTGATCGGCCGACGTGTTCGCCGCTGATGTGGGGTTCGTATCCGATGGCACCATGGGCGGGCCGGATCCGCCATGGCGAGTTCTCCTACGGGGGGCGCTCATTTGCACTTGCACCGAACAGCCCGCCGCACGCCATTCACGGCACGGTCTTCGAGCGTCCATGGACGATCGCCGGTCCGCGCGAGATCTCCTGTGATCTCGGCGACACCTGGCCCTTCGGCGGTCGGGTACTGCAACGCTTTGCACTGACCCCCACCCGATTGCACTGCACGATGGAGGTCCACGCCGGCGACGTGACGATGCCCGCCTACCTCGGGTGGCACCCGGTGTTCGTCAAACCGGACAGCATGGACTTCCGGGCAACGTCGATGTATCGCCGTGATGACGAAGGAATACCGGACGGAACGCTCGTCAGTCCACCTCCGCCGGGTCCATGGGACGACTGCTTCTGCGGCGTGGACGAGCCGATCAGCCTGCATTGGGGCGAACTGGTGTTGCGACTGTCGTCGGACTGCCAATACTGGGTCGTCTACGATCGCGAAGCCCACGCAACGTGTGTTGAACCACAGAGCGGACCACCTGACGGTTTGAACCTCGCTCCGTCCACCGTCGAGCCGAGCAAGCCGTTGATCAAGCGGATGACATGGGATTGGGCGCCGCTCGGGAATTGAGCCGGTCAGTTCACGTTGCGGCACCAAGGGAGGCGACGACACGTACCGCCTGGTCGAAGCGGGTCAATGACAGGCGCTGGATCAGATGCTGCGCCGAGGCGACGACGATGAGATCACCACCGTGTTGACGGGCTCGCCCTGCTGCACCGATGATGATGCCGAGGCCCGTATCGTCGAGCGCGATCACACTGTCGAGGTCGACGGCGATCGAGCGACCACGCTCGTCATTGATCAGGCGATTGATCGCGTCGCTGAGTCTCGGTACCGAAGCGATGTCGATCTCACCATCCAATTCGAGCACCGGGAGGTCCCCCACCATCGTTCGCCGCGTTCGGAGGTCCACGACACCACAAGCTACCCAGCGGGGCCGACATCACGGCTCGATTCGCATCGTCGCCGTCGCGACTTCGTCGATGTCTGGCAGCAACAGGCCGACCAACGGAATGTCGGTGTGCGTCCGATGCGTGACCACGACCGTGACCGACATGCCATCCGAGGACACGCTGACCTGCATCCCCTCGAGCGATGCCGTCTGCCGCGCAGCAGCGGATCCGTCGCCTGCCTGGTCGGTCGATACTGCCGCAGCCCGAGCACCTTCACGCGCTGCGCTGATCACCGCCAATTGGTCGCGGATGACGACCGCAAGCTGCACCCCGGCGAGCAGCAAGAGCATCAACAGTGGCAGCGCGAGCGCGAGTTCCACCGTTGCCTGCCCGCTATCGCCGCTGCGTTCAGACCTTGTCGGTGATCGCATCGAGCACCCGGTCGAGCAGGTGCCCGATCTTGCCGGCACCTCCGCCGGCTGTTGCCCACCCGATCAACAGGAGAGCGACGAGCGCCGCGCCGAGCAGCACGAGGGCGTATTCGGCCGTCGCCTGGCCGCGGTCGTCTGCTGTGAACCGAACCCAGAGATAGGCGCGGACGAAGAGAGTGCGCATGGGCGTACCCCTTTCAAGAACATGCGGCTATGGAACGTTGCCGCGGATCGATGTGAAGGTCCCCGCAAGGAGTGGGACGATGGTGAGCAGAACGAATGCCGGCAACGTGCAGCACGCCAGCGGGAAACACATTCGGACGGGAAGCTGGCGAGCGCTCGCCTCTGCCTGACGGCGACGACTTCTGCGTGACTCGTCAGCGAGCCGGTCGAGGACGGGCGCCAACGGCTCCCCGTAGCGCTCCGCCCGTGCGAGCGCCGTTGCCAGTGGACGGAGCATGTCCTCTGGTGCCTCGTGCAAGGCATCGAGGGCGTCTGCGAATCGTTCGCCATGCTGGTGGCGCACTGTGACCGCGGCGAAATGAGCGGCCAGCAGGGGCGGCAATGTTGGGCCGAGCTCGGCGAAGGCGTGCACAGGTGTCAGACCGGCGCGGATACCGAGAACGATCACATCGACGGCGTCTGGCAACTGGCGGCGGGTTGCCGCAATCGTTGATCGCTCCGACCGCAGCCGTCTCCAAGCGCGCATCGTCACGATGATCACTGCCAATGCAAGCGTCCCGAGCGGCCCCAGGACAAAGACGCTACAGAGACCTCCGAGCAGTAACAGACTGTGCCGCATCTGGGTGCGTCGGCGGCGCGACCGATGAGGGTGCACGAGCCGCGTTGGCCACAGCCACGCTGCTTGCCGGTAACGGCTGTGCCGTCTTCCATTCGAACGCTGCATCGTCGCTGCACAGAAGAGGACGACCAGCGAGGCACCGGCCCCCACGGAGGCACCACTGACGGCGATGTCGATCACCCGGCAGCCCCTGTGAGTCGCCTCATCCACCACCAGCCGGACAGGTTCAACAGCGCGCCGCCGCCGAGGCACAGAGCGCCGAGCGAACTACCGAGGAGGAACGTTCGCACCCGGGCGTCGGTGGTCATGCTCCATAGCGCAAAGACCGGCGGGAGCGCACTGAGCACCATCGCCGACAGGCGCGCCTGTGCGGATTGCGCCTTGCGTTCGGCGAGCGCTTCGCGACGCTCGCGGATCGTCTCTGCGGTCCGTTCGATCGCCGCTCCACCGCTCCCACCGACTATTGCGACGGCGATCAACGTGCCGATGGCGAGATGGCGATCTCCGTACTGTCCGTCGTGCCTGGCCGGCGAACCGTTCAACCGTTCGAGCATCGCCATCAACGTCTCCCCCGAGTCGGAGAACCGTTGGAACTGCTCGACCGACGTACACGAGTCGATCGCCCCTGGCAAGGAGGACCCAGTGCGAAGTTCCGTGGCAATGTCGTCCAGGGCTGCAGCCCAATCGATGTCGACTGCTCGCCGGCGCCAGGTGAGGCGTCGGCGCAGCGACGATCCAGACCCAGATCCAGATTCAGTCGATCGCACGACCCGCCGGCGTTGCGAGCGGTGCAACGTCGTGAGCAGTCGGCGCACGGCGACGATGGAGACAATCGCGCAGTAGATGCCGAGCATCTGGCCGCTCATGCGGCCCGCCGTCTCGTCGGTGCGTCGATGGCTGCGTGGCGATCAGCAAGCAGCGTCACTCGGCGAGGGTCCACCGGGTCAGCGAGCAACTCGGCGACAGCCGTGACGCGCCGTACGTTCCCGATCCGTTCGACATGGACGATTGCATCGATCGCCGAATGAACCTGCTCGCGTATCGCCGACAGCGGCCAATTCGTTGCGCCCTGCAGCACCATCGATTCGATTCGTCGAACTGCATCGGCCGGTCCGTTGGCATGCACGGTTGCCAGCGAGCCGTCATGGCCGGTATTCATCGCCCCGACCAGCGACACTGCCTCAGCGCCACGGACCTCGCCGACGACCAACCTGTCGGGCCGCAGACGAAGGGCGGTACGCAGCAGTTCGGCGATCCCGATCTCGCCGAGCCCATCAGCGGTGGCCTGCCTGGCTTCGAGCCGTACGACATGACGGGCGTCGAGGCGAAGTTCTGCGGTGTCCTCGATCGTGACGATCCGAGTTTGCGGGTCGATCTCGGCGGCCATCGCATTCAGCAGCGTCGTCTTGCCTGCGGAGGTCGCTCCGCTGACCACGACGTTCCAGCGGTCACGGATCAAACAGCGGATCACATCGACGACCGCCTTCGGAGCGAAGTCCGTCAACGCCACCGGCCGGGCACGAAAGCGTCGGATCGACAGACAGGTCCCGTCGACCGCCAGCGGTGCCCGTACCGCGCACACCCTGCTTCCATCCTGCAGCCGAGCGTCGACGATCGGACTCGTGCGGTCGAGTCGCAGGCCGAGCGGCGAGATGATCCGTTCGATGATCGCCTCGAGCTGTCCCGGTTCGAGCTGACCGGCCCGAATTGGCTGACCCGAACGATCGACCCAGATGTCGGTGCCATTGTTGACCATGACTTCGGTGACATCGACGTCCCTGAGCAGCACCTCGAGTGGTCCGAGCCCGACCAGGTCGTCGATTGTCTGTCTCGTCAGGATCGAACGCGCTCGTTCGCTGAGCAACGGCCGCAGTTCGTCGACACGAGCGCCGACAACCGCTGCGACATCACCGTGACGATCGGCAATGACGTGCTCGCGAACGAGCGCTACGAGACCTCCGGCCTGCGAACGGTTCACATTGCGATCGGTCGACGTCGTGAGGTCTGTCCTGTCCCTCATGCCACTCATGCCACTCATGCCACTCATGCCACCCGCCCGAGCGGCCGGCTGAGTGTCATCGGCAATCTGGCAGCGAGCAAGCCGGCATCGACGGCACGCGCGATCGACGGATCCAACGGTATTTCGGCGATGACGACCACACCGACCGCGCTCTCGATCTGACGTCGGCCCAATGCCCGACCAGGTTCTGTCACCAGCACGATGCCCGTTGCAGGGACAGGCTGCAGCCGAGCGGCCTTGCGCGCCGCCAGATAGCACGGCCTGATCACGAGCAGCGACGTGGCGGCCGCAGCGACCAGTGCGGGATCTGGAGGTCCGCCGGTATCGACGATGACTGTCCCCTGTCTGGCGGCGAGCCATCCCGCCATTTCCGTCCATCGGCCGGCGGCGACATCCCCATGGGTGCACGAGCCGATCGGTATCAACTCGAGCCCGTCGACGACGGGGACACAGAGGCGCTCCAGTGCCTGTGCAGCGACGTCCGCATCAGCCGCGAGCCAATCAGTCGCGCCGGGGCCTTCCGGCTCGGGCAACGCCAGTACCGCCGGCAGGTCTCCCGCGAGATCGACGAGCAGTACTGGCGCAGCGCCACGACGGGAATATGTGAGTGCGAGCGAAGCGGCAACCACGGTCGTCCCCGAACCACCTTTGACTGACCAGCAGACGATGACCATCAGCCCACCTCCGGAAATCGACGCGACCGACCAGAGGGTCGCGGAATGATTGTCGAACTTCGGGGGAAGTGATTCGCAAAGTATCGAGCACATCTGACGACACCAACCCCCCGAGGAAACTTTCATCGTCGCTCCGGTCCCGAGTCACCAGAAATCGCAGATGCTGCGAGATCTCGAGACTCGAGAACCGGCTCGTCGTCGCCAGCGAGTAGCATCGCGAGCGGAGGTGTCAGAGCACCTGGTGGACTCCACCGCCTTCAAAGCGGCCGAAACGGGCGATCCCCGTTTGGCGGGTTCGATTCCCGTCCACCTCCGCCATGTGACCTGCGGTTTCCTGGCTCAGGAAGCCGTATTGGTCACAGAATGGTCACGGGAGCCCGAGCTAATCTCGAACGGCAGCCATTGCCTCGGGTGCTATCCAGCGATTTGACCGCCCGGGCAGACCAGCTATCTGCCTCAGAATCCCGAGGCTCTCCAATTGCCGAAGGATGTTGGTCGCTCCCTGATTCGTGATGCCCAACTTCTGTCGCACCTGCTGCGTCGTGATCATTGGACTCGCTAGAAGATCCTCGACAACCTCGTGAGCGCGGCTCCGTGAACCGGAGAGCCTGTTTCTATAGACCTCGCCGAGGTCGACGAGGCGCTCGCTTCGCCGCACTGCGTCGTTGGCTTGGACGGTCACGGCCTTCAGAAAGTACCTGAGCCAAGTCTGCACATCACCACGTTCCCGGACGCCCTGCAGCGCGTCGTAATACTCCTCTTTGTGGTGTTCGAGGTAACTGCTGACATAAAGGAGCGGAACCGGCAAGTGCTCATTGTGAACGAGGAACAGAATGATTAGAAGACGGCCCAATCTCCCATTGCCGTCGAGGAACGGGTGAAGGGTCTCGAACTGGTAGTGAAGGAGAGCACACTTCACCAGCGGTGGCATCATCAGGTCGGCCGCTGCGAACTCGACCCAGTCCGCTAAGCCGCTTTCGAGTTCTGTGTGCGGCGGCGGGACAAATCGGGCCGTCGCTGGATCGCTGGATCCAATCCAGTTGGGCCGGTTCCGAATGGTCCCAGGCTCCTTGTCCTCACCTCGGACGCCGGCAAGAATCTGAACGTGAAGGTGCTTAATCAAATCGACGGAGAGTGCATCCGTCTTCACCACACGTAAGCCCAGATACAGCGCCTGTATGTAGTTCAGGACCTCGCGGACATCAGACCCGACGGCGCCCCCTGTCTCTGCCTCGTACAGGTCGTCGAGGGTCGCCTCAGTGCCTTCGATTCGCGTGCTCGACAGAGCTTCCCTACGAATGTAGAGGTCAGCGATAACCAACGGATTTTTCAGGAGCCGGCCCGAGCCTGCCAATCGCCCGAGAGCTCGGTCTGCATTCGAAAGCTCGGCCGACGTTTGCTCGTCCAGTGCCAGCGATCTCGGGATTGGCTTCGGGAGATACACGCAATAGGAATTCGGCTTGCCGAACCGGCCCGGTCGCCCAAAGGACGAATCTACGAAGTCATGAGAGTCCACGACGCAAAGGTACAACTGAAGGCGTCTCTTTGTTGGAGCTTGCTAGTGAGGCCCAACGTTGGTTGTACCTCCAAAGGAAACTGCCCTTACAAGACCGCGTCGGCGCGTCGCGCAGCTTCGAGGTCGTCACCTGGCATCACGTGGGCGTAGACCTTGAGCGTGACGCCGACATCGGCGTGCCCGATTCGCTGCGATACCACCTTGACGGCCACACCGCTCGCAAGCGCGGACGTGGCGTAGCTGTGGCGAAAATCATGGAGTCTGATCGGCGGCAAACCCGCTCGCTTGACGAGGCCAGCGAATAGGTTCGAGAACGCCTCGGGGTTCGGCGGGGCGCCGTCAGGGAGCGTCGCTACGTGATCGCCGACGTTCTGCCAGCCGCCGCCCATGAACAACCGATCGGCGGTCTGCTGCTTCCGCCAGGTCCGCAACACGGCGACGGTCGCCGGACCCATTGCGATTGTCCGGTTGCCGCGTGCCGTTTTCGGTGTGGACTCAGCCGTGGTCTTGCCGTAACGGATCCGCGTTGAGCGAATCGTCATGCTGGCGGCCTCGAGGTCGATGTCGGACCAACGCAGGCCGAGGATTTCGCCGCGACGCATCCCGGTCGTCGCCAACAGAGTCCAGATCGCAACCCACCGATGCGACTGCACCGAACGGACGAACGTACGCATCTCCTCGGAGGTCCACGCCTTCATCTCAGGGCTTGCACCCTTCGGCGGATCTGCAGCGTCGCACGGATTGCGTTGCACCCGATCCCAACGGATCGCGTCACGAAACGCCTTCGTGAGGACACCGTGCAGGTTTCGCACGGTCTTCGGAGCGAGGCCGGCACCGTGGGCCATCTTGCGAGTGTCGATCCTGCCTGACTCCAAGAGATCGGCATACAGGCGGTTGAGCGTCGGCCCGTCTACGGCCTGCAAGCGCACCCCGCCGATCCTCGGCAGCACGTAGTTCCTGATCAGCTGCTCATAGCTGACAACGGTCGACGGACGCAGTGAGGCCCGTCGAGCCGGCAGCCAGTCCTCGATCAGGAACTGCCCAAGCGTCGTGCGCTCCGCTGCCACGAACACCCCGCGCTGTTTGTCCGCCTGCAACTCCGTCAGCGCCACCTGAGCCGCCTTCTTCGTCGCGAAACCCCGCCGCTTCGACTGTCTGCGCTTGCCGTCGAGTCCGACGACGTCGACGACATAGAACCACTTGCCCGACTCGTCTCGCTTGATACTGCCCTGTGTGCTCATTGGCCGGATCCCTTCTTCATCAAGCTTTCTCCCTTTTTCGTGAGGTGTCCACTGCCGACGCCGCCGCTTTTCGTCGGCGTGCGGACGAAAAGGCCAAGGTCCTCGGCGCGCTGGACCGCTCGCAGCACGTTCGAGCGCGTTTCCCCGGGCCACTGGGCGAGCAACTTCGGCATGTACCCGCGGCCGTTCTCGTTGACGGCATCGATGTAGCGCTGTGCCCACATCGCATAGTGGCCCTCAGGAAGCCCGGCGGGGCCGGGACTCGGCAAGGCGCGCGTTTCGCCCCACAGCTGCGGATTGGCATACGCCATCTGCTTGTAGGTCTGCGTGATCGACTTCGCCAACGTGCTCAGACCGATCGTCTTGAACATCTCATCGATCGACGCGCCCTCGGATCGCACCGTGATCGACGTGACGTCTGTAAGGACCATTGCCGTTGCCCACATCCGGTCGGACTCCTCGTGAATCGTGCGCGTGAGTACGCCCTCGACGACCACCAGAATGCCGTCCTTTGCCGGCGTTCGGCACTGCAGAACGGCACCCCGTCGTTCCACGAAATACGAGTTGCCGGCGTCGTCCTCCTTCGGAATGCCGCGCTCGACCTCGGCACTGACGTCCGGCCAAACCGTCCAGTCTTTAACAGATGAATTCATATCAGTAGACGCTAGCCCGATACTGAGACTCACGTCAACCCACAACGGGTGACTGAGTCTGAAAGTTGGTGACGAAGTGGACAAAGAACTGTTGATCACTCCCTCGACGAGATCGACGCTCTGTGCAAGTGCGCTGCCCAACGCCGAGGAACAGCCAACCGTTCCGGTCTGGCCTGATACAGGTCGCGCCCTCGGCCTCTCGCGCCAAGCGACGTACGACGGCATTCAGCGCGGTGATATCCCGTCGATCCGGATCGGTCGGATCATCAGGGTCCCGACGGCTGGACTGCGGAAGATGCTTGGCCTCGACGAATCACGGCCGGCGTCATGACTCCATACGCGGAACGAGCCCCGGGTGTGGCCCCGAAGCTCGCTCATCAGATCCCGGCGAAGAAATCTGACCACATCGTATCCCGCGACGAATGTTTAGCCGCGTGCTCGAATCCCTGTAGCTATTCGAACTGCCTCATGCCGACAACTCGTGCGGACTTCGACGTCGCTGTCGCAGCGGTACTTCGGTGGGCTGACCAGTGACGACGGACCGCTCGCCAGAACACTTGCTGGTCCTTCTCGCAGATCACCTTGGCGTCGACCTCGACGTCCTGGAAATCGCCGGCAGACGGGACTTCGACAATCCTCGATACTCGGTTCAACACGACGAACTCGTCCTGCAAGAGGAACTCGCCGCCGCGGCCGAATGGATCACCGAGGGCAACCCGATCGATCCCCACGAGACGATCCGCGAGCGCACCGTCCGCCTGCTCGCCGCTCGGCGACTACGGCAAGCGCTCGATGTCTGACGTTGCCGACCGGACCGAATACGACGACGGCGACTTCGCCGACTCGCTCGCCGCGAGGATCGCCGAGGTCGAAGCGATGGAGATCGCCGTCAGTTCGGCACCTTCATTCGTCGATTGGTCAACGTTCTGGGAACGCGACCGCAGCCCAGCCGACTGGGTCGACGAAGGCGTCCTCGCTCGCGGACGGTCGCACGCCATCTACGCATCACACAAGACCGGGAAGAGCCTGTTCATGCTCGAACGCGCCGCCCGGATCGCCGCCAAGAAGCAGGCCGTAGTCGTCTATTTGGACTATGAAATGACGGCCGAGGATCTCTTCGAACGGCTCGACGAAATGGCGTACGGGCCCGAGAGCGACCTCAGCCGGCTGAGGTACGCGCTGCTGCCTACGCTGCCGCCGCTCGACACCACCGCTGGCGCCGCTGCGCTCCTCGGACTTCTCGACGGAGTACAAGCCGACTACCCGGGTGAGCACCTTGTCGTTGTCATCGACACCACAGGTAGAGCGGTCGAGGGCGACGAGAACTCGGCCGACACCGTCCGAGCTTTCTACAGGTGGACGGGCCTCGTTCTAAAGCAGCGAGGCATCACCTGGGCACGCCTCGACCACGCCGGCAAAGACGCCACCCGTGGGCAGCGTGGAAGCTCAGCCAAAGGTGACGACGTCGACATCGTCTGGCGTTTGTCACGCACCGACAACGGGCTTGAGCTCA
>Ga0123338_10000852_pt1 | contig 30132 bp, 32 predicted proteins | sample grotaG_FD_89793 | JGI IMG/M metagenome (GOLD analysis project Ga0123338, IMG submission 89793) | Glacier valley bacterial and archeal communities from Borup Fiord, Nunavut, Canada, to study Microbial Dark Matter (Phase II) -... | ecosystem: Environmental > Aquatic > Freshwater > Ice > Glacier ...
GAAGCGCGCGACAAGCTGCGTGGGTGGTTGGCGCTGCACCCGGAGTATCGCGCCGACACCTCGGTGTACTGGGCGCAGTACGACGCCCCTTTCGTCGTGCCGTTCCTCAAGCGCAATGAAGCCCAGGTGGCGCTCATCGAAACCGTGTGACGTTACTTCAGCGTGCCCTGGGCCTCGAGCGTGCGCAGGGTATTTTCGGCAGCGACGAGCTGGTTGTACGCCTGCAGTAGCTGCTCCTGGGCCGGGGCGGTGTTGCCCTCTTTGACGCCGTTGACCGCGTCGAAGAAGACGTCGGCGGAGCGCAGCCAGGTGCGGGCCTCTTTGGGGGCGTCGGGCTCGGATTCGACGAACTTGACCATCTCGTTGTAGGCCGTCTGAAAGACCTCGGCCTGGCCGTCGCTGTCGCCGCGCTTGGCAGCCCGTAGCGACTTTTTGGCCTGGATCTCCACCACGCGGAACCAGTAGCCCCAGCGACGGGTAGCGGCATATTTGGGCAGCTCGTCGATGGTGGTCTGATCTTCGGCGGCGAAGAGCGTGTCCTCGAGTTGAAAAGCGGCGGCCCGATAGCCGTCAGCGACGGCAATGAAGCGCTGATGGGCGGCTTTGACCTCCGCCGCGGTCTGCGCAGAGGCAGAAGCGCGGTAGGCGACGAGGACCTTGCGCGCTTCGGCGACCAGCTTGTCGCTGAGGAGCGGTAGCGGGGGCTGCATCTTGGCGCGGGCGTCGGCGAACTGCTTGGCGGCTTCGTCGATCGTTTTGTCGTCCGCAGCGGTCGACGGCGCGAGGACCGGCCGGGCGCCGACTTCGGCTGCATCGCGGGGTATCGCCGCGAAGTATGTGCGAATACGATCGGCGCACAGCGACGAGAGCTGATTGAAACCGCGGGCATAGCCGTTGGCCGCGTCTGGACTGGCCGAGGCCGCGCTCAGATTGGCGGGGAGATCTGCCGGCTTTTTCTGATGACAGCCGGCCCACAGCGAAAAGGCACCGACGACGCACAGAACGAACCGCATGACGCGGAGTATATGGTAAAAACCGCGCCATGTCCGAGACGACAGGCCTCGTTCCACAGCGCACTCCAGTCGCCATCGAAGACGAGATGAAGTCGTCCTTCATGGACTACGCGATGAGCGTCATCATCGCCCGTGCTTTGCCCGACGTACGCGACGGCCTCAAGCCCGTCCACCGTCGCATCCTCTACACCCAGCACGTGCTCTCCAACGTGTGGAACCGGCCCTACGTCAAGTCGGCCCGCGTCGTCGGTGACTGCATGGGCAAGTACCATCCGCACGGCGACGCGTCGATCTACGACGCCCTCGTGCGCATGGCGCAGGACTTTTCCATGCGCTACCCGCTCGCCGACGGGCAGGGCAACTGGGGCTCCATCGACAACGACCCCGCCGCGGCCATGCGTTATACCGAGGTCCGCATGGCGCGTTTGTCGTCGGAGCTCTTGGCCGACATCGACAAAGAGACCGTCGAGTGGTCGCCCAACTACGACGACAAAGAGCTCGAGCCCCAGGTCCTGCCGACCAAGGTGCCCAACCTGTTGATCAACGGCGGCACCGGCATCGCCGTCGGCATGGCGACCAATATTCCGCCGCACAACTTGACGGAAGTCGTCGACGGCGCCATTGCCCTCGCCCGCAACCCCGACCTCACCATCGACGACCTCATGCAGTTCGTCAAAGGGCCCGATTTCCCGACGGCGGGTAGCATCTTTGGCCGCCAGGGCATTCGCAGCGCGTTTCACACCGGGCATGGCTCGATCGTCATGCGCGGCAAGGCCGACTTCGAGGAGCACAAGAACGGCCGCACCTCGATCGTGGTGACCGAGATCCCCTTCATGGTGGTCAAGTCGCGCCTCGTCGAGAAAGTGGCCGAGCTGGTCAAAGAAAAGCGGCTGGAAGGCATCAGCGATATCCGCGACGAGTCCAACCGCGACGGCATGCGCATCGTGTTCGACCTCAAGAAAGACGCCATGGGGTCGGTGGTGCTCAACAATTTGTACAAGATGACGCCGCTGCAATCGAGCTTTGGCGTGCACATGCTGGCCATCGTCGACGCGCGGCCGCGGCTCTTGAACCTCAAGGAGATGCTGCAGCTCTTCATCGAGCACCGTCGCGAGGTCGTCACCCGGCGGTCGCTGTTCGAGCTCAAAGAGGCCAAGGCGCGCCAGGAAATCGTCGAGGCGCTGGTCATTGCCGTCGACAACATCGACCGCGTCATCCAGATCATCCGCGCTGCGCCCGATCCCGCCGTCGCCAAGACCAACCTCATTGCCGAGCCGTTCAAGGGTCTGGCGGAGTTCTTGCGTCGGGCTGGTCGACCGGAGACGGAGATCACCGAACGTACAGCGACGGGAAACTACCAGCTGACTGATCGGCAGGCGCAAGCCATCCTCGACATGCGCCTCCAGCGCCTGACCGGCCTCGAGCGCGAAAAGCTCGACGCCGAGTATGTCGAGCTGGCCATCGACATCGGCCGTTTGGAAGGCATCTTGTCCAATCCGGAGACGCTGCTTGGCGTCATCATTGGCGAGATGGAAGGCGTGCGCGCGCAGTTCGGCGATGCCCGCCGGACCCAGATCGTCGACGCCGAGGGCGAGATTCCGCTCGAGGAGTTGATCGCCAAGGAGGACATGGTGGTCACCGTGTCCCACGGTGGTTACGTCAAGCGCAACTCGGTCAGTGAGTATCGCGCCCAGAAGCGCGGTGGCCGTGGCGTGACGGGTGCGACGACCAAAGACGAAGACTTCGTGGCCAAGCTGTTCGTGGCCCAGACGCATGATCACGTCCTCATTTTCACGTCGCTGGGCCGCGTGTATTCCAAGCGCGTCTTCGAGCTGCCGGAAGGCTCACGCGCGTCCCGTGGCAAAGCTTTGGTCAATGTCGTCGAGCTCAAAGACGGCGAGCGCGTGGTCGAGATGCTGGCCATCAAGACCTTCGAAGACGCGCACTTCGTCGTCATGTCGACGGCGCGCGGCGTGGTCAAGAAGACCTCGCTCACCGCGTTCGCCAACATTCGGTCGAGCGGCATCATCGCGCTCTCCATCGACGACGGCGACCGCTTGGTCCAGGTGTCGACGGCATCGGGCAATGCCGACATCCATTTGTCGACGCGAGACGGCCGCGCGATCCGCTTCCCCGAGGCCAAGATCCGCGCCATGGGCCGTACGGCGCGCGGCGTCCGGGGCATCAACCTTCGCAACGGCGACGAAGTGGTCGCCTGCGAGATCTTGGAGCCGGGCGTGCAAGCCACGCTGATCACCGTCTGCGCCAAGGGCTACGGCAAGCGCACGCCGCTCGGCGACTACCCCATCAAGGGCCGCGGCGGCTACGGCGTCATCACCATCAAGGCCACGGAGCGCAACGGCAAAGTGGTCGGCTGCCGCCTCGTGGTCGACGAGGAAGACCTCATGTTGGTGACCAGTCAAGGCAAGGTCATCCGCATGCCGGTGGGTGGTATTCCGACGCTGGGACGCAACACGCAAGGCGTACGGCTGGTTCGCGTCGACGACGGCGAGCAAGTGGTGGCCATCGATAGCTTGGCCGAGCGCGACGAAGAAGCCGGTGAGGTGCAGGCAGCCCCCGTCGAGGTCATGGAAGGTGAAGAGGATTTGTCGGATGAAGCCGCCGACGCCGATGCGCCTGACGCCACTGACGACTCGGATGGCGACGATGAGGCTGCCGACGAGGCCGACAACAGCGACGGCGACAAGTGAACCGCGCCCGCTCCGAAGCGCTCTTCGTCCGTGGCAAGGCGCGCATCCCCGGCGGGGTCAACTCGCCGGTGCGCGCCTTTCGCGGCGTGGGAGGCACGCCCGTCTTTTTCGAGCGGGCCAAGGGTGCCTTGCTCTGGGACGTCGACGGCAACGAGTATGTCGACTACATCAACTCCTGGGGGCCTACCATCGTCGGCCACGCGCATCCAGAAGTGCTCGAGGTCCTTCAGGAGACTGCATCCCGTGGGACGACCTTTGGAGCACCGACCGAAGCTGAGGTCCTCTACGCCGAAGAGCTGTGCGCGGCCGTGCCGTCGATCGAAGTCGTACGCATGGTCTCGTCGGGCACCGAGGCCACCATGTCGGCTTTGCGCCTGGCACGTGGCTTTACCGGCCGCAACCGCATCGTCAAGATCGACGGCGCTTACCACGGCCACAGCGACTTTCTTCTCGTCGCTGCCGGCTCCGGCGCGGCCACACTTGGCCTGCCTGGATCGGCCGGCGTCACGCCGACCAACGCCTCCGACACCTTGACCGTCGCCTGGAACGATCTAGCTGGCATGAAGGCGCTGTTTGCCGCCAACCCCGAGCAACTGGCCGCGGTCATCGTCGAGCCGGTATGCGGCAACATGGGCACCGTCGCACCCGCGCCAGGCTATCTCGAGGGTTTACGGGCGCTCTGCACCGAGCACGGCACCCTCCTCGTCTTCGACGAGGTCATGACCGGCTTTCGCCTGGCTTACGGCGGCGCGCAGGCGCTCTACGGCATCAAGCCCGACCTCACCTGCCTCGGCAAGATCGTCGGTGGCGGCCTACCCGCCGCAGCCTATGGCGGACGCGAAGACATCATGCGCCGCATCGCCCCCGACGGCCCCGTCTACCAGGCCGGCACGCTCTCCGGCAACCCACTCGCCGTCGCTGCCGGTCGGAAAACGCTCGAAATCCTTCGCCGGCCGGGCACCTACGAGCGCCTCGAAGCCGCGTCGGCCCAGATCGCCAACGGCCTCGCGTCGGAAGCGAAAAGCGTTGGCGTCGCCATGACCATGAACCGCGTGGGCTCGATGTTTACCGGCTTTTTCACCGCCGAGCCGGTCACCAACTACGACGACGCCAAACGCGCCGACGCCAAACGCTTCGGCACTTTCTTCCACGCCATGCTCGACGCTGGCATTTACCTGCCGCCGTCGCAGTTCGAGGCCGCGTTCGTCAGCCTGGCGCACGGGCAAGACCTCATCGACCGCACCCTCACCGCCGCGCGCAACGCGTTGCGGCTTGGGAGTTGACCTCCCGCACCACGCATGTTATCAGCGCCGCGCTATCGCTGAGAGGAGCTCCATCGCCGACAAACCAAGCCAGAGCCAGTCGAAGAAAGCCTTACAAGTCACGTTCGGTTACAGCTACGTGGGCATCTTCTTCGGCGTCGCCATCGTCATCGGCTACTTTGGCGGTCGCTGGCTCGACGGACGCTTCCACACGGCGCCCTGGATTGGCCTTGTCGGCCTCTTGATTGGCATTACATCAGGCTTCAGAGAGCTCTACCGAATCAGTCGTCAATATCAACGCGACCAAAAGATCGCCGACGCCGACGCCCAAGCTGCGAAGAGAAAGGACCAACAAAAGTGAACCTCAAGCGCCTCATCGATGTCGAGCGAACGACGTTGGCCCTCAGCGCCCTTTTGATCGCCGTCGCCTTGCTCTTCCTGTCGCGCAAGGTCGCGTTCGGTGTCTCCATCGGCGCTGCGCTGGTCTCGCTCAACACGCTGTCGCTGCGCCGCATCGCCGTCCGGGCCTCGAAGCTCGAGCCCGGCAAGCGCGCCGGTGCCGCCCTGCTCCTCTTCAACCTCAAGATGGGCGTGCTCATCGCCGCCATCTGGCTCATCTTGCGCGTGCTTCACGTCGAGCCCATCGCCTTCATCATCGGGCTCTCCAGCTTCCCGTTGGCGATTGTCGTCGTCGCCGTTCGTTCCGCCGTCACACCAGACGCAGCAGCCCCGGCTTCCGAGGAGACCCATGGGTGAGGAAACGACCTGGTTCGAGTTTCTACCAGGCCTGCACAACCTGTCGGAGTATCTGCGCGCGCATTTGGCGCGCACCGAGCTCGGCGTAGGTCAGTTCCCGTCGGCGTGGTCGATGACCCACGTGTGGTCGGTGGCCCTCGTGCTCACGTTCGTGACCATCGGCGCCCTGCGCTTTGCTGGCGTGGTCGGTCGTGGTGGCGAAGCGGCCATCGTGCCCCCGGCGAAGTTTGGCCTCCGCAACATGTTCGAGATGCTCACCGACGCGGTCCTCGGCATCGGCGAGAGCGTCATGGGCCCGGCCAACGCCAAAAAGTTCCTGCCGCTCATCGGGACGATGGCCTTCTTCATCTTCTTCTCCAACTGTTTGGCGCTCATCCCCGGCTTCGCGCCACCGACGGCGCAGCTCAAGACCAACGTGGCCTTGGCCGGCACCGTCTTCGTCATGACCCACGTCTACGGCCTCGCGGCGGGCGGCCTTGGCTACTTGAAGCACTTCCTTGGGCCGAAGCTGTACCTGGCGCCGCTCATGCTGCCCATCGAGCTCGTCAGCCACATCGCGCGCCCGTTGTCGCTGTCGCTGCGTCTCCTCGGCAACATCGCCGCCGACCACAAGGTCGTGTCGGCGTTCTTTGCCCTCGTGCCGTTCCTGGTGCCGGTGCCGTTCCTGGTGCTCGGCATGCTGGTTTGCATCGTCCAGACGCTGGTCTTTTGCATCCTCACCATGGTTTACATCCAGGGCGCGGTCGCCACGCATGACCACGGCGACGAGGATCACGGCCACGACGAAGCCGAGCCCGGCGACGTGCATCACGCAAAGGCAGCGCACTAGACGTTATTTTGGTGATTTTGGATTTTGGATTTCGTACACACACCCGACGGAGGATTCAGATGAAGCGGTTCACTCAGGTTGTTCTCGGCATCTCCGCAGCGCTCGTGACCATGTTGGTGGCGACGGCGGCCTTCGCTCAGACGGCGAACGCTGACGCGCTCGCGTTCGGTGAGCGGGACAAGTGGATCGCTCTCGCCGCCGGTCTCGGCATCGCCATCGCCGCCTTCGGTGGCGCTCTCGGTCAGGGTCGCGCCGCTGGCGCCGCTCTCGACGGCATCGCCCGCAACCCGGAGGCCTCGGACAAGATCTTCACCCCGATGATCCTTGGCCTGGCGCTCATCGAGTCGCTGGTCATTTACTCGCTGATCATCAGCATCCTGCTCCTCGGCAAGGTTCACTAAGACCTCGGCGCGGTCTCCGCGCCAGCCTCGGCAGCAGATTCACTGCAACACCACGACCGACGCCCCACTGGGGCGTACGGTCGTTTGTTTTTGTGGTGGCTAGTTGCAACCAGGGAACGAATTCACGTACTGCACGGTGAAGTCGGGGAACGAGTCCACGATCTGGACGGTGAAGTCGGGGAACGAGTCCACGAACTGCCACTTGCCGGGATCGCTGGGGAACGACGTGACCTTCTGAACCTTGATGTCCGGGAACGAATTCACGATCTTGATCTTGTACTTGGGGAACGACGTCACGATCTTGACCTTGCCGTGCATCTGGCACACGCCAGGCTTGGTCAGCGACGTGCAAGGCGGGTCACCGACCTGCGACTCGAGCCCTGGAATCAGCTCGGCTGCGTCGGCGCTACGACACGCGGCGCCTGCGAGCGGCAATGCTCCCAACACCAACAAGGCACCCAGTTGCTTCAAGCTCATGCGTTCCTCCGTTCGGGTTTGAGACAATAACTACGTCAGCGCGGATACGATCTTGCGCGATCGGCCATGATGTCGTCGAGGATTGCCTGTAACGCCTCGGGTCCAACGTGGTTCACCGTCGCCAGATTGTCGGCGGCGATGCGGTCGGAGATGGGCACCTCGGTCTTGCGCCGCTCGAGCTCGGCAAACGCCGCCGCGCTGCCGTCGAACAAGAACTTGCCAGATCCGTTTTTGAGCTGGTCCAGCGACGAGAACCGCACCAGCTGGATGGTCGGATCCGGCGAGCGCCGCAAGAGCGGCACGAGCTGCGCCGGCGTCTTCAAGCTATACACGGCGCGCGGATGAAATGCCGCCATGGCCATCGCCGGCCGACCGCCTGCCCGTCGGGCCAACGCTTGCCGCACCGACTCACAGAACCGATCGAAGGCCTCGGCGTCTCTCACCGTCGCCGCCGCAGCCTCGGGAAACACCAACAACCCAATCAACGCACCCGGCAGCGCCGCAACTTCGTCAAAGGCGGCTAATGTCGCATCCACCGACAGCCCAGCCAGCACCCGCCGCTCTACCGCACCCGACTCACGCGCCCCACGCGCCCAGGGGCACAGGCCAAACCGCTCCACCACCTCGACGAGATAGCGCAGATTGATGCGCAACACCTCGTCGGTGAACGCGCTAGAACTTATTGGTCACCGACAAGAAGGTCATCTTGTCGTTGGTCTCGCGCAACCGCGACGACAACGTGCGCACGAAGTTCCACAGCAGCTCGTAAGCCAGGTCGCGGTCGACGAACAGCAAGTCCTCGAGGTCTTCCTTGCGGATCACGAACAGCCGGCATTTCTCGTGCACGATGGCGTGCGCCGAGCGCGGAAAGTCGTCGATGAGCGCCATTTCGCCGAAGTAGGCGCCGTTCTTGAGCACGGCCAGCGCCTCCTCGCCCATGCCCGGCACCATGCGCGAGATGCGTACCGCACCGTCGAGGATGAGGTAGAACTTATCGCCCTTGTCGCCCTCGGCGAAGATGATGGTGGCGCCGTTGTGCTCTTCCTCGGCACCGATGTCGGCGATGCGGCGCAAGTAGGCCGCCGGCAGTCCAGCGAAGAACTTGATCTTGCCCAGTAGCTCGACAGCCTCAGCAGGCGTCATCCCGTCTCCTCCGTGCCCCAGCCCAAACGCTAATGGCTCAAGAACCGCTCGGCGTCGATCGCCGCCATGCAGCCCGTTCCCGCCGCCGACACCGCCTGCCGATAGATGGAATCGGTCACGTCGCCGCACGCAAACACGCCGGCAATCTTGGTCGCCGTCGCCGTGCCCTTCTTGCCAGCCAAGAGCAGATAGCCATGCTCGTCGGTGTCGAGCTGCCCGGTGAACAAGTCGGTGTTGGGCTGGTGACCGATGGCCACGAACACGCCTTTGCACTCCACCGTCTCGATGGCGCCCGTTTTGAGGTTCTTCAGGCGCACGCCGGTGACGTCTTTTTCGCCGAGCACTTCCTCGACACCGCGGTTCAACATCCAGGTGATCTTGGGATTGGCCCGCGCCCGATCCTGCATGATCATCGACGCACGCAGCTCTTCGCGTCGGTGCACCAGGACGACCTCGGAGGCGTGCTTGGTGAGGTAGTTGGCCTCTTCCATCGCCGTGTCGCCGCCACCGACGACGATGACTTTTTGGTTCTTGAAGAAGAAGCCGTCGCAGGTGGCGCAGGCCGACACGCCGTGGCCCTTGAGCTTGTCTTCCGACGGCAGATTGAGCCACTTGGCGACGGCGCCGGTGGCGATGATGAGCGCATCGCAGCTGACGAGGATCTCGCCCTCGTGGCCGCTCACCGTCAGCGTGAACGGACGCTTGGACAGGTCGACCTTCTCCACGTCACCGCCGAGCATCTTGGTGCCGAAGCGCTCGGCCTGCTCACGGAACAGGGTCATCATCTCCGGCCCCATGATGCCCTTGGGAAAGCCGGGATAGTTTTCGACCTCGGTGGTGTTGACCAGCTGGCCGCCCGGTGGGCCGCCGCGGCTCAGACCTTCGATGACCAACGGCGGGATCGCGGCCCGGGCGGCGTAGATCGCGGCGGTCAGGCCGGCAGGGCCGGAGCCAATGATGACGATGCGCTCATGCAGGGTTTTCTGCGACATGTCCGCGGATAGTACCACGGGACCACACCAACGCCCGTTTCCGGTTGAGCGGAAACGGTCGGCCGAAACTCAGCCTTTGAGGGCCTTCATGATCAGGCCCGGCAGCTTCCACACCGACGGTGCAGCCTCCATGGCCACCATGCGTTTACCAATCTCGGCCGCCGTGCGATGGCCGGCAAACCAGACGGGCTTGGGCTTGGCGCGCAGCGGTCCATAGATGACGCACTTCTCGATGTCGTTGTCGTTGAGCAGGAACGTGTTGTGGACCCAGCCCTTGCCGCTCTGGATGTCCTCCAGCGTCGTCGACGGGTGACCACCCCAGGGCGTCGACCCAAACGCAAACCCCAACGCAGGCCAGTGGTTGATGGAAACGGTGCCGTAGCGCAGCTCGTTGATGGCTTTGTCGACGGCAGCGCCGATGGTGGCGTTCTTGAGATCCTTGGGATGCACCACCAACGTCGCCGACAGCGTGCCCCACACGCGATCGTTGCAGAACTTGACCGCTTCCTCGAGGAAGGCCACCGGATCGGCGGTGCCGATGGTGGTCTCGCTGATCACCGAGCACCACGGCTCCATCGAGAAGCATTTCTCGTCGCTGTTGCTGGAGTCGAGGCCCGGAATAATCGCCCACTGCAGCTCGCCAGTTTTGGCCTCGCCGAGGCGCTCAGCCGTCGGGTGCGAGTCGACCAGCTGGTTCCAGCGATCGGCCGCGCCCGGATAATAAGCCTTACGCAAGGGCACGCGCTCTAGCGAGGTCTTGAGCGCCGCCGACAGCTTCTCGCGGCCACTCCAGTTGCCGGCCTGGACGAGAAGCTTGGCCGAGTTGCAGTTGAAGGACGCGTTGTTGCAGACCGCAGCAGCGATGCTGTCGCCTTGAAAAGCAAAATCCTCGTCGGTCCAGTGCTGGCTGGGCACGATGATGACCGGGCTCACGTTGCCAAGCTCGGAGGTGATCTCCTTCTTGAGCAGCGGCTCCTTCTTGGCCTTCCGCGCCTCGCGCTCCGCTCCCGGTGGGCCCCAGACCATCATGTCGTGGGTCTTGTCCGAACCGGTGATGTGGATTTCCTCGACGATATCGTGCTCGACGAGGTAGCTGCCGACGTCGGCGCCGCCGTAGACGACCATGAGGTAGCCTTTGTCGATGAGCTCTTTCCAGGCGCGCTCGATGAAGGGGCCGACATGCGCGTTGACCGGGTTCATCTTCAGGATGCAGACCTTGCCCTCGACGAACATCTTGTAGAGCACGTCGGTGGGCGGGATGGAGGCCACGTTGCCGGCGCCCAGCACCAACGCCACTTTCGCTTTGCGATCAGCGACGGCAAGCTTGTAGTAGGCGGCAGTCCGATCGAGGGTCTCTTTGAGCGAGACGCCCTCTTTCATGCGCACTTCGGCGCGAAAGCCGGCGAACAGAATCTTGTCGAGGCCGCTGGCCGGAAAGACATCCACAGCGACGCGGCCATTGGCCTGGGTGCGCAAGCGCGATGGGTCGATGGAAGGCTGTCCACCGTCGATGCGCTCGAGCGTCTCCATCAGCATGCGGAGGTTGCGCACCACGACGACCGGGCCGCCCAGCCACTCTTCCGACGCCAGCTGGGTCGACGGGTCGATGCCCTTGACCTCGAGGCCTGCCTTGACCGAATCCTCGGCGATGGCCATGTACCCGTCGAGCATGACCCGCAGCATGGCCAGCCGTTCGGGAATGGTCGTCTTCGCAAACGCGACTGCGCCGACCTTCAGCCGCTCGAGGCCCGCGTCGAGCTCGGGGCGATCGGTCTTGGTCGGGATGTGTAGAGGCGGCGCGGCGACAGGAGGCTCGGTTTGGGGCTGCATGATGCGCAGCATAGCACCAGTCTCAAGGCCGAGGGTCGGACCAGTCCCCGGACCTGCCGCCCGACTTGGAAACCAGCCGAATATCGACGACGCGCATACCGCGCTCGGCCGCTTTCAGCATGTCATAAATCGTCAGCGCAGCGACGGTGACCGCGGTCAGCGCTTCCATCTCTACCCCGGTGCGATCGAACGCACGCGCCGTCACCTGGATGTCGATCCGCGCGGGCTCACCGTCGACGAGCGCAAACTCGACGTCGATGCCAGTCAGCCGCACCGGATGACACAACGGGATGAGCTCCGACGTCCGCTTGGCCCCGCCAATCGCCGCCACCCGCGCCACGCCGAGCACGTCACCCTTGCCCGCTGTCCCTGTCCGCACCAGCGCCAGCGTCGTCGCCGACATCTCGACAGCGCCGGCAGCGACGGCGACCCGCACGGTCTCGGCCTTGGCCCCGACCTCGACCATGTGTGCGGCCCCGTCGGCGTCGAAATGAGTCAGCTTCGGCACTACTCGACGGTGACCGACTTGGCCAGGTTGCGCGGCTGATCGACGTCGGTGCCCTTGAAGTCGGCCACGAAATACGCCAGCAACTGCAGCGGCACCACCGTCAACAGCGGCTGCAGCGCCGGCACCGTCTCCGGAATCAAGATGACCTCGTCGGCCAGGCTGCCAATGTCCTGGTCGCCGCGCGTCGCCACCGCGATGATCTTGCCCTCGCGCGCTTTGGTCTCTTGCAGGTTGCTCATCACCTTCTCGTAGCCCGGCCCACGCGGCGCCAGGACCACCACGGGCATGTTCTCGTCGATGAGCGCGATCGGCCCATGCTTCATCTCACCCGATGCGTAGCCCTCGGCGTGGATGTAGGAAATCTCTTTGAGCTTGAGCGCACCCTCGAGCGCGATGGGATAGTTGTTGCCGCGGCCGAGAAACAAGAAGTCGCGCGACTTGCCGTAGCGACGGGCGATGACCTGAATCTGCGGCGCCTGCCCAATGATGTCGTTCATCTTCGAAGGGATGGCCAACAGCTCCTCGATGAGCTTGGCTGCGTCGGGCTGCGAGAGAGCCCCGGTGCGACGCCCGAGGTGAATGGCCAACAGCACCAGGGCCGCCAGCTGGGTCGTAAATGCTTTCGTCGACGCCACGCCAATCTCCGGCCCGGCGTGCGTGTAGAGCGAGCCCTGGCAGGCGCGCGGAATCGACGAGTCGACAACGTTGGAGATGCACACACAACGCGCCCCACGCAGTGTGGCTTCTTTGATCGCCGCCAGCGTGTCGGCCGTCTCACCCGACTGCGAGATGGCCAAGATCGTATCGCCCTTGCCGATGATCGGATCGCGATAGCGATACTCCGACGCCAGATCGACCTCGACCGGAATGCGCGCCAGCTGCTCGATGAGAAATTTCCCGACGAGCCCGGCGTGCCACGAGGTGCCGCAAGCGATGATGGTGATCTTCTTCAGCGACGCGACGTCGAGCTCCATGCCGTCGAGAAACGCATCCGACTGTTCCACCGACAGGCGCCCGCGCAGGGTATCGGTCACCGCGCGCGCCTGCTCGTGGATCTCCTTCAACATGAAGTGCTTGTAGCCGTCTTTTTCAGCCGACACCGCCGACCAGGTGATCTCCTTGAACGGGCGGATGACCGGCTTCCCGGCCAGATCCATGATGTCGATACCGTCGCGGCGGATCTCCGCAATCTCGCCTTCTTCCAGAAAGATCATCTTGCGGGTATGGGCCAAGATGGCCGGCACGTCGCTGGCGACAAAGCCTTCGCCATCACCGAGGCCGAGCACCAGCGGCGACGCGTTCTTGGCAGCGACGATACGGTCCGGGCTCTTGTCGGAGAGGACCACGATTGCGTAAGCCCCGTGCACCTGAGCGAGCGCGCGCCGCACGGCTTCTTTGAGGCTTACATCCGGCGTCTTCAGCTCTTCATCGACGAGATGGGCGACGATCTCGGTGTCGGTCTCCGACGTGAACACGCGACCTTTGTGCTGCAGCGCCGTGCGTAGCTGCGCGTGATTTTCGATGATGCCGTTGTGCACCACCGACACCGATCCCGACCGATGCGGATGGGCGTTCTCGTCGCTGGGCCGGCCATGGGTGGCCCAGCGGGTGTGGCCCATGCCGACCGTGCCTGCCAGCGTCTCGGTGCGCAACAGCGCCTCCAGATTGGCGAGCTTGCCGCGGCAGCGCAACACCTGCGTGTGCCCGTTGCCGTCGAGAATCGCCACGCCGGCCGAGTCATAGCCGCGGTATTCGAGCTTGCGCAGCCCCTCGATCAAGATCGAGGTGCACTGCTTGTCACCGACGTATCCAACGATCCCGCACATGCCGCGGAGGCTAGCACATCACGGCCTCAAGGCACCTCAGTCCAGCGGAGCGGGTCTTCGCTACAAAACCGTAGCACCAGCGGATCAGCCGATCTGCGCCAATGCCGCGCGCGACCGCTGAACACCTTCGGTCCAGCCGACCTGCCCCGACAGCTTGCCCGCCTCGCGCAGCCAGGCGCGGGCGTCGCCAGCGGAGATGAGCTGCGGATCGGCCAGCAGGATCAGCATCTCTGCCGTCGACCGACGATCCCCGACCTGACGCATCTCGCCTGCCGCTTGCCGCCGGCTCTCGGCCGCCAGCGCGTTCTGTCCGAGCGCGCGATGCACCTCGCCCAAAAATGCATGCGCCCGGGCGCGGCCGATCGGGCTCTGCACGCGCTCGGCATGCCGGAGCGCATGACGCCCCAGCACCCGCGCGCGCTCCGGATCGCCGGCCTGGCTCGCCAGGTGCCCGAGGAGCAGCACCATCTGCCACAACACCTCCGGCCCGTCGTCCCCATCGGGGCCGTCGCCGCCGGTGCAGATGAGGATGCCTTCGTAGAGCTCGTTGGCGGCTTCGAATGGCTCGCCGCCGATGCTGAGCACCTCGGCCAGATCGAAGTACAGCTCGGCCAGCGTGGCGCGATCACCGCCCGCCATGGCCGCACCGACGGCAGAGAGCAGCTCGTTGCGCGCCCCCGCATGATCACCGTTGTGCTTGGCAATCCGCGACAGAGAGCGTCGCGCCTGCACCTCGGCCCAGCGATCTTGCCGTCGGATGGCCAACGCCAGCGCCTCTTTGAGCACCGCCTCCGACTGGCCCATGTCGCCGGCATAGCGCAACACGCGCGCCAGCAACAACGCCACCCGCAGCTGCCGGCCCTCGTCGCCACGACCGGCGGCCAGGGCATCGCGACCGGCGTCGATGGCCGCACGCAGCCAGCGCACCGCGCCGTCGTCGTCGAAGGTATCGCGCGCCATGTTGCCCGCCTGCTCCAACAGAGCCGCGTCAGCGACGAGACCGCGGTCAGCATGAAACGCCACCACGATGGGATCGTAGCCTTCGCCGGCCAGGGCCTCGGCCAGCTGGGCATGCAGCGCCACCCGCCGATCAGGGCTGATGGCGTCATAAATCCGCCGCCGCAGCGTCGGTGAAGCCACCTCGAGACCGGTTCGGGCCCGACCGAGCTTGAGCCAGCCGCGCAGGGACAGCTCGGCGATCGAGCGGCCGGTATCCGATTCGTTGTGACCCGCCATCTGCGCCGCCATCGCCGTCTGCACGTCGACGCCGGCCACGGCCGCAGCCTCGAGCAACGCCCGCGTCGGCGCAGGCAGGAGCCCGAGCCGTCCCTCGACGGTGCTGTCGCCACCTTCGATACGTCCGCGCAACCACTGGATGATCGCAAAGGGCACGCCGCCGGTCAGATCGAAGATTGCGGCCGGCATCCCAAGATCCACCAGTTGTTCCAGAGCGCTCGAGTCGAGTGGCTGCAGGCGCAGCACCTCCACCTCGGCCTCGAGCGCCTCGGCGACGGCAGCGGTACACACCACCGTCGACTCGCCCGGCTCGACGACCAGCTCGCCGAGAATGGCGCGCGTCGGCCGATCATAGACATGCACATCTTCGAACAACAGCGACGCGCCCGAACGTCGCAGCGTCGCCAGCACCGCCGCCACGCACTCGCGTCGACGTGCGTCGAGCGGCAACCCCGTCGAGACCCGGGTCAGGCCAAACAGCTCCAACAGGCCCGGCCGATCTTCCGGATGCTCACGGCAGGCGCGATCGATCTCCACCTGGCTGGTCGGCACCCGTCGCGGACCACCCAGATCGAGGATCTGGGCGACGATATTGCGCAGCGGATACATCGGCCCCTGCGCGCCCGACGGATCGGCGCCGACCTGGGCCGTGCGACGGAAGCGCGCCTCTTCGCGTTTGATCCAGGCCTCGGCGACCGCGGTCTTGCCGATACCCGGCTCACCGACGAGAACCAGCGCTTCTTTCTCGAGCTGCTCCAGCCGATCGAGGACTGCTTCCCTGCCGACGAGCGGCAGGGGCAGGCTGGGCAGCTTGGGCGTTGCCTCGGCGGAGCGCAGGAGCTGTGCCGGCGACGGCATCGGCATCGAGCTCGGGGTGGCGGCGAAGCTCCCGCTCTGGCGTAAGACCGCGCCGCATTGCAGACAAAAGCGCGCCGTCCCCGGCAGTGGCGTCCCGCATTGCGGGCAGGTCTCCCCGACGAGCCCGCGCGCCGCGGCCTCGAGCGCCTGCTTGAACTCTTCCGCCGAGCGAAACCGGTCGTCGCGCGACTTGGCAAGCGCCCGCATGCAAACCTTTTCGAGCGCCGCCGGCACATTCATCTCCGGGTGCCGCTTCGACGGTGGCAACGGCACGGTGTGCAGGTGCGAGGTCAAGATCTCGATGACTGGCCCCGACGACTCGAACGGCCGATCGCGGCACAGCATCTCGTACATCACCACGCCGGCGGCATACACGTCGCTGCGGGCGTCGAGCTCCTCGCCGCGAATCTGCTCCGGGCTCATGTATTCCGGCGTGCCGCAGACGGATCCCGCCGACGTCAGGCCCGCCTCGGCCTCGCCGCGCACCTTGGCGATGCCGAAGTCGAGGACCTTGATGTGCTCCCGCCCGGTGCGCAGCATCTCGACGAAGATGTTCTCCGGCTTGAAGTCACGGTGGACGACTCCGGCGGCGTGGGCCTCGTCGAGCGCCAGGAGCGCCTGCCCAAGGAGGTCGACCAAGCGCTGGGTGCCCATCGGCGGACCTTCGATGATGCGGGCCAAGGTTCGACCACGCAGCATTTCCATCACGATGTAGAGGGCGCCATGCTCGGCCTGGCCGAAGTCGAGGATCTGGATCGTATTCGGATGCCGTAGGCGGCTGGCGGCGCGGGCCTCGTGGTGGAAGCGTTTGGCGGCCTGGGGATCGGCGGCGATCTCGGGATTCAACAGTTTGATGGCGACTTGCGCGTCGAGGTTGAGGTGATCGGCCCGATACACCCGGCCCATGGCACCGACGCCAATCAGCTCGACGAGGTGGTACTTCCCGGCCATGGTGGTGCCGAGGTAAGGATCGCCGTCGTCAGGCGCGATATTCCGTACGTCAAAGCCACAAGCCGGACAATGCCGATGGCTTTCGAGGCATACTGCATTGCAGTTTGGGCACCGCTTCATTTTTGCCCGGAACCCTGAGAGGCTCCCGCTACGCTGTTCGGCACAGCCTCACGCTCCGCGATCACCTTCATACTGTATCACACACCCCGGAATTTAGACCCAAAAATCCGTCATCTGACTTACGGATTTCCTCGTGCCAGTAATCCGTCTGGCCGTGATGCAGATCGTGGTCGCCAAAGACACCGCCGCCATTGACAACCCCAATTTGGCGATGCTAGATCTCGCGGCCCTAAAGGGACACCCATTGGGGCGTCGACAAGCGGTAAGTCAAGGGGCTTTGATCCCCTCATTCGTAGGTTCGAATCCTACCGCCCCAACTGACGCCACAACGAGACCAGACACCATCGACGAGAACGAATGATCAAAGCCCTCACCATCTTTTCGGGCAACGCCAACCGGGACCTCGCTGAGGCGATCTGCCGGTGCGTCGAGGTACGCCCAGGCGCGGCGGAGGTCACTACCTTCTCCGACGGTGAGATCTTCGTGGAGATCGGCGAGAATGTTCGTGGCGTGAATTGCTTCGTGGTGCAACCGACCTCCGCGCCGGTGAACCAAAATCTCATGGAGCTGCTCATCATGATCGACGCCTTGAAGCGCGCGTCGGCCGGCTCCATCGTCGCTGTGTTGCCGTACTTTGGCTACGCGCGACAGGACCGCAAGATCAAGCCGCGTACGCCCATCAGCGCCAAGCTCGTCGCCGACCTCATCACGTCGGCCGGCGCCGATCGCGTCGTCACCGTCGACCTGCATGCCGGCCAGATCCAAGGCTTCTTCAACATCCCCGTCGACCATTTGTTCGCCATGCCGGTCATGATCGACTATCTGCGCATCGGCCACGGCAAGGACTCGGTCTTGGTCTCGCCCGACGCTGGCGGCGTGGAGCGCGCCCGCGCCTACTCCAAGCGACTTGGCTCTTCGCTGGCCATCATCGACAAGCGCCGCGAGAAGGCCAACGTCTCCGAGGTCATGCACATCATCGGCGACGTCGTTGGCAAAGACGCCATCCTCGTCGACGACATGATCGACACCGCCGGCACCTTGACCCATGCCGCCAAGGCCATCATGGAAGCCGGCGCCCGCACCGTCAGCGCCTGCGCCACCCACGGTGTCTTGTCCGGCCCGGCCATCAAGCGCATCGAAGAATCGCCGCTCACCGAAGTCATCATCACCGATACCATTCCGTTATCGGAAGCGGCCAAGGCTTGTAGGAAGATCAAGCAGCTCAGCGTGGCGCGTCTCCTCGGAGAAGCGATCAAGCGCATTCACCACGGCGACTCAATCAGTAGCCTGTTCATCTAGCCCGAATCAGATAGATAAAGCAGCGAAAGGGACACACCATGGAAGTTGGAAAGCTCAGCGTCGAGTATCGTGCCTCCGTCGGAAAGACCTCCAACCGCCGTCTGCGCACCGAAGGCAGAATTCCGGCGATCTGCTACGGCGTCGGCGCGGAGCCCTTGTCGCTTTCCCTCGATCCCTTGCTGCTTCTGAAGGCGCTCGATCCGGTCAAGAAGACCAACACCGTGATCGAGCTGACCGTCGCTGGCGCGCCTGCTGGCGAGCAGAAGCTGACGGTCATGCTGCGTGATCACCAGAAGGACGCGATGCGCGGCCAGATCACCCACGCCGACTTCATCCGCGTGAAGCTCGATCAAGACGTCCACGCGGTCATCCCGGTCGTTCTCACCGGCAAGGCCGAGGGCGTCAAGCAAGGCGGCATGATCCACCAGGTCATCCACCGTCTCGAGATCGCCTGCCGTCCCCACCTCATTCCGGCCAAGCTCGAGGTCGACGTCACCGCGCTCAACCTCGGCGACGCCATCCACGTCAGCGACCTCAAGCTCGGCGAAGGCATCCGCGCTCTCACCGACGCGGGTACGTCGGTGTGCTCGGTCACTGCGCCGCGCGCCGAGAAGGTCGAGGCCGTCGAGGCTGTCGCTGCCGAAGGCGCTGCTGCTGCTCCGGGTGCCGCTGGTGCTCCGGCTGCTGCTGGTGCCGCTGGCGCCAAAGGTGCTCCCGCCGCCGCCGCTGGTGGCAAGGCTGCTCCGGCTCCCGCCGAGAAAAAGAAGTAAGCCGCAGCCGCATCCGGCCTTGGTTCTCCAATGTACTTAATCGTCGGATTGGGGAACCCCGGCCGGGAATATGCGGCGACACGACACAACGTCGGCTTTCTGGTGGTAGACGAGCTTGCTCGTCGCTGGAAGGTCGAGAATCAAAGCTGGAAGAACAAGTTCGGAGGAGAGCTGGCGCAAACGAGCATTCGCATCGGCACGGCGGACGAGCAAATCGTTCTCTTGAAACCCCAAGAGTTCATGAACCTCTCCGGCGGTGCTACACAAAGAGTAGCAGCGTTCTACAAGATCGAACCGAGCCACACCGTGGTCATCCACGACGAGCTCGACCTCGATTTCGGCAAGCTGCGAGTCAAAGTGGGCGGCGGTCATGGCGGGCACAACGGTCTCCGGTCGGTCTCGGAGCAGCTGGGTCCCGCTTACATGCGAGTGCGATGCGGCGTCGGTAAGCCGAATACGAAAGAACGAACCATCGGGCATGTGCTCGGCGGTTTCGACAAACAAGAGTCCAAAGATTTGCCGCTGATGATTGGCGAAGCGGCAGACGCGGTCGAGACGCTCCTCTCACAGGGGCCCACCGTCGCGATGAACAAACACAACGCCGACAAACCTCGTCCAGCCTGAGTGGCTGGGCAACCCCGAGAGGACACACGAAATGGGCTTATCGATGAGAGACGAGCCGGGCACGCAGCGGGAATTTGAAACCATCTTCATCCTGCGCCCGGACACCAACCAAGACGGCATCCACACCGTCAACACCCGCGTTCGGCAGGTCATCGACCAGCTGGGCGGACGGCTGCTCAAGCTCGACAACTGGGGCAAGCGCAAGCTCGCCTATGAGGTCAAGAAGCAGCTGAAGGGTATTTACCTCTACTGGCGCTACCTCGGAAACGCGGGCGTCGTCGAGGAAATCGAGCGCAACTTGCGCATGCTCGACTCGGTCATCCGTTACTACACGGTCAAGGTCGACGAGGATGTCGTCCCGGCCGCGCGGCCCGAGTCCGTCGACGAGGAGGCCTTCACCAAGGCCGCCACCACCGTTCCCGACGAGGAGGAGCTGGTCACCGGCGCCGCCCCGATGCCGCGGTTTGGCGAGGACGACGACGACATTCCCGATCTGGATGACGATTTCCCAGGCCTCGACCTCGACTCTCCGGTCGAGAAGTAAGGAAGAACGACCATGAGCATGGAAGGAATGGAAGGCAAGCGCGAGCGCGGCGGCAAGGCAGCCGGCAAGGACAAGAAGGACGCGGCTCGCAAGCGCGGCTTCGCTCGTCGCAAAGTGTGTCGTTTCTGCGCCGACAAGAACGTCGGTATCGACTACAAGGACTCGGGCACCTTGAAGTATTTCATCACCGATCGCGGCAAGATCATCCCGCGCCGGATCTCGGGGAACTGCGCGCTGCACCAGCGCAAGGTATCCACCGCGGTCAAACGCGCGCGCATGATCGCCCTCATGCCGTTCGCAGTGACGGGAAAGTAGGCCGAAGATGCAACTCATTCTCAAAGAAGACGTCCACAATCTCGGCAAGTCTGGCGAGTTGGTTCACGTGCGCACTGGCTACGGCCGCAACTACCTCATCCCGCAAGGGTTTGCGGTGCTGGCCACGCCGGGCAACGTCAAAGAGATCGAGCACCAGATCAAGCTCATCTCGGCGAAGAACGCCAAGCTGGTCAAGGACGCCCAAGCGACCTCCGACAAGCTGGCAGCGACGGAAGTCAGCATCGCGCGGCAGACCGGTCAAGGTGAAGGCGAGCAGAAGTTGTTCGGCTCGGTCACCGGCCGCGACATCGCCGAGGCACTCGCCGAAAAGGGCGTGGTCGTCGACCACAAGAAGATCGTGATCAAAGAGGCCATCAAGACCCTCGGCGAGCACGCGGTCGAGATCAAGCTCGGCAATGGCATCACCGGCAAGATCAAAGTCAAAGTCGTCGCCAAGTAAGTCGTCGTAGAAACTCAAAAGGAGCGAGCGCCCCCGTGGCTCTCGCTCCTTTTTTTATTTCCAAGCCTGTTTCTGTCGTAGGCACCTGCTAGGTTCCGCTCATGGCGTTTGCCGAACAAGTCTCTGCTGCAAGCGCCAGGCGCCCCGTTCCGCCGCAAAGCATCGAGGCGGAAGAGTCGGTGGTCGGCGGCATCTTGCTCCACCCGTCGTCGTTCAACCGAGTCGCCGAGTTTCTCGTCGCTGAGGACTATTATCACCCGGCGCTGAAGGCGATCTACGAAGCCATGATCGAGCTCGAGCGGGCGTCCAAGCCCATCGACTCGTTGACGGTGGTCGAGCAGATGAAGGCGCTCGAGACCATCGACAAGCTGCGCGCATTCAATGGCCCCGACTACCTGACCGAGCTGATGGGCAAGGTCGTCACCATCGAGAACATCGAGTACCACGCGCGTATCGTCCGCGGCAAAGCCACGGCGCGGCGCCTGGTGTCGGCCTGCTCGGAGATCGCCGCCCGTGGCTACGGCGAGTACGGCGACGTCGACCAGTTCATCGACGCTGCCGAGCAAGAAATCTTCGAGGTCGCGCAGCGCTCGGAGAAGAAGTCGTTCGAGCCGATCAAGAAGATCTTGAAGGAGACCATCGCCGCGCTCGGGCAGCGCTACGAGCGCAAGCAAGCCATCACCGGCGTGCCGACAACCTACACGCGCTTCGACGACATGACTGCCGGCCTGCAACCCGGCGACCTGGTCATCATTGCCGCGCGTCCGTCGATGGGGAAGACCGCGTTCGTCATGAATGCCGTCGCCAATGCGTCGGTGCAGTTCGGGATTCCGGCGTTGGTGTTCTCGCTCGAAATGTCGAAGGTCTCACTCGGCGAGCGCCTCTTGTGTGCGCAAGCGCGGGTCGATTCTTCCAAGTTGCGACGTGGCATGCTCGATCAGCGCGACTGGGTGCAGATCACCAAGGCGGCCTCCGACATCGCCGAAGCGCCCATTTACATCGACGATTCCGGCTCGCCGAGCTTGCTGGAAATTCGCGCCAAGAGCCGTCGCTGGCGGGCCGATCCGCGCATCTTCAAGCAGCCCGATCAGCTGGGCATGATCGTCATCGACTACTTGCAGCTCATCCAGGGTCGCGCGGCCAAGGACGACAACCGCCAGCGCGAAATCTCGGAGATCAGCCGTGGCTTGAAGGCGCTCGCCAAGGAGCTCAAGGTGCCGGTGGTGGCGCTCTCGCAGCTCAACCGCAGCCTCGAGAACCGCGAGGACAAGCGCCCGAAAATGAGCGATCTGCGTGAGTCGGGCGCCATCGAGCAGGACGCCGACGTCATCTGCTTCATCTATCGCGACGAGGTCTACTCCAAGGACCAGTGCAAGGAAGACGACAAAGGCGTAGCCGAGATCATCATCGGCAAGCAGCGTAACGGGCCGACCGGCGTGTGCCGCTTGGCGTTCTTGAACATGTATACCCGCTTCGAGAATCTGGCCGACGGGCGCGACTACGGCGGGTCGGCCGAGTAGTCCAGCTAGATCAGCGTAAGCGTCGGAAGCTGGCGTAGTGATCGGGCGTGTAGAAGACTTCACCGTCGGCGCCGAGGATGACGCGCTGGGGGCCTGGGCCGCGCAGGCCGGGTGTGGGGTGGACGTACTCGCGGTAGTGGCCAGCGGGTTGGGGCGGCAAGAGGTGCTCGCGGTTTTGGAAGACGGTGCCGTCGTCACGGTGCGGGAAATGCTCGCCGGCGGCGATGCGGCGGAGAGTGGGGCCTAGGTCGATGGGGCCGCGGTAGACCTCGCGGCCGTAGTCGAGAACCACGACACCAAGGACGATGTCTGTCGCGAGTGCGGCATCGGAAATCGTGCCACCGTCGCTGACGTGATGTTTGCGATGACGATGTCCGTCGGCGAGGCCAGCCCAGATGAGGGCGACGAGGAGAGCTGCCGCCAAACCAAGGCTGCGCTGAATCACAGGTCCAGCGACGGGCTCGGCGTCAGTCTGCGCGGCTTGATCGTCCAGGTGAGCTGCGCGGGCTGGTCCGGATGGTCGAGCTTGAGTCGGACCGCGGTGCCTTTACCCAGCGACAAACCGCGGCGTTGTAGCAAGACCGAGAGCAACGCACCCATCAACGGCTCGTGCCCAACCAGCGCCAGCGACGGAGAATCCCAGTGGGTGGCGATGACCTGCGACAAGACCTCGGCCGGGCTTCCCCCTGGCTCCAAGCTCGGTGAGCAGAGCAACGCCTCGTCAAAACCGAGGCCGACCATGATCAACTCCGCCGTCTCGACGGCGCGGACATACGGGCTCGAGACCACCTGGGCGAGGCTCACCTCGGCTTTCTTCAACGCCTCACCGACGCTGCGCGCGGCGCGTCGACCGTCGCCGGTCAACGGCCGCAGATGGTCCCCTGCGTACAGTGAGCCGTCTTGTGCCTCGGCATGGCGAATCAAGAACAAATCCATCCCTCATGTTACCCAGCTTTGAGCGAGCGGGCGAGTAGCTCTAGCTCGTTGCTGTCGAACCAGACGCCATGACCGGGGCAAAAATCGAGAATAACTGACCGGCCCTCTACCCCAAGCTGGACGGCGCGCATGGCCGCGGCACAGCGTGGGCAGCGCAAGGCGTTCGGCAACAGCTGCGTCGGGCGCGTGGCTACCCAGTCCATCAGGCCCGCCGGCAGCGACGAGAAGCCGAGAAAACGGCCACCACAAGCGACACAATCCAGTCGCAAATCGGCCGGTTGTGACCCGCCTCCGAGTGGCCGCCCACAGCGAGGGCAATCCGCGCCAGCATCGTCGCGATAGGGCATCAGGGCCAGCATATAGACCTTTTTACGATCCCGGGCGTTTGCAGGGGACGGAGGAGAACCATGCTCGTTGCCCAGGCCCGCTTTGCCGTCGCTGCAGCCATTCTGGCCAGTTCGCTACCCCAGCTCGCCCACGCGTCCCACGAGCTGCCGTTTTTGGAGCGTCTGCGCCAGGCCGAGGTGGTGGTGGTGTCGGGGTCGGCGGACCACATGGAGCAGGTCTTGCGGCGCGCGCAGGTCAAATTCGTGGTGGTCAGCCCGGCGGATCTGCCGCAGTTGCCGCTCCACGGACAGCAAGTGCTCATGGTGAACTGCACCGGCGAGATGTCCGATTCGGCCCGCGAGCGTGTACGTCGCTTCGTCACCGCCGGCGGTTTTCTCTACACGACGGATCACGCCGTCCACAACCTCGTCGAGCGGACCTTTCCCGGCTTCATCCGCTACAACCAGAAGACGACCCAAGAGGAAATCTTCCCGATGCAAGTCGTCGGTGAGCGAGGTCTGCTTCGCCACATCGGCGGCACCTCCGGTCACCCGCGCTGGCAGCTCGCCGGCGGTGGCTATCTGTTCGACGTCGTCGACAAGCAGCATGTCGACGTGCTGATGCGCTCGGCCGAAGTCGCAGCGCGCTACGGCGGGTCGGGCGCGGTTGGCGTACGGTTTCACGTCGGTGACGGCCAGGTGATACACGTCTCGGGCCACTTCTTCACGCAGCCCGGCCAACGTCCGGAAGTCGCGGCGGCCGGCCAGGCCTTCGAGCAGCTTTCGCAGAACGTCGTCACCGAGAAACGCGGCGATCAGCGCCGTCTCGACGACCTCTACAACGCCGAGCCCAAGTCGCCGATTCAGCTTCAGTCTGCGCCCGCCCCCGCTGCGACGCCGGCGTCTTCCGTCGCTGGCAGCGGCGGCGTCATGGCCGAGCCCAGCAAAAAGGTGCGCATCTTGGGGCGCAAAGCCGGCTACGTGAACGTCCGCGACAAAGAAGGCAACGAGGGCTGGGCGCCGGAGAGTGCGTTCTAGCTGCGCAGAAATGATATGTTCCCGCGATGGGCTCGCTCGTCGTCGGCATCGACCTTGGTGGCACCAAAATGAACGCGGCGCTTGTCGACGAAAACGGCAAGGCTCTCGGCACCGAGCGGCAAAAAACGCTGCCTGAAGAAGGACCGGCCAGCGTCATCTTGCGCATGGCCGAGCTGACCAAGAGCCTGTTGGCCAAGGCTGGCGCAGAGGCGGGTGATTTGCGTGCGGTCTGCATCGGGGTACCAGGCGGCGTCGACGATGCACGTGGTGTCGTCGACAAAGCGCCCAACCTCGGTTGGCAAGGCGTGCCTCTTGGCGCCGAGCTCGGCGCACGGCTCGGCAACCCGCGCGTCTTTCTCGACAACGACGTCCGCGTCGGCGTGCTCGGCGAACATGCCTTCGGCGTTGGGCGCGGCACCAAGACGATGGTCGGCATCTTCGTCGGCACCGGCATCGGCGGCGGCATCGTGGCCAACGGCGAGCTGCACATGGGCCTGCGCGGTGCGGCCGGCGAGATCGGCCACATGATCCTCGACCCCAACGGGCCGCGCTGCAAATGCGGCAACCGTGGCTGCGCCGAGGCGCTGGCCAGCCGGACGTCGATCGAGCGCGACGTACGCGACCTCATCGATCGCGGCAAGCGCTCCAGCGTCCTCAAAATGATGAAGAAAGAGAACCGTCCCCGCCTGACCTCGAGTGTGGTGGAGCGCGCGCTGGCCGACGGGGATCCGGTCATGACCAAGGTCTTCCGCAAGGCGCAGGAGGCCATCGGCACCCTGGTGGCCAACGTGGTCAACATGTTCGATCCCGAGGTGGTGGTCATCGGCGGCGGCATGGCCGAGCGCCTCGGCGAGTCGATGGTGGCGCCGATCCGCGTCATGGCGCAGTCCAAATATTTGCAGAAACGCGACACGGACAAGGTGCGCATCGTGCCCACCGAGCTCAAAGACATGGCGGCTCCGATGGGCGCCGCGTTCATCGCCCGTAGCCGGCTGCAGAAGAACCCATGACGCCGCAACCCAAGTCCAAGTCGAAGCCCGTCGCCAAGCCGGCACCGAAGCGCGTGTTGCGCGCTGCCGACGAGCCCGCCCGCGTCAAACGGATCCTCGCCGCGCTCGACCAGCTCTACCCCCGCGCGCACTGCGAGCTCGACTTCAAAAATCCGTTTCAGCTGCTCGTCGCCACCATCCTGTCGGCGCAGTGCACCGACAGGATGGTCAACATGGTGACGCCAGCCCTCTTCGCCCGGTTTCCCGATGCTGTCACCATGGCCGGATCGACGCAGGCCGAGCTCGAGGAGCTCATCAAGAGCACCGGGTTTTTCCGCAACAAGGCCAAGAACATTCGCGGCGCGGCCCAGGTCTTGTGCGACGACTTCGATGGCGAGGTGCCACATTCGATGGCCGAGCTCCTCACTCTGCCCGGTGTGGCCCGCAAGACCGGCAACGTGGTCCTTGGCACGGCGTTTGGCCAGAACGACGGCTTCGTCGTCGACACGCACATCGGTCGGCTGGGCCAGCGTCTCGGCTTCACCATCGAGGAAGACCCGGTCAAGATCGAGCGTGATCTATGCGCGATCGTTCCGCAAGCGCGCTGGACGCTGACCGGTCACCAGCTCATCTTTCACGGTCGCCGGGTCTGTGACGCCCGCAAGCCCGATTGCGCACACTGCACGCTGTTGCCCGACTGCCCCTCGGCGATGACGGCAGCCTAGTGTCTCAGTCGCGCTATCCAAGCCGGCCCATTCCCGCGGTCGGTGTGCTCCTTCTCGACGGAGAACGGGTGTTGTTGGTGCAACGGGCGCGTGCGCCACAGATAGGCCGCTGGACAGTCCCGGGCGGCAAGGTCGAGCTGGGTGAGTCGCTCGAGACGGCTGCGTTGCGTGAGCTTGCCGAGGAGACGGGCCTGCAATGCACGCTCGGTCCCATCGTCGAGGTCCTCGATCGGGTGCTTCACGACAGCGACGGCAAGATCGAGTTTCACTATGTGATCCTCGACTTTCTCGGCACCGCCCCTACGGGCACGCTCGTCGCTGGATCGGACTGCGCCGATGCACGATTCGTACTGGTGAGTGAGCTCGCCGAGTATGACCTCACCGATGGGCTCGCCGAGGTGATCGACCGAGCCCGGGCCATGCTGGTCGACGGTGGCGGCCCCGTCCGCAAGCACGTCGCGGGTTAGACTGGATCACAGCAGGGCTCGCGCCGGGCGGTCGTACTGGGCCAGACCGAGGCGCGTGGTGAGAAGATGCAGGTCGAGACCGTGGGGCGGCGACCAGGGCGGCATGACACCCGGAGGCAACGGCACCCGTGCCTTTTCTGCGAGCGCTCGCCGTCGCTGTTCGGCTTCGGCCGCCAGGGCCAGTGCCTCGTCGGAAAGCCTCGATCGCACGGCCTCGACCAGTGCCCGCGGGGACAGCTCGCCTGGACAGAGCGCATCGCAGAGCCCACAGCCGGTACACGACCACACCGACGGCGACGGCATCGAGCCGGCCACCAGCGCCCGCACCAGATCGCTCGGACGCAGCTCGGCTCCGTCGAGCTTTTCGGGGCAGGCGTCACTACAAGCCTGACAGCCACCACACAGCGACGCAGCGCGCTGCAACCACACCGACAGCGACGTCCGCAACCGCCGCACGACCTCGTGGCCCGTCGGCAAGATCAAAACCAGCTCGCCCAGATCGCCGGCCAGCGCATCGCGCGGAACCAGATGCCCATTGGGAGCGCCACCAGCCACGGCCACCCAATCATCGCCGGATGCACCGCCACAAAGGCCCACCAACTCCGTCACCGGGGTGTCCGGCGACACCGCCACCACCGACGGAATCTCGACCGCGCCCGCCACGGTCAGATACGAGCGACGCGGCCGGCCACGCAAGGCGTCGGCGATTTGCACCAGCGCTGCGGCACTGGTCCCGACCGTGCCTGGCCAGGCCTCGGCCACCTGGACGACGTCGACGTTGACCCCAAGCCGTAGGACTGCGGCCGTGAGGGCGTCTGCAACGTCTTGGTGTCTGGCCAGTGCTTGCAACCGCGAGGGTCGCTGCACTCCAGCGTCGCTGACCAGCGCGCCAAAGCCGACCAGCACCTCGTCGGCATACCGCGTCCCCAGCACCCGCCTGGTGGCACCGAGCGGCGCGTCGGAGGCGCAATCAGCGACGATCGACTTCACGCGCCAAAGTAGACCTCGTCATAGCTGCAGCGGCAATCCCGCTCCGGCGGCTCGACGTAGGTCACGACCTTGTTCTCGTAGTTGCGCAGCGTGAGCCGGTCGAGGCCCCAGCCGAGCACATAGTTCGGCCCGATCGGAATCTTGCCGCCACCACCCGGTGCGTCGATGACCAGATGTGGGATGCCGAGCCCGGTGATGCGCCCACGCAGGTGCTCCATGATCTCGATGCCGGCGCCGACCGGCGTGCGCAGATGGTCGGTGCCCTCGACGGGATCGCCCTGAAACAGATAGTACGGCCGCACCCGCGACTTCAGAAGGCCCCGGTTCAGCGCCTCGATGGTGCGCGGCTGCGAATTGACCCCGCGCAGCAGCACCGTCTGGTTGCCGAGCGGAATGCCGGCATCGGCCAGGCGTCCACAGGCGGCACGCGCGTCGTCGGTGAGCTCTTTGGGATGGTTGAAATGGGTGTTGATGAACAGGGGGTGATACTTCTTCAACATCGACGTGAGCTCGTCGTCGACGCGCATGGGCAGACACACCGGCACGCGGGTGCCGATGCGCACGATGTCGACGTGCGGAATGGCTCGCACCGACGACACCAGCCACTCCAGCTTGTCGGTGGACAGCGTCAGCGGATCGCCGCCGGAGATGAGCACGTCGCGCACTGCCGGTGTGCGACGAATGTATTCGAGCCCGGCTTCGAGCTCGGGGCGCGACAACATGCCCGTCTCCTGTCCCACCATGCGGCGACGGTTGCAGTGACGGCAATAGATGGCACAGCGGTCGAGCGCCAGGAACAGCACCCGATCCGGATAGCGATCCACGATGCAGCGGAGCCCGTCGGGCATGAGGTTGTCTTCGCCGAGCGGGTCCACCCACTCGCCGGGCCCGACCTGCTCCTCGGCAGCGACGGGGACCACCTGCATGCGCACCGGACAATCGGGCCGCGCACGATCCATCAGCGACGCGTAGTAAGGCGTGATGCCAATGCGGAACAGGCCCGGTGCGATCTCCACGCCACGCCGTTCGTCGTCGCTCAGATCGATGAAACGGCTCAGATCTTCCGCGTTCTCCAGGCGATGCCGGAGCTGCCAGCGCCAGTCGTTCCATTCTGTCGCCGTCACCTCGTGACGCTGGAGCGCGCGGGCCCGTTTGGCGCGAAGCGTCACGACCTGCTCAGACGTTTCGAAACCAACTGGCCCGTCGTGACACGTCTTGTCGGGGGCTGTCTCGGACGCCATGAGACGCTCGTAGCCGACGACAGGCCAAACGTCAACGCCGGCCCGCAATTTGATAGACTTGGTTCGACATATTGGAGGAACCATGATGAGACACGGCCCGTTCGGAGTCCTCGCCTTCCTTCTCGGTGCCTGCGGCCATCTCTCGGTCGACCCCAGCACGGCCACACAGCGTGGTCTTGGTCTTTTGCGCGACGGCGCCACTGCCGAAGGCGTGGCGCTTCTGCAGCGCACCTGCGACGACGGACACGGCGAAGCCTGTCTTCAGCTCGGCCTCCTCTACGCCCGTGGACACGGAGTCCGCAAACACGCTGCGCGCGCCGCGGTGCTCTACGAACGCGGCTGCGAACGCGGCAGCCCCGACGCCTGCTCCAACCTTGGCGGCCTCTATGCCCGTGGCGAAGGCGTCGACCGCAGCGACGAGCGCGCCGCCGCGCTGTTCCAGCACGCCTGCAACGCGCACAGCGACGACGGCTGCTTCAACCTCGGCTACATGTTGGCCGAGGGACGCGGCCTCGCCCCCGACGATACCCGCGCCGTCGGCCTCTATCGCCAGAGCTGCGCGGCCGGCCTCGGCGAAGCCTGCGCCAACCTCGGCCTCATGTTGGCCAGCGGCCGCGGCGCCGTCCGCGACGATCACGGTGCCGTCGAGCTGTACCAACGCGCTTGCCAGGCCGGGGTCCACGCCGCCTGTACCAACCTCGCCTTCATGGTCGCCGGCGGCCGCGGCGCGCCCCGCGATCTGTCGAGCGCCACGCAGATGTGGAAAGCCGGCTGCGCCACTGGCAATGCTGCCTCCTGCTACAACCTCTCCGTCGTGCTCCGTCGATTGTAGGAAGATTGTAGGAAGATTGTAGCTCGGAACCCTGAGAGGGTTCCGAACCTCCGACGCTCTGCGCGGGCAAAGCCCGACGCTGCGCTACTTATTGTCGTCGGAACCCTGAGAGGGTTCCGAACCTCCGACGCTCTGCGCGGGCA
>Ga0123338_10000853_pt1 | contig 30093 bp, 21 predicted proteins | sample grotaG_FD_89793 | JGI IMG/M metagenome (GOLD analysis project Ga0123338, IMG submission 89793) | Glacier valley bacterial and archeal communities from Borup Fiord, Nunavut, Canada, to study Microbial Dark Matter (Phase II) -... | ecosystem: Environmental > Aquatic > Freshwater > Ice > Glacier ...
GCAGCGCCGTGACGACGCCGCGGTTCGCGTTCGGCAGCCGCGCCGACGAGCTCACCGAAACCGGCGCGGCCTTGCTCGAACGGCTCACGTCGAGACGTCGTGGCTTCGTCGTCACGCTCGAGCCGCTGGCCGCATCGCAGGCCGTCGAGCTGCTTGACAGCCTCGGCATCGCCGAACTCGACGCACGCGATCTCGGCGAACGACTCGTGCGCCGGATCGGTGGCAACCCGGCCTACCTGCTCGAGTCGATCAAGCTGCTGCTGTCGGTCGACGGCGCTGCCGCGCCTGCCGGCGAGTTGCCGTTGCCGCCCGGCATCGAAGCGGTGATTGGCCGGCGCATCGAATTGCTCTCGGCGCCGGCTCGCCACATCGCCCAGCTCGCGGCCATCGCCGGCGCCAGCTACAGCGTGCCGCTCGCCGCAGCGGCGCTGGCGCAGCGCCCGCTCGAGCTGACCGAGCCCTTGCGCGAGCTCGAAGTCCGACAGGTACTCTACGGTCGCCAGTTCGTGCACGACCTGGTCGCGAGCGCCGTGCTGCGGTCGATCCCGCGCTCGATCGCCGACTTCATGCACCGCTTCGTCGCCGAGTATCTGGAAGCGAATGGCGGCCAGCCGGGGCCGACCGCGAGCCACTGGCGTGCGTGCGGCGAATGGCGCCACGCCGGCGACCGCTTCGTCGACGCGGCCCGTCTCGACGAGCGCGCCGCCCGCCCCGTCGAGCAATGCGAGATGCTCGACGCTGCCGCCGAGTGCTACGAGCAGGCCGGCGCCGCCGACGCTCTGTTCCATGCGCTCGTGCTGCGCCTGCAGGCGCACACCGCGCCCGACCGCTCGGCCCGGCGGCTGCCGCTGGTCGAGCGGCTCGAAGCCTCGGCCGCGACCGAGGAGCAGCGTCTGCATGCGCTCTCCAACCGCCTCGCATGGAGCAGCGAGCAACTGCAGGACAGGTCGACCGAGCGCGCCGCCGACGGGCTCGCCCGCGCCAAGGCGATCGGCCATCGCCTGCTCGCCTTCGAGTTCGCGCAGGTCCTGAGCTGGCAGCACAGCCTGCGCGGCGAGCACGATCTGTCGTTGCAGGCCATCGAAAGCCTGCGCGACGGCTCCGGCCCGGGCGACGCCGAGCTGGACAGGCGGCTGCACCTGATGCTGTCGCTCGCTCATGCCAACGCCGACCAGCTCGCCCGCGCCATCGACGAAAGCCGTCTCGCCGTGGCCGGGCTGCGCGCCGACGGCGACGAGTTGCGCGCCCTGGCGCCGCTCAGCAACATGGGCCTGTTTCTGCTCTGGCGCGGCGAGCTGGCGGCGGCAGAAACGGTATTGCGCGAGGCTCGTTCGCTGCGCGAGCGTTTCCATGGCCGCGGCTCGTCTCTGGTGATCGACGTCAATCTCGGCGCCGTGCTGCGCGAACGCGGCGAACACGCGGCTGCCATCGGGGTGCTCGAACCCGTCGTCGCCGAACTGCGCGCCGCGGCGGCGGCGAGCGGCGACGGCAACACCGACGCCGTCGTCGCCGAGAACCACCTGGCAACGCTGTGGCTCCTGCTCGGCGACACCGACCGCGCCACAGCGCTGCTGGGCAGCGACGCGAGCGGCGTCGACGCGCGCTATGCCGGCCGCCGCGCGGCCCTGTCGCTGCGCCTGGCGCGCGCCACCGGCGCCGATCTCGCCGCTCCTGCGGCACGGCTGCAGGCGCTGGTGGCGGAGCAGACCTCCGCCTTCAACCGCGCCTGGCTCGAGCTCGACCTCGTCGACTCGCTCGCCGACGCGGAGGCCATGCCGCTGCTCGAGCGGATGCTGGCGGAACACGCCGTTCGCGAGCGGCCCGGCCTGCGCATGCACGTGGCGCTGCGCCTGGCCGAGCGCCTGAGCCAGGTCGGGCGCGATGGCGAGGCGATAGCGTTGCTCGAGCCGGTCCTCGCCGGGCTCGCAACGACGACGCCGTTCGACATCGCGCCGGCCCGCGTCTGGCAGATCGCGGCCGGCGTGTTGACCGGCGCGAGCCTGCCCGTGCGCGCTGCCGAGGCTCGACGTGCGGCCGACGACTGGATCGCCCGCACCCGGGACGAGCGGGTCAGACCTCGATCTTCAGCAACGACGGTTTCGTCGTGAGCTCGAACATCTCGCCCTTGGGCACGATCGTGATCTGGCCGAACTCCTCGAGCAGCGCCCGGTATTCTTTGGCGACCTTGCGCTCCTTGCGCTTCAGGTCGTAGAGCCCGCTCTCGTTGACGCGGCCGTTCCTCTCGCCGAGCGCCGTGTCCCAGTCGACCTGGTCGGTGAGCGAGTACCAGGTGAAGCCGAGCACGGGCACCCCCTTCTTGCGCATACGGAGCACGTTGATCCACTGCTTCCAGAGCCAGGCCGGCGCCAGAGCGGCGTCGAAGTGGTTGGTCTCGGTGTGCATCACCGGCTTGCGATAGCGGTCGTAGTATTCCTGCGTGAGGTGGTACCAGCCGAGCACGTCCTCGGCTTCGCACATCGAACCGTCGGGCAGCTTGATGCGCTCGTTCCTGCCGTAGTAGTCGTTGCCCATGACCTGGTAGCCGGGCGGCTCGCCGCGCATGAACCAGTCGTACTCCTTCCTCGTCATGCCGTGGCTGGTGAGATAGATGTAGACGTCGGCATCGGGCGGGTTGGCGTAAAGCAGGTCGAGGCCGGCGAAGCGGAGCTTGTTCTTCAGGGTGATCTCGGCCGACGGCGACGCCGTCGCCTCGTGGGTGTATTCGGCCGACTCGCTTTGCACGATGATGCAGTCGGGCCGATGCTTGGCGATCCGGTGGGTGGCGAGGATGCTGGCGGCGACGGCGTGCTTGAGCGCCGTGACGAAGCCGCGGTCGCTCTTGAGCTGCTCGTTCCAGACGCCGTCTTTCGCGCTCAGCTTGGCGGTGACGTAGATCTCGTTGACCGGCGTGTAGAAGCGCACCCACGGGTATCGCTTCGCGACTGCCTCGGCGTAGGTCGCGAACAGCATGGGCAGCTCGGGGTTCTGGAAATTGCCGACCCAGTCGGGCACGCCGAAGTGCATGAGGTCGAGGATCGGCACGATGCCGAGCCGCTTCATCTCGTTCATGGCCTCGTCGGCGAAGCTCCAGTCGTAGCGGCCCGGGCCACGGTGCACCTTGTGGTACGGCAGGCCATAGCGCAGCACCTTGAGCCCCAGGCCGCGAACGAGCTGGAGGTCTTTCTTCCAGTGCTCGTAGTGGCCGCATTCCTGCAGCTGGTCGCGACGCGTCTTGCCGTGGTCGATGGTCGGGTTAGAGCACTCGATGCCGGTCGCGAACATGAAGTTGCCGGGCGACCCGCTCGGCAGGCCGCGGCCGTCCTTGCCGCCGGCGCCGCCGTACTGGTCGCCGGCGTAGTCGGTGGCGCCAGCCTGCTCGAGGAGGTCGAGGAAGTTCTTCTTGCTGGTCATGACGGGGCGCCTTGGTTGCGGGCGATGAATCGATCAGCGGTGCGCAGCGACAGCGCCATGATGGTCAGCGCCGGGTTTACCGAGAGCGCGCTCGGGAACACCGAGTTGTCGCAGACGAAGAGGCCCGGCACTTCGAAGCTGCGGCCGTCCGCGTCGACGACGGCGCTGCCGTCGTCGACGCCCATGCGGCAGGTGCCGATCACATGCGCGTAGCGGTCGAAGGCCCACGGCTCGCGGGCGCCGGCGGCCTGCCAGATCGCGCGCATGGTCCGTTCGGCGTGGGCGGCCATCCGCTCCTCGTTCGGCCCGGCGCTGAAGTGGACGCGCGGCTTCGGCAGGCCGCGTGGATCTCGCTCGTCGCTCAGCTCGAGGAAGTTGGCGGCCGACGGCAGGCAGTCGCCGAGGACGTTGATGCCGGCGACGTGGTCGTAGTGCGCGAGATGCTCGCCGAGCGCGGCGCCGAAGACGCCGCGGCCGCTGCGCGCGAGCTGCGTCGCATAGGTCAGCGGCATGACGCCGATGCTTTGCAGCAGGTAGCCGCCGGCGAAGTCGACATCGTCGCCGCGCGGGCGGTGCGTGTCTTCGGAGATCAGGCCGCCGGGGATGCCTTTCCAGGGATGGGTGGCGTCGTCGAAGCGGGCCCAGAGCTGGCGGCCGACGTGGGCCATGAAGTTGCGACCGACCTGGCCGGAGCCGTTGGCGAGGCCGTCGTTGAAGAGCAGGAAGCGCGGCGTCTCGACACCGCCGGCGCAGAGGAAAACGTTCCTGCACTTCTGCCGGCGCTCCTTGCCGCCTTCGAGGTAGACGAGGCCGCTGACCCGGCCCTGCGAATCGCGTTCGATCCAGCGCGCGAAGCATTCGGTGCGCAGCTCCGCGCCGGCGGCGAGCGCGGGCGGAATGAAGACGACATCGACGCTGCCCTTGGCGCCCGTCGTGCATCCCGCCTGGCAGAAGCCGCGGTTGCTGCAGGCCTGTCGCCGCGCCAGGCCCGGCCCGCCGTAGTCGCGCGACAGTGCGGCGTTGGCCGCTGCCGAGGTGGCGATGCCGAGCTTGGCGCAGCCTCGCCGCATCAGCTCGGCCGCGGCGTTGAGCGGCAAAGGTGGCAGCGGGTAGCTGCGCCGACGCGCCGGCCCCCACGGGTACGGCGTCGGCCCGCTGATGCCGACGAGGGCCTCGACTTCGTCGAAGTAAGGCTCGAGTTCGGCGTACGCCAGCGGCCAGTCGCAGCCGACGCCGAAGTCGCTGAAGAGACGGAGATCATCGGGCTGGGGCCGAGGCGTGTAGGCGGTGAAATGCAGCGTCGAGCCGCCGACGCCGGTGCCCGAGTTGTTGCTGCCGAAGGCGATCGGATCATTGCCGGCCGACAGCCGCTCGTCGCTCCAGAAGAGCTTCGCCTGCGCCTTCTCGTCGGTGGCGAAGTCGCGTGCCGGGTTCCAGTGCCGGCCGGCCTCGAGGGCGACGACGCGGCAGCCGGCACGGGCCAGCCGCCAGAGCAGCGGACCGCCGCCGGCGCCGGTGCCGACGACGACGGCGTCGACGGTGTCGCTCTCGGCGAAGCGGACCGGGGCACGCGATGTCGATGCCGGCGTCGCGGTCGATGCGCGGACCGGTATCGGGACAGTGGCCGTCGCAGGCGCAGGCAGCGGCTGCGATTGCGCATGCGATTGCCAGGCCTCCCGGCCGCCGAGCCCGATCGCCTTCCAGCCGGCAGCGTCGGCGAAACCGAGGTGGCCGATCGCGAGCTGCACCGCCGGATGAGGCACGTGCGCTTCGGTGACGTCGACCATCAGCATCTCGAACCAGCGGCGGCTGTCGAGGCCGAGCCAGCCGGCGCCGCGGGCGGCATCGCGAAGCAGCGTATCGGCGACGGCGGCATCGAGCGCGGCGAAGTCGGCAGCACCGCGCGCCCGTGCATCGTCGTCGACACGGGCCAGGCCGAGGCGACACGCCACCGCGTCGGCGGGCATCGTGTCGTAGCGCCAGCCCGGACCCTTGCCGAGGCTCAGGCGTTCGCCGATCGCCGCCGCCGTCGCGGTCGCCGACAACGGCGAGTCCGGCGGCAGCAGACGAGCGCAGACGGCGATCAGCGTCGCCAGTTCGGCCGGCGTGAAGAACGTCGTCGCCGCGGTCGTCGACGGCACCGCGTCGAGCCGCTCGCGCAGCACCGCCCGCGTCGCCGCCGTCACGAGCGGGCCTTCGATCAATTCGGCGAGCGTGTCGCCGCTAGCCAAGCTTGCCGCCGGTGACCTCGACCAGCGAGCCGGTCATGAACGAGCCGTCCTGCGACGCCAGCAGCACATACACCGGCGCCAGCTCCTCGGGCTGGCCGGGCCGCGCCAGCGCCACCTCGTGGCCGAAGTTCGCGACTTCGTCGGCCGGCATCGTGCCGGGGATGTTCGGCGTCCACACCGGCCCGGGCACGACGCAGTTGACGCGGATGCCGCGCTCGCCGAGCGACAGCGCCAGCGACTTCGTGAAGGCGTGGATCGCGCCTTTGGTCGCCGTGTAGTCGATCAGGATCTTGTTGCCGACGATGCCGACGATCGAGCCGGTGTTGATGATCGACGAGCCCTCGCGCAGGTGCGGCAGCGCCGCCTGCGCCATGTGGAAGTAGCCGAAGACGTTGGTCTCGAAGGTGCGGCGGAACTGCTCCTCGGTGATGTCCTCGAACTTCGCCTGCGCCATCTGGAAAGCAGCGTTGTTGACGAGGATGTCGAGGCCCCCGAACGCGTCGACGGTGCGCGCCACCGCCGCCTTGCACTGCGCCGCGTCGCGCACGTCGCCCTGGATGACGAGGCAGCGCCGGCCCTCGTTGGCTTCGGCGAGGCGGCGCGTCTCTTCGGCGTCGCCGCTGTTCTCGTTGTAGAAGATGGCGACGTCGGCGCCTTCCTTGGCGAAGGCGATGGCGACGGCGCGGCCGATGCCCGAGTCGCCGCCCGTGACGAGGGCGCGCTTGCCGGCCAGCTTGCCGGCGGCGGCGTATCGCTCGAGGCCGCTCTGCGGCTGCTGGCGCATGTCGGACTGGCGGGCCGGATACGGCAGTTTCTGCGCCTCGATGTCCGACGCCTTCGGACGCGCCTTGTCGGCCGCGTTCACCGCCGATGCGCTTTCAGGTAGGTCTCGAGCTGCTCCGAGCCGCCGATCAGCTTGCCGCCGATGAACACCTGCGGCACGGTCTGCGCCGAGGCGATGGCGCCGAGCGCCTTGCTGCGGATCGTGTGCGGCAGAGGCACCTCGGCGAAGTCGTAGCCGGCGTCGGTCAGCATCTGCTTGGCCTTGAGGCAGAACGGGCAACCCTCGCGCGTGAGAATCGCCACCGGCTCGGGAACCTGCGCCTGCGGGTCCAGGTAGTGCAGCATGGTGTCGGCGTCGGACACCTCGAACGGGTCGCCGGCCTTTAGCGGCTCGAGAAACATCTTCTCGATCCTGCGGTCTCGCACCAGCATCGAGTAGCGCCATGAGCGCTTACCGAAATTGAGGTCGCTCTTGTCGACGAGCAGGCCCATCGCCTCGGTGAAGGCGCCGTTGCCGTCGGGCAGCAGCATCACGTTGGCGGCTTCCTGATCCTTGCCCCATTCCTCCATCACGAACGGGTCGTTGACAGAGACGCAGACGATGGCGTCGATGCCTTTGGCCTTGAACACCGGCGCCAGCTCGTTGTAGCGCGGCAGGTGCGTCGACGAGCAGGTCGGCGTGAAGGCGCCGGGCAGCGAGAAGACGATGACGTTCTTGCCGCCGAAGAGCTCCGCGCTGGTGATGGTGGCCCAGTCGCCGCCTCGGCGAATGCGGAAGGCGACGTCGGGAACCGACTGACCTTCCTTGTTGACGAAAGGCATTTCGTTCATGACAAGGCCCACGGCGTGGAGGAACAGACGGCCTTCGAGGCAATTCGCGAGCCCGCGCCAAGGCCGTTGCCGACGGCCGACCCCGTCAGCCGCCGCAATGAAACGAGGCGCCGCAGCGCCCCGTTCTTCTCGCCGGCGGGGCCGACTTCAGCGCTTGGCCCGGCGGCGCCTCGCCACGAAGCCGAGAGCGCCCAGGCCGGCCACCATCAGGGCGTAGGTCTCGGGCTCGGGCACCGGCGCAGTCATGACGTAGAGATTGGCGTGCGACAGATCCTGGGGAATGCCGCGACCGTTGACGGCAATCCCGGCCGTGGAGGAGAAGGTCAGGAAGCTCGTCGGCGAAAGTGCCGTGAACAGGTAGTAGCTGTAGTTGTTGGTCGCCTTGATCCCGAGCACGAACTGGCCGAGGAGCGGCGAGTCGAAAGTCAGCGTGCCGCCCATGGACACGGTGGGGTTGCTCGTGAACGGGCCGTTGTTCACTCCGTCGCTGGCGCCGATGTAGCTGAAGCTGCCACCGAATTGGGCGTTCAGGTAAGTGATCTCCGGAGCGCTGCCATTGATGTTGCCAACGAACGACCCCCTGCAGGCGGTCGACGACAAGGCAGTGAAGGTGGTGTCGGCGCAGTTCTCGGCAGCCGCCGTCGTAGCGATGGCGAGGCCGGCAACCAGCGCGGCGAGGCGGTCGAATCGGGATTTCATGGTGTGCACTGTGGTGGTAGGACCGTCGAAGACTGGCTCTAGCAACCGGCGCCGCCGGCGCCTATCCCGGGTTCCCGGGGGTGGGCTCACCCCATGTGCAGCCCGCCATTGACCGAGAAATCGGCGCCGGTGGCGAAGCCCGACTCGTCCGAGGCCACCCACGACACCATCGACGCGATGTCCTGCGGCGTGCCGAGCCGGCGCACCGGAATCCCGGCGACGATCTTGTCGAGCACTTCCTTCCTGATCGCCTTGACCATGTCGGTCGCGATGTAGCCGGGGCTGACGGTGTTCACGGTGACGCCCTTGCTCGCCACTTCCTGCGCCAGCGCCATCGTGAAGCCGTGCATGCCAGCCTTGGCCGCCGAATAGTTCGTCTGGCCGAACTGGCCCTTCTCGCCGTTCACCGACGAGATGTTGATGATCCGGCCCCAGCCGCGATCGACCATGTCGTCGATGACCTGCTTGGTCACGTTGAACAGGCTCGTCAGGTTGGTCTCGATCACCGCGTCCCAGTCGGCGCGTGTCATCTTCCGGAACATGCCGTCACGCGTAATGCCGGCGTTGTTGACGAGCACGTCGACCGGCCCGTGCTCGGCTTTGACCTTCTGGAAGGCGGCGACGGTCGAGTCCCAGTCGCCGACGTTGCCAACCGACCCATGGAAGGTGAAGCCGAGTGCGGCCTGCTCGCCGAGCCACTTCGCGTGGTCTCGGCTCGGTCCGCAGCCGGCGATCACGTTGAAGCCGTCGTGATGCAGGCGCTGGCACAGCGACGTGCCGATGCCGCCCATGCCGCCGGTCACGTATGCGACCTTTCGGCGGTCGGAGTCCGTCATCGCTCCACGCACATGGCGACGCCCATGCCGCCGCCGATGCACAGCGAAGCGATGCCCTTTTTCGCGTTGCGCTTGCCCATCTCGTGCAGCAGCGTCACCAAAATGCGGCAACCCGAGGCGCCGATCGGGTGGCCGATGGCGATGGCGCCACCGTTGACGTTGACCTTGCTCGTGTCCCAGCCCATCTCGTTGTTGACGGCGCAGGCCTGCGCCGCGAACGCCTCGTTGATCTCGAGGAGGTCGAGCTCGGCGGCCTTCCAGCCGGCGCGCAGCAGCGCCTTCTGCGACGCCGGCACCGGGCCCATGCCCATGAAGGCCGGATCGAGCGCGACGGTGGCATAGCTGGCGATGCGGGCCAGGGGCGTCAGGCCGAGCTGCTCGGCGCGCTTCGCGGTCATCACGACGACGCCGGCGGCGCCGTCGTTGAGGCCCGAGGCGTTGCCGGCCGTCACCGAGCCGGCCTTGTCGAACGCCGGTCTCAATCCGGCGAGCGCTTCGGCGCTGGTCTTCTTGTTGATGAACTCGTCGGCCGCGAAGACGATCGGGTCGCCCTTCTTCTGGGCGACCCCGAACGGCACGATCTCGTCCTTGAAGCGGCCGCCTTCCTGTGCTGCAGCCGCCTTCTGCTGCGAGCCGAGGGCGAGGGCGTCCTGCTTCTCGCGGCTGACCTCGTACTTCTTCGCGACGTTCTCCGCCGTGATGCCCATGTGGTACTTGTTGTACACGTCCCAGAGGCCGTCGGTGATCATGGTGTCGACGAGCTTCCAGTCGCCCATGCGCTGGCCGTCGCGCGAGCCCGGCAGCACATGCGGCGACATGCTCATGCTTTCCTGGCCGCCGGCAATGCCGATCTCGTAGTCGCCGTCGCGGATGGCCTGCGCCGCCAGCATCACCGCCTTCAGGCCGGAGCCGCAGACGGCGTTGATCGTGAGTGCCGGCACGCTCTGCGGCAGGCCGCTCTTGACGACCGCTTGGCGCGCCGGATTCTGCCCCGAGCCCGCGGTGAGCACCTGGCCGAGGATGACCTCGCCGATCTGGTCGCCCGCGAGCTTCGCACGCTCGAGCAGGGCAGCGATGACGGCGGCGCCGAGCTCGGGAGCTGGCGTCTTCGCCAGCGAGCCGCCGAATTTTCCAACCGCGGTGCGAGCCGCGGCAACGATGACGATGTCGGTCATGAAATCTCCTTCAGGCTTTCTCTTTCACATAGCGTCCGGGCGCCGGCTCGATCGCTTGGTGGCGACCCTTGCCCGGCGCCTTCGGCGCTGCGATCTGCTTGCCGCCGAACGGCGCCAGCCAGGCCGACCAGTCGGTCCACCAGCTGCCGGAATGCTCGGTCGCGCCCTCGAACCAGTCCTCGGCCGATGCCGGCAACGACGCGTTGCGAGAGGTCCAGTGGCAGCGCTTCTTCTTCGCGGGCGGATTGATCACGCCGGCGATGTGACCCGAAGCGCCGAGCACAAAGCGGCGCTTGTTCTTCAACAGGGCGACGCTGCGGTAGGCGCCCTGCCACGGCACGATATGGTCCTCGCGAGAGGCGTAGACATACGACGGCACGTCGATAGCACCGAAGTCGAGCGGCTCGCCGCACACCGAGACCTTGCCCGGCGTCATGAGGTTGTTCTCGAGATAGGTGTTGCGCAGGTACCAGCAGTACATCGGCCCCGGCAGGTTGGTGCCGTCGCTGTTCCAGTAGAGGAGGTCGAACGGCGGCGGCGGCTCGCCCTTCAGGTAGTTGCCGACCACGTAGTTCCAGACCAGCTCGTTCGGCCGCAACATGCTGAAGGTGGTCGCCAGCTCCTGGCCCTTCAGCAGGCTGCCGCCGCCGGGGCTTTCGGCACCGATCGTCATCTCGCGCAGGCGCACCGAGTTCTCGTCGACGAAGATGTCGAGGATCCCTGTGTCGGTGAAATCGAGGAAGGTCGTGAGCAGGGTCATGCTCGCCGCCGGCCACTCGCCGCGGGCCGCGAGCACGGCCAGCGCATTGGCGAGGATGGTGCCGCCGATGCAGAAGCCGAGCGTGTTGATCTGCCGGCTGCCCGCGATCTCCTGCACCAGGCCGATGGCGCGGATGGCGGCGGTTTCTATGTAGTCGTCCCAGGTGCGCTGGGCAATGTCGGCACCGGCGTTCTTCCAGCTCAGCACGAAGACACGGTGGCCCTGGGCGACGGTGTAGCGGATCAGCGAGTTCTCGGGCTGCAGGTCGAGGATATAGAACTTGTTGATGCAGGGCGGCACGAACAGCATCGGCCGCTCGAACACCCGGGCCGTGAGCGGCTTGTATTCGACGAGCTGGAACAACTCGTTCTCGAACACCACCGAGCCTTCGCTGGTGGCGACGTTGCGGCCGACCTCGAAGGCGCTCTCGTCGGTCTGCGACAGATGACCGCGCTGCAGGTCGTTCCAGAGCTGCGACAGGCCCGTCATGAGGCTCGCGCCCTGGCTGTCGACGGCCATCTTCTGCGCTTCGGGATTGAGTGCGAGGTAGTTCGCCGGCGACGCCGCATCGACCCACTGCAGCACCGCGAAGCGGATGCGCGCCTTCGTCTTCTCATCGGCCTCGATGCTCTTGGCCAGATGCAGCAGCGTGCGGGCGTTGAGCAGGTAAAGGTCGGATGTGAACGACGAGGTCGGGCTGCCGGCCCATTCGGCCGCGGCGAAGCGTCGATCGCCCGGCGAGGGCGCCGTCGCAGTGGCCGACGCCGAGGGCTGCAGCACGCGGTTCCAGAGCGCCTGCGCCTCGCGAACGTACTCTTCCTGGATCGCGCCGAGGGCCTGCGCCGGCAGCGACACGCCGGCGATCGTCTTCCATGTCTCGCCGAGCGACGACGCCATCGCCGTCATGGCCGACATCGCCGCCGCCGGGTCGGCGGCACCGGCAAGCCCCGCCATCGTCGGGGTCGCAGTCGCAGGTGGCTTCTTCTTCGTCATCGAAGCATTATCGTGGCGCAGCGCATAAAGCCCCTCGGGACAAGCATGTATCTGGTTGCGATCGCCTGGCTCTACGTCGTCGTCCTGATGGCCCTCGCGGAAGGCGTCTCGGACCACGGCTCCTGGCTCGGCGCCGCGGTCACGCTCACGTTCTACGGCCTGCTGCCGCTTGGCGTCGCGCTGTATCTCATCGGCACGCCGGCCCGTCGAGCGGCGCGGCAGCGGCAGTCAGTTGCGAATGTCGACGCGGCACCAGACGGCGGCGACCATGCGGCCGCTGCTGCCGTCGCGGCGAAACGAGAAGAACCGTGACGCGTCGCTGACCGTGCACCAGCCGCCACCCGTCGCCTGCGCGACGCCGGCAGCAGCGAGTCGGTCGCGGGCGAGCCGCGGCAGGTCGGCGAACCACTTGCCCGGGCGGCCGGGACGAAAACGGGCTGCGGCCTCGGCGTCGAGCGGCCGTGACGCGTCGACGCCGAAGGCCGCGAGCACGTCGGCGCCGACCTCGAACGCCTGCGGGCCGATGCAGGCGCCGAGCCACGCCACGAGCTCGCCCGGGGCACAAGCCGCCGCCGCGGCAACCTCGTTCACCGTCGCTTCGAGAACGCCGGCGGCGAGGCCGCGCCAGCCGGCATGGGCGGCGCCGACGGCACGACCGCCCGGTGCCGCGAACAGCACCGGCAAGCAGTCGGCGACGCGGACGACGCAGGCAATGCCGGCCGCGCTGGTGACGCTGGCGTCGGCCTCGTGCTTCGGCGCATCGGCGCGGCCATCGGCAGCACCGAGGCGGACGACGCGGGAGCCGTGAACCTGGCGCAGGAACACCGGCAAGGCGCCGCTGGCGGCCGCGATGCGGGCGGCGGTGTCGGCGTCGTCGGCACCGCCGATGCGCGTCGTCATCAGGCCATCGGCGCCGGCGACCCGCCAGTCGGGCTGCAGCCAGTCGACCGGCCGCGGGCTCACGTCGCGTCGGGGCAGGCCGAGGGCTGGGTCGAGGCGAAGGCGGGTTCGGCCATGCAGGCGTCGAACACGCGCATCACGGTCGGCACGTGGTCGAGGCGGCAGTCCATGCGTTTCGCGTTGAAGATCTGCGGCACCAGCACGCAATCGGCCAGGCCCGGCGTCTCGCCGTGGCAGAAGCGCCCGGTCTGCGGCTGGCCGGCGAGCTGGCGCTCGACCGTCTCGAGGCCGGTCTCGACCCAGTGCCGGTACCAGCGGTTCTTGTCGTCTTCCGAGACCTTCATCTCGCCGACGAGATAGCGCAGCACGCGCAGGTTGTCGAGCGGGTGGATCTCGCAGGCGATGTCGAGCGCGAGCGTGCGCACCCGGGCGCGGCCGAGAGCGTCGTTTGGGAGCAGCGGCGGCTCGGGATGGGTCTCGTCGAGGTACTCGATGATCGCCAGCGATTGCGTCAGCGTCGCCGCTGCAGCGCCGTCAGCCACGACGAGCGCCGGCACCAGCTGCGCCGGCGAGACGGCGCGAAAGGCGTCGCTCAGCTGCTCCTTGTTGACGAGGTGGACCGCGGCGTATTCGTAGTCCAGGCCCTTCAGCGCCAGCGCGATGCGAACGCGATACGACGCCGACGAGCGGAAGTAGCTGTAGAGCTTCACGGGCACCTCGCGACCTAGACGATCTCGACGTCGAGCCGGCCGACGCCGCCGATCTCGACCGAGAGCTTGTCGCCGCGCACCACCGCCGCGACGCCTTCGGGCGTGCCGCTGAAGATGAGGTCGCCCGGCTGCAGTTCCCACGCCGCCGACAGATGCTCGATCACTTCGGCGATGTTCCAGATGAGCTTGCCGATCGTGCTCTGCTGGCGAATGCCGCCGTTGACGGCGAGCGAGAGCGGCGTGTCGGCCGTGATGCCACATTCGGCAGCGCGCTTGATCGGCCCGATCGGCGCCGACAGGTCGAAGCTCTTGCCGATGTCCCACGGCCGGCCCAGCTTCTTGGCATCGCCCTGAAGATCGCGCCGCGTCATGTCGAGACCGACGGCGTAGCCCCACACGTGCTTCATCGCATCGGCGGCGGCGATGTCGCGGCCGCCGATGCCGATCGCCACGACCAGCTCGGCCTCGTGGTGCAGGTTCTTCGTGAGGCTCGGGTACGGCATGCGGCCGACGCTGCCGTCGGGCACGGCAAGGATCGCGTCGGCCGGCTTCATGAAGAAGAACGGCGGCTCGCGGCCGGTGAAGCCCATCTCGATGGCGTGCTCGACGTAGTTGCGGCCGACGCAGTAGATGCGGTGGACGGGAAAGGTCTCGCCGCCATTGCCGGCGACGGGAACGGTGGTGGTGACCGGAGGTGCGACGACGTATTTCATCGGTCGGATGATGCCATGCAGACCACTACACTGAAGCATGTTCACGGCACGCAGCATCCAGCATTGCCGAGCCTGCGGAGGCCTCGCGCGCTACCAGATACCCGCCGACGACAACCGCGAGCGCGCCACCTGCACGGTGTGTGGAATGGTCCACTACGAGAACCCGCTCAACGTCGTCGGCACGCTGCCGGTCTGGGAAGACAAGGTGCTGCTCTGCCGCCGCGCCATCGAGCCGCGGCTCGGCCTGTGGACGCTGCCGGCCGGCTTCATGGAACTCGGCGAGACCACCGCGGAGGGCGCGATGCGGGAAACGATCGAAGAAGCCGGTGCACGCGTCGAGCTGCAGGGCCTGTTCTCGCTGATCAACGTCACGCGGGTCGGCCAGGTGCATCTGTTCTATCGCGCCCGGCTGCTCGATCCCGACTTCGCCCCCGGCCCCGAAAGCATCGAAGCGCGATTCTTCACCGAGGCCGAGGTGCCGTGGTCCGAGCTTGCCTTTCGGACCGTCAAGGCGACCCTGGAATTCTTCTTTGCCGACCGCAAGGCCGGGGCCTACGGAATGCACTTCTCCGACATCGAATGACCGGGAGCTGAATCGCCGACACTCCCGGCATGGCCGACACGCTCGACGCGCGACCCAGCGAACACGAATCCGCCCCGCGTCGCAGCGAAGCCGAAGTCGCTTTGCAGGAAAACGAGTGGCGACTGCGCTACGCCATGGAGTCGGCCGGGCTGACGTATGTCGAGGTCGACCTCGCTTGCGGCACGGCGCACACCGCGGACAACTTCGCTGCCGTGATGGGCTACGCCTCGCCTTCGACCCAGGAGGCCGACGCGGTTGCCGGCGCGCAGGCGCTGCTCGACCACGTCGTGCCTCACGACCGCGTTCGCGTCGACGACGCCCTCCGCCGGTTCACCTCGGGCTCGCCGGTCGGCAGGATCGACTACCGCGTGCTCGGCGACGACGGCGCCATGCGCTGGATCGAGAGCCGCTGGTCGATCCAATCCGGCGCCGATGGTCAGCCGCTGAAATCGTTCGCTACCAACCTCGACATCACCGAGCGCAAGCTGGCGGCGGAGGCGTTGCGGGCAAGCGATGAACGCTGTCGGCTGGCGCTCGACTCGGCCGAGCTCGGCACCTTCAATATCGATTCCGCCACCGGAACCCTGACGACCGACGACCGCTTTCAGGTCATCTTCGGCGCCCCGGCCGGAACTCTCGAGTACGAGCAGGCGTTCGCCCTCATCCACCCCGAAGACAGGGCCGGAGTGCGGGCCGCGGTGGCGGCCGCGACCCGGGTCGACGACCCCGCCTCGTTCGCTCAGGAGTACCGGATCGTCCACCCGGACGGCGCCATTCGATGGATCTTCGCCAGTGGCCGTACCAATTCCGTGCACGAAGGCGCTGTTCGCTGGCTGACGAGCTTCGACGGCACCGTCGCCGACATCACCGAACGCAAGCTCGCCGACGTGGCTTTGCGCGAAATCGAGGCCTTCAATCGCAGCATCATCGTCAGCAGCCCCGACTGCATCAAGGTGCTCGACCTCGACGGCAATTTGTTGTCGATGCTCAATGGCCACGACTTGCTCGGCATCGAAGACATCCGGCCGTTCCTGAACAAGTCGTGGCTCGAGTTCTGGGATGGTGAGGACCGTGCCGCGGCACGCGCCGCCGTCGCGGCTGCCGCCGTGGGCGCTGTCAGCTGCTTCGTCGGCTTTTTCCGCACCCTCCGTGGTGAGCCCAAATGGTGGGACGTCTCGATCTCGCCGATTCTCGACGCCGCCGGCGTGCCGGTGCGCCTGCTGGTCGTCTCTCGCGACGTGACCGAGCGCAAGTGGGCGGAAAGCAACCTCGAGGTGCTGGCTTCGGTGAGCGACGATCTGGCGCGCCTGACCACGGTCGACGAGATGATGCGCACCGTCGGCACCAAGCTGGCCGCGCATCTGCGGCTGTCTCTCTGCGCGTTCGTCGAGATCGACGAGGCGGCAGAACAGGTGACGATCGCCCACGACTGGCACCGGCCGGACGTGCCGAGTCTGGTCGGCGTTCATCGTCTCGCCGATTTCGTCGGCGCCGAATTCATTCGCCTGGCTCGCAGCGGAGAAATCATCGTCGTGCGCGACACCGTTGCCGATCCGCGCACCGACCCGGCCCAATTCGTGGCGCTGAAACTCGCCTCGTTCGTTGCCGTGCCTCTGATCCGGCACGGCGAATGGCGCTTTGCCCTGTGTCTCTATCACTCCGAGCCTTACGACTGGCGCGATGACGAGATCGAGCTGACGCGCGAGCTCACCGCGCGCATCTGGGCGCGGCTGGAGCGGCTGCGCGGCGAAGCCGAGCTGGCCGAAAGCGAGAAGCGCTATCGCACGCTCTTCGGATCGATCGACGAAGGCTTCTGCATCATCGAGAAGGTCGAGGCGAAAGCCGGCGAACCGCTGGATTTCCGCTACATCGAGGCCAATCCGGCGTTCGAGGTTCAGTCCGGCATGCGCGATGTGGTCGGCAAGACCATCCGACAGATGTTCCCCGGCATTTCCGAGGACTGGTACGCCACGTACGACTCGGTGCTCGACACCGGCACGCCGATCCGCTTCGAGCGCGACCTCGCTCCCGCCGACCGGGCGCTGGAGCTCTACGTTTTCCGGCCGGAGCCGGCAGCCCTCGGCCGCGTCGCGATCATTTTCAAGGACGTAACCGCGCGCCATCGGCTGGAGCGCAAGAGCCGGGAACAGGCCGAGGCCCTGGCCGACCTCGATCGCCGCAAAGACGAATTCCTGGCCATGCTCAGCCACGAGCTGCGCAACCCGCTCGCCCCGATCTCCAACGCCTTGCATCTGCTTCGCCTGCAAAAGAACGAAGGCCCGATCCAGCTGCGGGCGCGCGGCATCATCGAGCGCCAGGTCGCGCAGCTGAAGAACCTCATCGACGACCTGCTCGAAGTCTCCCGAATCAACACCGGCCGCGTCCGGCTGCGCCAGGAGCGCATCGTCATCGGCGGCGTCGTCGAGCGGGCGGTCGAATCGACGCAGGCGTTCATCGCGCAACATCGTCACGAGCTCACCGTGTCGCTGCCGGAGGCGCCGATCTGGCTGCATGCCGATGCCGCGCGACTGGAGCAAGTGGTGGTCAACCTTCTCACCAACGCTGCCAAGTACACCGACGACGGCGGCCGCATCGACCTCCGCGTCAGCCAGGAGAGCGACGAGGCGGTCCTGCGGGTGCGCGACAACGGCGTCGGCATTTCGGCCGAGTTGCTGCCGCACGTCTTCGACCTGTTCACGCAAGCCGAACGATCGCTCGATCGCGCTCAGGGTGGCCTGGGCATCGGCCTGTGCCTGGTGCAGCGGCTCGTCGAGATGCACGGCGGCTCCGTTTCGGCGGAGAGCGTAGTCGGCCAGGGCAGCGAGTTCGTGGTGCGACTGCCGGCCATTGCGGATCCAACGGCGCCATCACCGGCGTTCACCAGCTCGGCGCTGGCGATGACAGCGGAGAAGCGGTGCCGCGTGCTGGTGGTGGACGACAACGTCGACGCGGCCAACGTCATGGCGACGGTGCTCGAACTTTCGGGGCACCAGGTCGGCGTGGCCTTCGACGGCCCGAGCGGCTTGCAGGCGGCCATCGACCAGCGGCCGGACGTGATGCTGCTGGACATCGGCTTGCCGGGGATGACAGGCATCGAAGTCGCCGAGCGCATACGCCGCGAGCCCGCCCTCGAGCGCATCGTCCTCATCGCCCTGACCGGCTATGGGCAGGACACGGACCGGCTGCGCTCGCGAGCCGCCGGCTTCGACCATCACCTGACCAAGCCGGCCGACTTCGCCGAGGTCGAGAAGATCCTGGCTGCGGTCGCCGCGCCTGTCGGGTAACGCATGACGGTCGCGCTCCTGCTCGCGCGCGACTTGCAGCTGCGGCCACCCGGCGGCACCACGTCGCCGCTGTCGCCTCGCGACGCCTTGATGCTCGCCTGGCTCGCCCTCGAAGGGCCGACGCCACGCCATCGCCTCGCGCATCTTCTCTGGCCCGAGAGCGACAGCGCCGCTGCGCACAACGCGCTGCGCCAGCGCATCTTCAAACTGCGAAAGCTCGGCGGCAGCGACATCGTCGTCGGCCGCACCATGCTGTCGCTCGCCGCCCATGTCGAGCACGACCTGGCCAGCGGATCGCCGGTGCTCGGCGATGCCGACCACCGTTTTGCCGGCGAGCTCGCGGCCTGGCTCGAGCAGCGTCGCGAACACTGGCTGCAGCAGCGCCGAAAGACACTCGTCGAGCGATTCGAAGCGGCCCGGTCCGACGCAGACGCCGACGCGTCGATCACCCTCGCCAACGAGCTGCTCGCGCTCGAGCCGCTGTCCGAAGAGGCCCATCGACGCGTCATGCAAGTGCATTACCTGCACGGCGACCGGCCGCTCGCCCTGCTCGCCTTCGATCGCTGCGAGAAGCTGCTCAAGGACGAGGTCGGCGTCGCACCGTCGGCGCAAACGCTGGCCTTGCTGCAGGCGATCGAGCGCTCGGCCGAGCCCGCCGTTCCGGCAGGCGCTGTCGCCAACGGCGCAGGTCCGCCGCGCCTGCCGGCCACGGTCCTCAGGCCACCCCTCCGCATCGGCCGGGCAGCGGTGTGGCAAGCCCTCACCGACGCGCGTGACGGCCGCGGCGTGCTGCTGCTGGCCGGCGAGGCCGGGCTCGGCAAGTCGCGCCTCCTGGTCGACCTCGCCCAGACCGCGGCCGGGTTGGCACCTCGCACCCTGCTCATGAGTGCCCGCCCGGGCGACGCCGCAGTGCCGTATGCCCTGCTCGCCCGCGGTTTGCGTTCGCTGCTGCAGGCTTTCTCGCTCGCACCCGACCCCGCCGATCGCGACGAGCTGGCTCGCCTCGTCCCTGAACACGGCGCCGCCCGCCCGATGCGCCACGACGACGACTCGGCGCTGCTGGCAGAAGCACTGCACCGCCAGCTCGCCGCCGCTGCCGACAGTGGACTGCAGGCGGTCGCCGTCGACGATCTCCAGTTCGCCGACGACGCCAGCGTCGAGATGCTGCAACGTGTGATGGCGGACAGTCGCGTCGCCTGGCTGATCGCCTACCGGCCGGCCGAGCTGTCGGCCGCATCGAGAACGATGGTCGAGGGATTGCAGCGGCGCGCCGATGTCGCTTCCGTCCGCCTCGAGCCGTGGAGCCGCGAGGAAACGATCGCCCTGCTCGACTCCCTCGCCATCGACACGGTCGGCGGTGCGGCCCAGGCCGAGTCGCTGCACCGTCACACGGGCGGCAACCCGCTCTACGTGCTCGAGACCTTGAAGGCCGCCATCACGGCGCGCAGCAGCATCGCCGTCGGCGCGGCTGCTTCGGGCGAGAAGGTCCACTGGCCGGCTGCACCGAACGTGGCCCGCCTCATCGAGCAGCGGCTCATGCTGCTGTCGCCGCTGGCGGTGCAGGTCGCCCGCTGCGCCGCCGTCGCCGGGCCCGACGCCGGTTCCGCGCTCATCGCCGCGGTCCTGGGCTTGCGCCCGCTCGACCTGGTCGACGCCTGGCTCGAGCTCGAGCGCGGCCAGATCTTCATAGCCGGCCATTTCGCGCACGACCTGATCGCCGAAGCGGCGCTGGGCTCCGTGCCCGAAGCCATCGCCCGCACCTTGCACGGCGACATCGCCGGCTGGCTGGAGCGCGCAGGCGGCGAGCCGGCGCGCATCGCCGACCACTGGATCGCAGCCGGGCAGCCGGCCCGAGCCGGCCCGCACTTGTGCGCCGCCGCCCTCGTCGCACTCAACGCGTGGCGACTCGGCCAGGCCGCCGACCTGTACGACCAGGCCGGTCAGCTCCTGCGCGCGGCAGGCGACCGACGTGCGGCGTTCGATGCCTATCTGGCCGCCGCCGACGCCTATTCGGAGAGCAAGGCCGACGAGCGCCTCGTCAGCTTCCGCGACTCGCTCCAGGCGCTTGCCGACGAGCCCGGTCAGCGCGCCTGGGTCGACCTGCTCGACGTCGCCCTGCTGGTCGAGGCCCGCCGCTTCGACGAGGCGATGGCCTTGACCGACGCGGCGGTGTCACGCCTCGACGACACCAGCGACGGCGAGGTGATGAGCGAGCTCCTCTGGGGCGTCGCCGTCATTCGCTGGGAGCGGCGCGAGACGGATCTGGCGGTCGCGGCCGCCGAGCAGGCGCTGGCGGCGTTGGCCCTGGCGGCGCCGGCAAGACGCCGACTCGCTTCCACGGAGCTGAGGCTGACGCAGGCACTCGGGATCTTCGCCTGCAACTCGGGTCGCTTCGAGGCCGGCGCGCGCTACCTGCATGCCGCCAGAGCAGTCGCCATCGACCGCGGCGACCGCCACGAGCTTGCGCGCATCGACGGCCAGCTCGCATGCGCTGCCATCGATCAAGGCGATCTGCCGCGGGCGCTGGTGCTCGCCCCCGGTGCGGTCGCCGAACGACTAGACGGCCCTCACTTCAGTACCGCGCGCGTGACCGAGATGCAGTTCCGGGGGCGCATCGCGGTCGCCAGCGGAGAGCTCGGCACGGCGCTCGCGCTGTACGACGAGATGGCGCCGTTCTGCGAGGGTGGCGGCGGTCGCTCCACCGTGCTGCCGCTCATTCGACGAGCCCGTCTGCACCACCTGCTCGGCCGCCGCGATCTCGCCGCGGCCGGTCTCGGCGGCCTACAACGTCGCGCCGACCTGCTCGATGTCGACCGCGCCTACCTCAACGCCGCGCGCGTGGCCCTCGAAGGCGCCCGCCTGCCGGACGACCTGCTCGAGCGCGCCGGTCGCATCGACGACTTCTCGACCCGGATCGATGTCCTCTGCCTGGTGCTACCGGAGGCGGCGCCGGATCTGGCCGAGCCGCTGCTGGCGGCGGCGCAGGCCAGCGCATCGAACGCCGGTGCCCATGGCCTGTGGCTGATGCTGCAGGCCGGCCGCGTCGCCATGTACAGCCGCGCCGGGAGCGGCGGAGAAGCGGCGGAGGCGGCGCTCGCCGCCTGGCAACGCATTGAGGCCGGCCTTCTCTGCGCCCAGCCGCTGCCCGCCGTCGCCTCCGCACTGTGCGCAGCGCTTCGCCCGCGCCACGGCGCAATCGCCCGCGAGATCGCCGAGCGGGCACTCGCCTGGATGCAGGCGGCCGCGGCGACCTTGCCCGCCGCCTGGCGCGACAACTATCTGGCCCGGGCACCGGCGCTCGACGGCCTCAGGGGATGATCAGTCGAGCGCGACGTCGAGAAACATCTGCTTGTCGACCGCCGCCCAGATGAGCTTGTAGTACTCGGCCACGAGCTCGGGGTAGTAGACGTTGTCGAACCGCAGCTTGACCTTGGTGTCCTTGGGTCCCTGCCGCACCAACGAGCAGGTGAAGCCGGCCATGCCGCGACTCATCATGCCGCCGAAGTCCATGTCCAGCATGCCGCCCGAATTCTTCTTCTCGAAAATCGACGGCGGATAGCCCTTGGCAACGGCGTACTGGCGCATGCCGGCTTCCTGCATTGCGGCGGTGCGCGTGGGCTCCAGCTGCGGGATCGAGCCGGCGATGTAGCCCGACACGCGCTCCATGTTCTGGACCCGGCTGCCGAGCGACGCGAATGCCACGGTGAGCGAATCGAAGACGCGTGCGAACGGCCGCTGGAAGCTGCGGTCGCCGATGGCCAGCGCCATCTTCTCGCGCTGCGCGTGCCAGGCCGGCAGGTCCGGGCTGCTCATCATGTCCATGTTCAGCTTCTGCTTGGCCATCATGTCGTTGATGTTGCCGGTGTCCATGCCGCCCATGAGGCCGCCGAGACCACCCATGCCGCCCGCGGCGGCGCCGCCACCCATGAGGCCGGCGCCCGGGTTGGGAGCGGAGCCGCAGCCGGCGAGCGAGCCGAGGCCGGCGAGAAGAAGGATCCGTCGTTGCATCGTGCTCTCCTTCAGAAGGTGCTGGCGCGCACGGAGTAGTCGGCCACCGTCTTGTCGGCCGCGAACTTCACGATCACGGTGAGCGAGCGCACGGAGGTCGCGGCGTTGGTGCCGCTCGAGCTGCGCCCGGTGGAGCCGGAGACATCGACGTTGACGAACTTGAAGAACGCGCCGAGGCTGGCCGCGCCCTGCGCCGACTGGGCGTTGCTCTGCACGTCGGACTGCGTCGACGTGCGCTCGTAGACCCAGGTCTCGACGCCGTCGCGATCGGTCGTCGAGATGCTCGGGCCGCCGAAGATCTGCAGCAGCTCGAGCTGCGTCGTCTTACCCTTCTGCACCTGCGAGGTGACGGTGCCGTAGGAGAGTGCGCTCGCGACGACCGGCGCGCCGGTCGTCATGGCGGATGCCGGCGCAGGCACGCTGCCGGAAGGCGGCAACGACGGGCCGGCACACCCGGCGAGCGCGGACATCACGAGTCCCGCTGCGAACTGTCTCGATTTCATCTTCATGCTGATCTCCCATTTCCTGGCATCTCGCCATGACCGCGGTTGTAGAAGGACCGCCGTTATCCGAGCGTTATCCAGGCAGCCGCTCTGCTTCTGCCAGCAGGCCGGCCAGCGAGAGCAAGGCCTGCCGGGCGTTGCTGCGCCGCACATCACGGTCGAGCTGACCGGGTTCGAACGAGATGCGAACGCCGGCACGCAGGGAAAGGCGATCGCCGCGCTGCTCGATCACGTCGTCGAGGGCGACGCGCTGCTTGTGCAGCAACTGCCGCAGGTTGCGTCGCGCCGCGGCCGACGGCAGCTGCGGGTAGAGCAGGCTCGCCAGCACGGCGCGGCCATCGGCGGCACCGACCGCGACCAGTGCGACGAGCAAGGCCGCACGCGGACCGAACGGCAGCGGCGTCCCGTCGACCGCCGAGACGCGCGCCACGGCCTGCGACGGCAGCGGCGCCGCGACGACCTCGAGAGGCGTCGCCGTCGGCAGGCTCATCGGGCGATGCGAAACGACATGCGCCGTTGTAGCGGGCGCGCCGTTACGTCGGCGTTATCCGCGGCCGGCGCGCCGATCCCGGTATCGAGCCGAAACGCGTAACGCTCGGATAACGCCACCGCGCCGACGATGCGGCACGGCCATCGAAGGTCGGGCCAGGAATCTAGCCAACCACCATGAACGCACGGCGCTACACCACGATTTCGACCGCGTCACTCGGCGTCGCCGCGATGCTTGCGCTCGCGGCCTGCGGCGGCAGCGACGACACGCCCGCACAGCCGGGCTCGAGCGATGCGGGTGGTGGCGTGGCAGCCTTGCCGACGAAAGTCGACTACGCAGCCGCGGCCCGCCCGCTCGCCGTCACGCCGGCACTCGACGCCGGCGCTGGCGCCGTGCAGGAGGTCGACGTGCCGCTCGCAGGAGCGACGCTTGCCGTCACCGGCGCCAACGGCACCCGCTACACGCTCGTGGTTCCGGCCAACGCGCTGCGCTCGCCGACGCGCGTCCGCATCCAGGCCGTCGGCGCGCTGGCCGGGCTGCCCGCTGGCGTCGCTGCCGTGCACGGCGTTCAGCTCGAGCCCGGTGGCCTGCACTTCATCAACCCCGCCACCCTGACCATCGAGCCGGCCGCAGCGGTGCCGCTCGCGCTGCAGGCCTTCTATAGCTACGGCCTGTCGGGCAGCGACATGCATCCGGTGCCCAGCGAACCCGGCGCGGTGGCGAAGCTGTCGGTCGCGCACTTCTCGGGCTACGGCATGGCAGCGCTGGAGCGCGAGCGAAGCGTCAGCGAGGTCTTCGTGAATGTCGTGCCTGCCGGGTTGGAAGCGCGCCTCGGAGCGGCCATGGCAGCGGCCTTCATGCAGGCGCGGGACGGCACGATCGGGAACGCTCAACTGGCTGCCACGGTGCAGTCGCTGCTGGCGCAATACGAGGCCGAGGTGCTCGGCCCGCAACGCGGTGCCGCCGGCCGCAGCTGTGCGAACGCGATCACCACCTTCACGGCCGAGCTGGCGCTCAACCGGCAACGGCAGCTGCTCGGCCTCGGCGGCACCGACTCCGGCGCGGCGATGGCGGCGATGGCGACGCTCCGCAGCGTCTGCTTCGCGGAAGCGAACCAGCGCTGTCGCGTCAGCGGCAACATCGAGCAGCTCATCGCCGATCACCTCGGCCTCGAGCGGCAATCGCAGCTGCTCGGCGCGGACGATGCCGCCGCAACGGCCCGTGAGGATGCCGCCATCGACAAATGCGGCCGCTACGAGTTCCAGTTCGACAGCACGTTGACGTTCGAGGGCACCGGTGTGCCGAACCCGTTGGGCTTTGCACGCCTGTCGGTCGCGACGCGGGTGCCCATCAAGCTCTCGACGGCCCGGGACGGCCTCGAAGGCGACGCCGAGATCGCCCACACCGAAACCTCCACCCGGTTCGCTTGCACCGCCGTCGGCTGCGGCTACTACCTGGTGCGCAGTACGCGCCCCGACACGGCGTCGGTGCGGCGGGCCGTGCCGCGGTTCCTGCCCATGCAGGGCATCGACGTCTGGGCTCTCGGCCGCCCGGTGCCGCAGACCGGCAACTTCCGGGTCGAGTTCGATCCCAGGTCGCCGGGCGAAAACGTCGATGCGCTGGTCAACCTCGGGCCGCCGATCGGCATCGTCAACGCCAACATGTTCGCAGGCCTGCCGCCGACGCAGGAGACGTTCTGGGCCGGCTTCTACTCGCTCGTCAACCAGGCCGAAGCGCTGCCAGTCGGCGGCTATCTCTGGGCTGCCGATTGGACGCAGCCCACCTACCCCGCGATGTTCGAGCGCGCCACCGCGCCTTCGCTCGACAACGCATTGGCGCACTTCGTGGCCATCACGCGGGCCAAGCTCGTTCACAAGCCGATCTGACCGACCGCAGGAGCCGAGATGACCCACAGATCAACGTTTGCCAGCGCGGTCCTCGCGCTGCTGCTCGCCGCGTGCGGTGGTGGCGGCTCCGACACCGGCGGCGGCGACGGCATCGACGCTCCGCCGCCGACGACGACGGCGCCGCAATTCACGCTGGCGCCGGCACGCGCCAAGCTCGGCGTCGGCGAGTCGACGCTGCTCTTCGCCGCACGCGCGCCCACCGCGGTGATCTGGTCGTCGAGCAACAGCGGCGTCGCCACCGTCGACGCTGCAGGCAACGTCCAGGGCGTTGCCCGAGGCAGCGCCGTCATCATGGCGACATCGAGCGCCGGGGCGGCCTCGGCGGCGGTCGGCGTGTTCCGGACGATGGGCGCCGACCGCGACCCGACGAGCACGAAGCTGATCGCGGCCGCCCTCGCCGCCGGCACCATCGATGCCGAACAGGCGCTGCTCTACCGGGTGTGGACGGCGATGGGCGACCCTCGCCTGCCGGCCGCCTACGACGGCGCCCCCGACGCCGCGCCGAATCACATGATCCTGCGCGAAGCGTCGGCGCGGATGGCCTCGCTCGCAGCGGCGACGCAGGCCCTGCTCCGGCCCGTCTTCGTGCCGCCGATCTATGCACAGAGCGCGTTCGCGCAGAAGAATGCAGGCAGCAGCAACGGCCATACCAAGGGCGGCGATGCGCCACGGCAGGCCACGACCGTCAACTGCGACGCCAGCGGCCTCGCGCTCGGCTGGCGCAAGTTGACGGCCGGCAAGTTCAACGTGTTCTACGTCGACCTCGGCCTCGGCGACAGCTACAGCGCCGAGAACCGGGCCCTCGCCACCGCGGTGGCAGCGACCATCGAAGGCGTGTACGCCGCCGAGACCGGGCTGCTCGGTCGCACCGCGAAGAGCGACTCCGGCCTGCCTTGCAACGGCGGCGACGACGGCATCGACATCTACCTCGGCACGGCCGAAGCCCGCACCGTCGCGCAGACGGTTCCGTACGAAGGCCGCTGCGCCGATACGGCAGGCTTCATCGTCCTCAACAGCAGCCATGCCCTCGTGCGCGGCATCGCCGCACGGGCGGTGACGGCAGCCGCGGAGGTACGCGACGTGTTGCGGCAGGTCCTCGCTCACGAGGTCATGCACCTGCTGCAGATGGCGATGAGCCGGGGCGGCGACTGTGCCAACCTGGAGTGGTTCGACGAGGCCACGGCCGAGTGGGCGATGGACTTCGTGGTGCCGCAAATCGCATCGGGCAACGGTGGCGAGCCCGGCATCGAAGACGGCCTGACAAAAGTCGGCCTGTTCTCGTTCGCCAAGCGCCGCAGCGGCCAGTTCCTCGCCGAGTATCTCTACACCGGCCACATGCGATCGCTCGAGAAAGGCGTGGCGGACTCCTTCGGCTACGCCGACTACCTCTTCTTCCAGTACCTCCACAGGAAACACGGCAACGCCGCCATCAAGCGCATCTTCGACGCCATGGCCGGTGGCGCCGGCGACCTCGAGGCGATCGCCGCCGCGGTCGACATGAAGGCCGTGTGGCCGGAGTTCGCACTGACCCTGTGGAACGACGTGGCCGGCAAGGCCCTCGACTACTGGAACACCGAAGACAAGTACGACTTCGGCCTCTGGGACGTGTTCGCCCACAGCCGTTCGCTGCTCGGCGCACCGACGAACCTGAAGCCGCTCGAGATCGACCAGAGGGGTCAGCCTCGCGCCACCTTCACCCTGCTCGACAACGCCTTGATCGACAGCAAGAGCGGCAACTACGAGATCGCGCCGCGCAGCATGTTCTACGAGCATCTGAAGTTCACCGACGCGACCGTCAGTTCGGTGTATCTGCTGAATCCGATCGGCGCCAATCCGAACGCCGAGTTCATGAAGGTCCAGGTCGTGATGAAGATCGGCGGCGAATGGAAGCCACCGGAGGACTGGACCCGGGCGCCGTTCAAGCAGTTCTGCCGCGACAAGAAGAGCGAGCGGCTCGAGGAGATGCTCATCGTCGTCAGCAACAGCGAGGTCGACCGCCTGAGCGAGCGGCCGTACCCGATTCCCAAGCTGCTGCCGATGCGCATCAGCACGTCGAACGTGGGCTGCTGGAAGTGGCAGGGCGCGGCCTCTTACACGGCGACGGGGACGATCCCGGGCCCGACGACATCCAGCGCACGCGCCGACGACGTGACCTTCGAGGCCGTGTCGTCCGTGCCGGGCGCGATCGTCTTCGAAACCACCGCCGGCAGCATCAGCGCCAGCAGCCGGTCGGAGCTGGGCCTGTGCACCATCACCGCGGCGGCGGTGCGGAGGCCGGCGGCCCGGCTGCCGGTACCCGACGGCACGATCTACGCCGACCTCGACCTCGATCTCGGCTTCGGTGCCATCGGCGCCACCGAGCCCATCGCGCGCAACTTCCGCACCCTCAGCGGCCTGAGCACGCTGGTAACCAACGTCACCGAGGTCTGCCCCGGCCAGACGCTCACCTCGATCGGACCGCAGTCGTGGGACTGGCTGCGCGTCGACGACCCGGCGCTCTACAACGTTTCCGCGGACGGCCGGACCCTCGAGGGTCGCTTCACGTCATCGGCGTTCGGCACGTCCATCCTTTCGACATGGAGGTTCACTGCCGTGCGCGAATGAGCAAGGTCTCGTTTTCAACCCTCCGCTTTCTCACACAGGAGCTGTCATGCCAATCCTTCGTTCCGCTCTGGCCCGACTGGCCTCGACCCGGCTTCTTTGGATCGCTCTCTCCCTGTGCGCCATCGGGGCGCCCGTCGCGGCTGCCCTGCCAGACCCCGCGATCGTGCTTCCAGGCGGAGCCTCGTTGGCTTGCGGCGCTGCGTCCGTCACCTTAGCCAGCAGGCGCAATCCACCTTCGCCGGCAGCGCGGGCCTGATCTCAAACGGTGCGTTCTCGGCCAGCGGCGGGACCACGGGCAACGGCCCGGTCGTGTCGATCCACGGCGACGGCCCGCGCAGCATCGTCACCAACAACAACATGGCCAGCGCGCAGGCGCTGTGGGCGTTCGAGATCGTCGGCCCGGCCGGCGTGTTCGTGCCGATCATCATCAGCGGTCTGTATAGCGCCTCGACGTCGCCCGGTAACAGCGCCATCGCCAGTGATGGCGTCGCGGTGGGCGAAGACCCCTTCCGCTTCACGCGCATCCTCAGCTTTCGCTGCCAGAGCCTCGACACGTCGGGCAGCGATGCGTCGAATGGAAATCACTCGCCGAGCATCGCGCTGGGAACGGCCGCGAGAAGCGGCGCGGAGACATTCCTGCAGATCGTCGTCGGCGGCGTCGTGCAGCCCCTGACCGGCGCGCTGGGGCAGTTCGATGCCTTTGTCGATCCGATCGTCACGATCGACCCGTTGTTCGCGCGTGCCGGCGAGTTCACGCTGTTCGTGAGCCCCGACGCCTACGGCAGCGTGGCCGCCGTGCCCGAGCCCGAGACCTACGCGATGCTGCTGGCCGGGCTCGCGGTGATGGCCGCGATCGCGCGCCGCCGCCGCGCCTGATCACCGGCACGACGTTTCAGTGCCGAGCCGGAGGCAGGTCGGTGCAGGTGCCTTCGAAGGCCTCGGCCGCGAGTCCAATCGATTCGCCGAGCGTCGGGTGCGGGTGGATGGTCTTGCCGATGTCGACCGCGTCGGCACCCATCTCGATGGCGAGCGCGATCTCGCCGATCATGTCGCCGGCATGCGTGCCGACGATGCCGCCGCCGACAATCGCGTGCGTGGCCTCGTCGAAGAGCAGCTTGGTGAAGCCTTCGTCGCGGCCGTTGGCGATGGCGCGGCCGAGCGCGTTCCACGGATAGAGGCCCTTCTTCACCTTCATGCCGCGCGCCTTCGCCTCGTCTTCGGTGAGGCCGACCCAGGCGATCTCGGGGTCGGTGTAGGCCACGCTCGGGATCACGCGCGCGTCGAACGCGGTCTTGGCGAGACGGGCGTCGCCCTTCAGCTCGCCGGCGATCACTTCGGCCGCCACGTGTGCCTCGTGCACGGCCTTGTGCTCGAGCATCGGCTGACCGACGATGTCGCCCACGGCGAAGATGTGCGGCACGTTGGTTCGCATCTGGATATCGACACCGATGAAGCCACGATCGCTCACGTTGACACCGGCCTTCTCGGCATCGATGCGCTTGCCGTTGGGCACACGGCCTACAGCCTGCAGCACGAGGTCGTAGAGCTGCTCCTTGAGCGCGCCCTCGCCTTCGAACTTCACCAAGATGCCGTCGGACCGCGCCTCGGCGCTGACCGTCTTCGTCTTCAGGAGGATGTTGTCGAAACGCGGCGCATTGAGCTTCTGCCAGACCTTCACCAGATCGCGGTCGGCGCCCTGCATGAGGCCGTCGAGCATCTCGACCACGTCGAGCCTCGCGCCGAGCGTGGAATACACCGTGCCCATTTCGAGGCCGATGATGCCGCCGCCGACGATGAGCATGCGCTTCGGGCTCGCGGGCAGTTCGAGCGCGCCGGTGGAGGTGACGACGCGCGGATCGCCTTTCGGCATGAAGGGCAGCTTCACGGCTTCGGAGCCGGCTGCGATCACGGCACGCAAGAAGCCGATCGTCGTGCTGCCGCCGGCGGCCAGATCGACGGCGACGTGGTTCGCGTCGGTGAAGCGGCCGCTGCCGGTGACGACCGTGACCTTCCTCATCTTGGCCATCTGGGCCAGGCCGCCGGTGAGCTTGCCGACGACCTTGTTCTTGTGCGCGACGAGCTTGGCCCGGTCGACCGCGGGCTTCGCGAACACGACCCCGAGCGCTTCGAAGTGCGACACCTCGTCGATCACCGAGGCCACGTGCAGCAGCGCCTTCGAGGGGATGCAGCCGACGTTGAGGCAGACACCGCCGAGCGCCGCATAACGCTCGACGAGCACGACGCTGAGGCCGAGGTCGGCAGCGCGGAACGCGGCCGAGTAGCCGCCCGGGCCGGCGCCGAGGACGAGCAGGTCGAAGGTCGGGTCACTGCGCAGACCCTCACCCCGACCCTCTCCCGCTCGCGCAGGAGAGGAAGCAGGCGGGGCAATCGCTCCGGTCGGGGCGGGAGCAGGACTGGCTCCCTCTGCCGCCGGGGCGGGAGAGGGACGGGGTGAGGGTGGCGACGCCGCTGCGACTTCGGCCGCTTCCAGCGCCAGGATCACCGATCCCTCGTTCACCACATCCCCGACCTTGACCTTGATCTCCTTCACCAGTCCCGCGCGCGACGAGGGGATCTCCATCGACGCCTTGTCGCTCTCGATCGTGATCAGGCTCTGCTCGACCTTTACCGTATCGCCGGCTTTCACTAGCACCTCGATGACTCCGACATCC
>Ga0123338_10000854_pt1 | contig 30068 bp, 27 predicted proteins | sample grotaG_FD_89793 | JGI IMG/M metagenome (GOLD analysis project Ga0123338, IMG submission 89793) | Glacier valley bacterial and archeal communities from Borup Fiord, Nunavut, Canada, to study Microbial Dark Matter (Phase II) -... | ecosystem: Environmental > Aquatic > Freshwater > Ice > Glacier ...
ACCGATGTGCAATCCAACGACGTGCAATCCAACGACGTGCAATCCAACGACGTGCAATCCAACGACGTGCAATCCAACGACGTGCAATCCAACGACTTGCAATCCAACGACGTGCAATCCAACGACGTGCAATCCAACGACGAGGTGCCTCCGGTGCCCGTTCCGAACGACACCAAGGTGAACTCATGAACCGAATCGACAGTCCTCGACGAACGATGAAGCGCGGGGTCGCGGTCGTCGCCGTGATGATCCTTCTCGGTGCGACGATCCAGGTGTCGTCGGCAGCTGCGGATCAGACCGCCGACAACTCGCGCCACCGCACTGGTGTCCTCGACTATTCCGGACTGACCCGATCACAACGGACCGATCTGTATGCGGTCGCCCAGCAGACGTGGAAGTTCTTTGCCGCCGACGTCGACCCGACGACGTCGCTGCCGCTCGACAACCTCACCTACGCCGGCGGCTCGCAGACACCGACGGGCTCCGGCCGATACACCTCGGCTGCCAACATCGGCGTGTACCTGTGGTCGATGGTCGCAGCGCAGGATCTCGGTCTGATCAGTCCGGCGCAGGCGGCACAGCGGGCCAGAGCGACGTTGAAGACGGTGATCACCTTGCCGCGCTTCGACGGCTTCCTCTACCAGTGGTACGACACGTCGACCGGCGCCGTACTGAAGAATCCCGGCGATCTCCCATGCACGACCGGGGCCGTCCCGGCGTTCGACAACTGCTCGTTCATCTCGAACGTCGACAACGGCTGGTACGCATCCGGCCTGATCATCGTCCGTCAGGCGATGCCGTCGCTGCGTCATCTCGTCGACCAACTGATGCAGCCGATGGACTTCGGGATCTTCTACGACGGGCGGCCGCAAACGCATTGCAACACCAACCCGGCGATCACCGGCAACCAGCCGACCGGGCAGATGTACGGCGGCTATTACGCCGGACTGCCGCCGGAGACCGGCGACAATTGGACGCACTACTACCACAACGGCGCGCTCTACAGTGATCCGCGCATCTCGGCCTACATCGGGATGGGACTCGGACAGATGCCAGGAAACGTCTGGTGGAAGAGTTGGAGAGAACTGCCGCCGGCCGCGCCGTTCGCCGATTGCCAGACCACCGATCCCGACTTTTCATGGCAGGGGCAATGGCCGATGAACGGCGCTTGGAAGACGCAGACCGATCCGCAGTCCGGCGACCAATTCACGGTGTGGGAGGGTCACTACACCTATCCCGGCAGCTCGTTGACGTTCATCCCGACCTTCGGCGGCGGCATGTTCGAAGCGCTGATGGCCAACCAGGTCGTGCCCGAGAGCTCATGGGGCCTACGCAGCTTCGGGCTCGCTGACGCCCGGGCCGTCCAGGTGCAGATCAAGTACGCCACCGAGCAGCTGCATCTTCCCGTCTGGGGGATGTCGCCGTCGAGCACCGCCGACGACACGGGCGGCTACGCGACCTACGGCGTCGAAGGGTTGCAGTTCCCGTATGTCGGGGTCGGTGCCAATGCCGCGAATCCGAGCCTCGGCCTGTCGCAGTGTCACGGCTGCGCCACCGAGGACGTCGTCACGCCGCACGCTTCGTTCCTCGCGCTCGACGTCGCCCCACAGAACGCGTACGCCAACATCGCCAAATTGCGCACCCTGTATCCGGGTGTGTATGGCCCCGCAGGCTTCTTCGACGCCGTCAACCCGACGACCGGCGCAGTCGGCCATCGGTACCTCGTCCTCGATCAGGCAATGATCCTCGCCTCGCTTGACAACGCCCTCGCCAACCGGGCGCTGCAACGCCACTTCGCGGACGACCCAGCGTCAGCGGCGGCCCGGCTGTACCTGCCGATCGAGAACATGTTCACCGGCTGAGCTCGGTGCACCGCGCCCGACCTTCCTGCACGCGTTCGGCCTTCCTGCACTCTGCAGCTCAGGTCATCGCTGACGGTCGAGGACTGCGGTCAGATGCAGCAGCAGTGGCTGGCCGACGGCCGCAATGCGCAGTTCGTACCGAAGCACATCGCCGTTCGACGGCGAAGTCCCGTTCGACAGCGGTGATCGACTTGGCCGTCGACGTCCCGGCCACGACGGTCGACACCAGGAAAATCGTCGCACCAGACGCAGTACGGGCGACCGTCCCCTGCTGCACCTCGACAACGCCCGTCGGATGGGCGAGGACGAGCTCGACGGCGGAAGGGGAAGCGTGTCGCCAGTAGCCGCTCTCGCCGTGCAGCGGCCGTCCCTCCGTCGCGTGCTTCGATCGTCGCGTATACGAAAGGAACGGCTTCCCGACGTGCGCGAACTGCACGGTTTCGTCGTAGTCGAACGGCTCGATCGTCGGATAGACGCCGCGCCCGCACTCCGCCCACGTCCCGAGCAGAAACGCCAGCGATTCGACATCAGGGTGCAGCGCAGGTTCCACCGCCATCGTCCAGCGGTCCGCCCGCTCGACCGTGCTCCCGTTGACCCGGCATCGATCCGGTATCTTCGAAACCCGTGTCGATCCAGCGTGGCACTACACGCGCGTGATTGGCCGAATCTTGGCGACATGGAACTCGCAGAGATCTACGCCGATTGTCGCGACCGACTCATTTCCGTCGGCCCATCGCTGAGCGCCGAACAACGAGCGGCGCCGCTACTCGCCACTCCGCCGTGGGTCGTCACTGACGCCTATCGACATCTCACCGGCGTGTGCGCCAGATGTCCTCGATGGGCGCATGGAGGGTGCCCGATCATCGGGGTGGGCTGCGAGCCAGTTGGCTGCCCGACAGGATCAGTCGCTCGAGGAGGTCAGCGCTCGAATGGGTGTCGCGCGCGCCGGAGATCGACGCAGCGATCACTGCCGCTGGAGCGAAGGTGTCGTTCGTGGTATTCGACGTCTGGACGCATGCACAGGACGTGCGCCCCGCCGCCGGCCTGCAGTGCATCCGCGACGAGGAACAGGTCGCTGTACTCGCCGTCGTCGGCCTGCAGTGCATCCGCGACGAGGAACAGGTCGCTGTACTCACCGTCGCCGCGCTCAACGTATTCTCCAGGGTCTATCCGGGCAAGCGCGGCCCGACTCTCAGCGTTGTCGTCGACGAGGCGGACGGCTTCATCCTCGGTGAAGACGAACCCGTCGTGACATCGCAGACGACGGCTTACGAGTTGATGCGCATCGTCTTCGGTCGCCGCAGCCGCGCTCAGGTCGAGCAGGCCTGCTGGAAAGGCGACAGAATTCCCGAGGCGATCGACGGGCTGCATCTCTTCGACTTCCCACCGATCGACATCGTCGAGCCGTAACCCCTTCCAAGCTGATCAAGCATCATCGTTCGGACTCCCCGGCGTCGTCGTTGGTTTCCGGTGTGACGTGCGACCATCGCCGCATCCAAACTCTGCGTTGGTCGCGATGGAAGTCGGCGATGTCGGACGGCGGGTATCCGGAACTGTGCGACACCCATTTCGTACGATGCTTGAGTGACGTACAACCCGGCCCAACAGGCAGTGATCGACCTGCTCGGGAAGTCGACTGACCGTGCGGAGATCGACGTCGGCATCGGTCCCCGCCTGCTCGACGACCTGACCGACGGCCTGACGCCGTTCGTCGACGGCGTCGAACTCGACAATCCGCTGTGGGTTTCCAAGCATGCGCTGGCCACGGTCCACGGATGCGAGGCGCACTACCTCGCAGGCCAAGGCGAGTTCGAATGGAGCGTCGCCAATGTGCGCGGCATCGTCGCCCACCGCGGCATCGAATTGACGATCCACATGCGTGCCGAGGCTGCTCCGATGCAGTTGGTCGACGAAGCACTGGCGCGGCTGATCAACGACGATCGGGCCGCCGGCCAGTTCATCGGCGGGCTCGGCGAGTTCGATCTCGCTGATCTGCGCAGCACCGCCGTCGACAAGGTGTCGGCCTTCCAGGAGTCGTTCCCGCCGCTGAAACCTCAGTGGGTGCCCCGGACGGAAAGCCGTTCACGCGTCGACCTGTTCGGCGGGCGGATCGTGCTGCAGGGCAAGACCGACCTGACGCTCGGCAAGCCGGGCGATAAGGTCATCATCGACCTCAAGACCGGCTCGGTGTCACCGATGCATCGTGAGGACCTTCGCTTCTACGCGCTGCTCGAGACGATCAAGCTCGGCAAACCGCCGCGGAAGTTGGCGAGCTACTACCTCGACACGGCGCGCGCACACCCGGAAGACGTGACCGAACCCGTCTTGGATACCGCCGTGCGCCGGGCAGTCGACGGCATCAAACGGCTGATCGCCATCACCCGAGCGGGGGAAGAACCCCGCGTCCGTCCAGGACCGCAGTGCCGCTGGTGCCCGCTGTTCGCGACGTGTGAGCAGGGTCAGGCCGAGCAACGCAGGCGCGATCAATTCGAGTAGCGGCGACCACCGACGTCGCGCACCACACACGCCGACAATGAACACATCCGTGCAGCGCTTCAGGACGACGATCTTGCGCATATCAAGAAGATCGCTGCCCGTAGTTCGGCCCCAGCCGCTTTCGCTATCGGGACATGAGGGCGACGGGCACGCCGAGGCCGACAGAGCTGCGCACGCTGGCGATGAAACGGCCCGGCTGTACGGCCTTTCGTGGCAATGAGATCACATCGGGACCAAGCCTCGCAGTGACCTCGTCAAGATCGTCGACGATCATCACGAGTCCCCACCACACTGTGCCGCCCGGCGGAACCTGCGGCGATTCGACGACCTCGACGATCACTTCGCCGAGGCGGAAGAAACCCTGTTGCACGCCATTGCCCGCATCGCGGATCCTCTTCAACGGCTCACCGAGTTCCAACTCGATGGCACCGCAGGTGCGATGCAGGTCGGGTGTCATCAGTACCATGTGGTCGATCATCTTCGCCCCGGCGGGATGGGGCGCCTGTTCGGACGAACTCAGTAGAGCGGCGGACGAGGCACGACCCCACGGAGAACCGTCGATCTCGAACGCCGAACGGTCAGTGCCGCCCTGCCCGGATAGCTGCGAGGCCGACAGCGCAGACGATTCGTCCAAATCGTCGACGAGCACACGGCGTATCCCGGGCTTGCCACCGACAAAATGTATGGCCACCGACCCGACGACAGCACGGCCACCGGCGATGTGCAGGCCGATGGATTCCCACGGCTCGATCTCTCCGCCGATCTCGACGGCGACTATGCGCGTCATCTCGGTTCGCGCGAAGCCCGACGGACCAGCGGAAAGTGCATAGGCGCGAGAAGGCGCTCGTGCCACCTCGACATCGTCGGATGGTCAGCGAGCGCCTTGCGGGTACTTCGATTCGATTGTTCGGGCCAAGCAGTCGTCTCGACTGTCTCGTCGTGGTCAGCTCTCGCAGTCGCAAACGCCGACGAACGATCGACTGGTTCGGTGCCGGCCTCGCCACGGATGGCAGTGGACGACACAGGGGCCATGGCTAGCCGCGGCCCATGTTCGGGCGCTTGCCGTGGTTGGCCTTCGAACGGCGCAGCTTGGCCTTCTTCTTCTTGGTCTTCTTTGACATAGGGATTCGATGCTATCGGTGTTCGTCGTGCCAGCCCACCCCGATGCGACGGTTACGATCTGGGGAGGTTCTCACGGCACGACGGGCACGTACATGGTTGAATCGAAGGCTGAGTCAAAGGTTGAATCGAAGGCTGAAGCGCAGGCGGATAGGGGTACCGACAACGACATGACGGCCACTCCCGCTGCTGGACCCACGGCGACTTCGGCTGATGGCGTCGCGACGACATCAGCCGAGCCGACGGACTCAGCCGAGCCGACGGACTCACTCATGCAGGATGGAAAATCCAAGCGGAAGCGAAAGAAACCTGCATGGCTGGTCACGACGCTGGAGGTGCACAAACGCTTCGGTGAGGTCGGGGGCGACACCTCGGCGAAGGCCATTGCCTTCTCGATGTTCGCTTCGCTGCTGCCGCTGCTGATCGTCGGTATTGCCGTGATCGGCTTCATCTCCCATTCGAACGCCAACTTCGCAGGCGACGCGATCACCAAGCTCGGACTGACAGGGTCGTCCGCCGACACCTTCAAGTCGGCGATCTCGGCCTCCGAGAACAACCGGGCGGCGACGGGCATCATCGGCTTCCTATCGTTGCTGTGGACCGGCATGGGGTTGGTCTCGGCGATCAAGGCGGGCGGTGATCGAGCCTGGCAGTTGGCCGACAGCGCTGCATCGAGCCTGGCGAGGGTCGCCGCGTGGCTCATCGGGCTACTCGTACTTGGCGGCGCGGTAGTCGCCTCTTCGGCGTTCATCCGCTTCCTGCCGGGAATTCTCGCACCGGTGCTGTTGCTGACCGGGCTGTTCGTCGGCATCGCCCTCTTCTGGTGGACCGGTTGGATCCTCACCGCGGTGCGCCTCCCGCCCAGCTCCCATCGCCCCGGTGCACTCGTCTGCGGAACGCTGTTCTACGTGATCACGACGTTCGGCACGACCTATCTGTCGAGCCAGATCGCCAAGTCGTCCGCTGCATTCGGGGTGATCGGCGGCATCGTCGCCATCCTCGCCTGGTTTGCGCTGCTCGGGCGACTGCTCGTCTATTCCGCAGTCATCAACGTCGTGTTGCACGAACGTCAGTACGGCACGGTGACCGCCAGCGTCTCGGCGCCCGCACTCCCCTCGTCGGTCTCCCATCCGTCGCCGATGCCGCCATACGACTCCAATCGGTCCGGCCTGATCAGCCCCACCGAACACAAGAAGTCGAAGGTGCAGCAGCTCCTCGCCAAGGTCCGCAAACGCCCACCGGAAGATGACGCCGTCCCTGTCGAGGGCCGCGGTCACGTGGATTCCGCAATGACGGAATCGGAGTGACCGGCCCAGCGTCCGTCGAGGGCCGCTGTCACGCGGATTCCGCTATGACGGAATCGGGATGACCGGCCCAGCGCCCGTCACGGTTGCGGTCACGTGGATTCCGCGATGACGGAATCGGGGTGACCGGCCCAGCGACCCACACGGTTGCGGTCACGTGGATTCGGCGATGACGGAATCGGGGTGGCCGCTCGCAGGTCACTCAGGCGGCGAGCGTCTTGTCCTTCGTCCACGCCAGGAGCTGTTCCAGCGTCCAAGTGTTGATGACCCTGTCCATCGGCACACTGCGCTCGGCGGCACGATCGCATCCGCGTGGCTGCCATTCGAGCTGACCGGTGGCATGGGCATCGGAGTCGATCGAGAAGTAGCAGCCGTATGAAATCGCCAAGTCGAGGAGTTCGCGCGGTGGATCGAGGCGCTCCGGGCGGCAGTTGATCTCGACCGCTGTCCCGAACTGCTTGCAGGCCATGAAGACGATGTCGGCATCGAATGTCGACTCCGGACGCTTGCCGATCAGACGGCCGGTGCAATGCCCGAGGATGTCGACGTGCGGGTTCGCTGCGGCGAGCACCATCCGCTCGGTCATCTTCGCCTTCTCCATACGCAGCTTGGAATGGAGGCTGGCGACGACGACGTCGAGCTGATCGAGCATCTCGTTGTCCATGTCGATCGAGCCGTCTTCGAGGATGTCGCACTCCATCCCGCTGAGGACGCGGAACGGTGCCATCTCCTCGTTCAGTCTGACGATCTCCTCGCGCTGGTCGACGAGTCGTTTGCGGTCGAGTCCATGGGCGATCGTCAGGCGTGGCGAATGGTCGGTGAGGACGATGTACTCGTGCCCGAGGGCTCGGGCCGTCGTCGCCATTGCCGTGATCGTCGCTCCCCCATCGCTCCAGTTGCTGTGCAGATGGCAGTCGCCCCTGATCGCCGCCATGTACGCGGCACCGCCCTCGGTCATCGAGATCTGCGTCTCGGCCTCGATCTTGTCGATGTAGGCATGCTCGCCTGCGAAGGTCTCCTTGACGAGGCGGACCGTCGCGTCGCCGATGCCGTCGAGTTCCTTCAGCGTCCCGTTGGCCGAACGTTCCTCGACCTCCTCAGGCGGCAGCGAGCGGATGACATCGAGCGCTCTGACGAAAGCTTTGGTCTTGAACCCGTTCTCGAACCCGCGGTCGAGGCAGTGCACGACACGCTCCAACGCCTCGACAGGGGTCATCTGGCCAGCGTAGCCAGCGGTGCAGGTAGCCTCAGGCCTTCGATATGGAACGCTTCGGCCTGGTAGGCCTCCCCAACGCGGGCAAGTCATCGTTGTACAACGCATTGACCGGCGGTGGAGCCCTCGCTGCGCCCTATGCCTTTGCGACCAAGGACCCGAACATCGGCGTCGCCAAGGTGCCGGACGAGCGCCTCGACCGCCTGGCGGTGATGTCGAAAAGCAAGAACATCGTCCATGCCGCCGTACAGGTCGTCGACATCGGCGGACTCGTCGAAGGAGCCTCGAAGGGTGAGGGCCTCGGCAACAAGTTCCTCGCCAACATCCGCGAAGTCGACGCAATGGTGTTCGTGCTTCGGGCGTTCACCGATGATGACGTGTCAGGCCCCGACGATCCGTTGGAGCACATGCGCGTCGTCGAAATCGAGTTGGCACTCGCCGACCTCGAAACGATCGAAAAGCGCCTGCGCCAGGCCGAACGGCAGATGAAGACCGACAAGTCGCTGGCTGCCGAGGTGGATGCGCTGGCCGTCGCCTATGCCGCACTCAGCGACGGAACCCCGTTGTACCGCGCCGGCCTGAAGGCCGACATCCGCGAACTGCTGGCTCCGTACTACCTGCTCACCAATCGCCAGGTGCTGGCCGTGGTCAACGTCGGTGAGAACGAGTTGGACCGTATTCCCGAGGTCGAACAAACGGTGCGCGACGAGTTCACATCCGCTGGCGACAACGTCGAGGTCATCGGCATGTGCGTGCAGTTGGAAGCCGAAGCGGCGACGATCACCGATCCGGTCGAGCGTGCCGAGATGCTCGAGGGGTTTGGCCTCGGAGAAGGCGCCTTGTTCCGCATGGTTCGATCGGCGTATCACCTGCTCGGGCTGCGTACCTTCCTGACGACCGGCGAGAAGGAGAGCCGAGCCTGGACGTTCACCGCCGGCTCGAAGGCGCCAGAATGCGCCGGCCGCATCCATTCGGATATCCAGCGGGGCTTCATCCGCGCCGAGGTCATCCAGTGGGACGAGTTGCTCGCCCTCGGCGGTTGGAACAAGGCCAAGGAAGTCGGCAAATTGCGCATCGAAGGTAAGGAATACGAATTCGTCGACGGCGACGTAACCGAGTTCCGCTTCAACGTCTAGCAGGGGTTTGGCGATCTGGAGGACGACCTGGGAAGGCTTGTGGCCCGTGTCACCGAATGTCGCGCTCATTGTAGACATTCGGTGACACGGGACGGACGAGTCGGGCGGGGTGATGGCCGTACGGAAAGTGGCGTCGAAAAGGGGCTGCGATCTGGCAGCCTGGGACCATGACCGTGTGGTTCACCTCCGACCTGCACTTCGGGCATTCCAACATCATCGGGTACTCGGGTCGACCGTTTGCAGACGTCCGGGGGATGGACCGCGGATTGGTTGAACGTTGGAACGACGTGGTCCGGCCCGACGACACCATCTGGGTGCTCGGCGATCTGGCGATGGGGAACATCGCCGATTCGTTGGCGCTCGTCGGCGAACTCGCCGGACACAAACGACTCGTCACCGGCAACCACGATCGCTGCTGGTACGGACATCGTCGTCACGCTGACGTTGCCAAGATCGAGATGTGGGCCGTGCGCTACCTCGACGCCGGGTTCGAGGAGATCCACCAGGGCAAGATCACCATCGACGTCGGCGGCCGTCGGGTCGACGTCTGCCACTTTCCCTATGCCGGCGACAGTCACGACCTCGACCGCTACGTCGACGAGCGACCGATCGACGGTGGCGGCTGGCTGCTGCACGGCCATGTCCACGAACGGTGGCGACAACGTCAGCGGATGATCAACGTCGGTGTCGACGCCTGGGACTATCGACCGGTCGACACGCCGACCCTGGTCGCACTGATGGAACAGGGCCCTGCGGATCTCGAACGGCTGCCGGCGACGAGTCGGTCCGCGCAGATCTCGGTCAACTGAACTGTCACCGCACGACCGGGCCGTAGCGCCTGTCACAGCGACGCGACCGGCGATGAACTCGTAACCTCGTGCTGGGGTTACAACGAAACGGGGAAACACATGGCTGCAGGATCAATGACACCAGCGGAGCGCGACGCCTTCCTCACCGACGTTCACGTCGGCATCCTGGCGATCGACGAGCCAGGCCGCGGGCCGCTGGCAATGCCGATCTGGTACCTCTACGAGAACGGCGACGTGCTCATCGGCATGGACGGTGACTCGCTGAAAGCTCGGCTGCTCCACGCCGCTGGCCGGGCAACCTTGACGGTGCAGACCGAGACAGCTCCGTACAGGTACGTCAGCGTCGAGGGGCCTGTCATCGTCGAGGCAACCCAGCGGGACGACTTCGAGATGGCCAGCCGCTACCTCGGACCGGAACTCGGTCGGTGGTACGCCGACAACAATCCGAGTACGCCGCAGTCGGTGCTGGCCCGGTTGACGCCAGAACATTGGCGCACGATGGACTTCGCCAAGGTGATGGCCGTCTGACGCGCACCCATCGAACCTCTATCCTGGTGAGTCATGGCTTGGATCGTCAGCAATGCCAGGGTGCTCGCCTCGATCGAGGTAGCACGGACGCCGAGGGAACGTGCCAAGGGTTTGATCGGCCGTGACGGATTCGAGGGTGCCTTCGTCATCGACCCCTGCCGATGGATTCACACGATCGGCATGAGGTTCCCGATCGACGTCGCCTACGTGAACGCCGGCGGCGACGTCATCAAGTTGTCGACTGTCGGCCGTTACCGTCTCCCGATGCCGGTGTTCAAGGCGAAGTTCGTGATCGAAGCAATGGCTGGCGCATTCGAACGGTGGGGTCTGCACGCCGGTGACCCCATCGAGATCCGCTCGTGAGCGGGCAACTGGTACTCGTCGCCACCCCGCTCGGCAACCTCGGTGACATCACCGCCAGAGCGCTCGACGTGCTGCGATCCGCCGACATCATCGCCTGCGAAGACACCCGCAGGACCGCCGGGCTGTTGTCGCATTTCGGCATCGAGCGCCGGCGGTTGATGATCGTCAACGATCACACCGAGCCGGGCCAGATCGCACCGATCCTCGACGCGCTGTTGGCAGACCAGACCGTTGCGCTCGTGAGCGATGCCGGTTCCCCAGGCATCAGCGATCCGGGCGAGCGGCTGGTGCAGGCAGCAATTGCCGCCGGCCACCTGGTGACGGCGACACCAGGTCCGTCCGCAGCGATCATGGCCGTCAGCCTCAGCGGCTTGCCGGCGGGCAGATGGGTATTCGAAGGATTCCTGCCGCGCTCAGGCGGCGGCAGAACGGCACGCCTGCAGGAACTCGCCGATGAATCGCGCACCATCGTGCTGTACGAGGCACCCCACCGAATCGCACAGACTTTGCAGCAACTCGCCGAGGTGTGCGGTCCTGATCGAGCAGTCGTCCTGGCCCGTGAGTTGACCAAAATGCACGAGGAGGTGTGGCGTGGAAACCTCGGCCAATCACTGCAACGGGTCGCTGATGTCGAGCCTCGTGGAGAATACGTGCTCGTCCTCGCCGGGGCTCCGCCTGCGGGTCCTTCCACGGACGCCGACATCGTCGACGCCTTGACGGCACGCATCGCCGGCGGCCTCGACAAGAAGACGGCAATCGCCGAAGTCGCCGGGGAACTACGTATCGCCAAGCGCCACGTGTATTCGCTCGCCCTCGCACTGCGACCGTCGTGAGCAGTCCGCTCTGCCGCACAGAGTGCAACCGGTGACCCTGTCCGGCGTGACCGGCCTGCAATGATCTGACGATGGAACTCGACGAGTATCGGCGCATCGCCGCAGCCAGCGAGCGCCACTGGTGGTATCGGGCCACACGTGCACTGCTGCAGCAGACCATCGTTCCACTGCTCGCTCCGGTGACCCCCGACACCGTCTACCTCGACGCCGCCGGCGGAACCGGAGCGACCGGTCAGTGGTTGGCGGAACGGGCGATGACCGTACTCGACGACTACGAGCCGTTCGCCCTCGGCGTTGCCCGCAGCGTGTCCGACGGGTATCGACCGGTGCGCGCCGATATGAACCATCTGCCACATCGCGACGGCTCGTTCGATGCGGTCCTATGCGTCACCGCCCTGTACCACCGCCTCAATCCGGACCCGCAGATCGCCGTCGACGAATTCGCCAGGGTCGTCAAGCCGGGCGGCCTGGTCTGTCTGATGGAACCCGGCGTCAAACGAATCTGGCGCAGCCACGACGAAGTCACCCATGCCGCCAGGCGGTTCAGCCTCGAGGACCTTCGCCGGCTCGTCCGCATCGCCGGCCTGTCGCTCGAACGATCGACGGGTGCGTACTCGTTCCTCGTGCCCCCGGCAGCAGCGTTGTCGGTGCTCTCGCGAAAAGCCGCCACCAGTGATGCATCGTCCAGTGATGTCGGCCGCAGCGGTGGTCGCCTCAGCAGTGTTGCAGGTGCTGTCGCCTCGGTCGAGCGAAAAGTGCTGCAACATGCCAGCCTGCCGTTCGGTCTCTCCGTGCTGGCGATCGGCCGCAAGGAAGTGCCATGAGCACCGCCGAGAACACAGCAACAGACCCTGCGACGAGCAGTTCGACGAACGACGTAACCGCCCGCGTGAGGGACTCGGCGCTCGGCGAATTCGCCGAGTCGCTGCACCAGTTGAACGCATCCAGCGCAGCGTTTTTCGATCTCGACCGCACGCTGATCACGGGTTCGTCGGCGTTCGTCTTCGGGGTCAGCGCGTGGCGGCGCAAACTGATCAGTACCCCGATGTTCGCCAAGGATGCAGCGGGCGCAATCGCCTTCAAGCTGCGCGGCGACCGTGGGGGCGATGTCGCTGCAGAGGTACGACAGCGCATCCTCGGAGCGGTCAAGGGCGTCGCCTACGACGACCTCGTCGGACTCAACGAGTCGATCCTGCCGAAGCTCCTCGAACGTGTTCGACCCGAGTCCAAGAACCTCGTCGAGATGCACCGTCGCAAGGGCCGGGCAACGTACATCGTTTCAGCATCGCCACGTGAACTCGTCGAGCCGCTCGCCAAGGCAATGAACATGACCGACGGCATAGGAACCGCCAGCGAGATCGTCCAAGGCCACTACACGGGAGAACTTGCCGGACCGTTCTGTTACGGCCAGGGAAAGGTCGATGCGATGGTCGAGTTGGCGAGGTGGGAGGGTTTCGATCTCGCCCAGTGCTACGGCTACAGCGACTCGATCAGCGATCTGCCGATGCTCGAAGCGGTCGGCCATCCCGTCGCCGTCAATCCGGACGCCGACCTTCGCGACATCGCCCTCGAACGCGGTTGGCCGGTCGTCACCTTCGCCCGCAGGACGAAAGCAGTCATCCGACGGACGTCCGCAGGCATTGCGGCCGTCGCTGTGGCCGGTGGTTCATTCGCCGCCGGCATCAAGGTCGGAAAGCACGTCGCCTCCGTATAAGACTCCATGCTTCCGTGTCGAAAACGGGCGGCGGCGCGATCGGTGACGCCAGCTACCATTGCGGGGGTGACTCCTGCGCCGAACAACCGCCGAATGCATCGGCCCCATCATGGGCTGGCCGGAGCGCGCTGATCCGCCCGACGCCATCTCCGAACTCACACACCGTTCGCAGCACTTCCGGGAGAATCCAATGACCACTGTCGACAACAACCACTTCTATCTGACGACGCCCATCTACTACGTCACCGCCAAGCCGCATCTCGGGCACGCCTATACGACGATCGTCGGTGACGCCGTGACTCGCTGGCAACGTCTGCTCGGCAAGGAGGTCAAATTCCTCACCGGTACGGACGAGCACGGGTTGAAGGTCCAGCAGGCCGCCGAGGCCGCCGGCCAATCGCCGCAAGCCTTCGCCGATTCCATCGCCCCGCTTTATGCCGAGGCGTGGAAGAAGTTGAACATCGCCAACGACGATTTCATCCGCACCACTGAACCGCGACACAAGGTTGCGGTGGCCAAACTGTTGCAGGCGTGCTACGACGCCGGCGACATCGAGCTCGGCGTCTACTCCGGGCTCTACTGCGTGTCGTGCGAGGAGTACTACACCCAGGACGAGTTGATCGACGACGGGCCGGGCAATGAGAAGCTGTGCCCGATCCACAAGCGTCCCGTCGACCATGTGGAAGAGGAGAACTACTTTTTCAAGCTCTCCCGTTTCGAGCAACGCCTGCTCGATTGGTACGACGCTCATCCCGAGGCGATCGTGCCTGCCCACCGTCGCAACGAAGTGATCGGTTTCATCAGGGGCGGGCTTCGCGACTTCTCGATCAGCCGAACGTCGTTGCAGTGGGGTATCCCGCTGCCGTGGGACGACAAGCACGTCACCTATGTGTGGTTCGACGCGCTGACCAACTATCTCAGTGCCGTCGGCTTCGGGCAGGACGACGAGCGGTTCGCCGAGTGGTGGCCGGTCGACTATCACCTCATCGGCAAGGACATCATCCGCTTCCACTGCATCTACTGGCCGGCGATGCTGCTGTCCGGCGGCGTCGAGCCGCCGAAGGGTTGGGCCGTCGGCGGATGGCTGCTCGCAGGTGGCGAAAAGATGAGCAAGACGTCGGGCAACGTCGTCAACCCGCTTGACCTGATCGACGACATCGGACTGGATGGCTTCCGCTACTACGTCCTCGCCGAGACGCCATACGGCTCTGACGGCGACTTCACCTACGAGGGTCTGACAGCCCGCTACAACAGCGACCTCGCCAACAATCTCGGCAACCTGCTGAGCCGCGTCGCCACCGTGATCGCCAAGAAGACTGACGGCATCGGCGCGAAACCAGCACAGGGTTCGACTCTTGCTGCCGTTGCCGCCACAGCCTACGCCGACACCGCGGCGGCGTGGGATGTCGTCGCTCCGAGCCGCGCGCTCGAAGCGACATGGACGCTGCTGCGGGCGACGAACGCCTACCTCGAGACGCACGAACCATGGAAGGCTCAGCCGGGCGAAGCGCTCGACGCCGTGCTCGGTGACGCCCTCGAAGCGTTGCGGATCGTCGCCCTGTTGGCCTCTCCCGCAATCCCCGACACGGCTCAGACGATCTGGGAACGAATCGGTCTCAGCGGGAAGGTCCGCGACCAACGCCTACCGGACGCTGCGAACTGGGGTCTCTATCCAGGAGGCGTCGCTGTCACGAAGGGTGAGTCGCTCTTCCCGCGACGTTCGTGAACCAAATGGTACACAGGACAGAGGCTCAGTACTTCGATAGTCACTGCCATCTGACACCCGCGTTGACCGGCGGTGTCGAGTTTGCACTCGACACTGCCAGAGCCAATGGAGTCGTGGGTTTCGTGACGGTCGGCTGCGATCGCCAGAGCAGCATCGAAGCGATTTCGGTCGCTGCCATTCATCATGATGTTTATGCGACTGTTGGCCTTCATCCGCACGAGGCAACGAACGGAACAGCCTCGATCGTCGACCTACTCGGCGACAGCGACACGCTGCTGCGCAGCAAGATCGTCGCCATCGGCGAGTGCGGGCTCGACTTCTACTACGACCACTCACCACGTGAGGCCCAGCGACAGGCGTTCGCCGAACAGATCCAAATGGCGCATCACTACGACCTGCCACTCGTCATTCACACCCGCGAGGCGTGGGCCGAAACGTTCGACATCCTGCGCGCAGAAGGTGCACCGTCGAGCACCATTTTCCATTGCTTCACGGGCGGCCAGGAGGAGGCGCGTCGATGCCTCGACCTCGGTGCCTATCTCAGCTTCAGCGGCATCGTGACGTTCAAGTCAGCGGGCGAAGTACAACGCGCCGCGGTCACCTGCCCACTCGATCGGCTGCTCGTCGAGACGGACTCCCCGTATCTCGCTCCGGTGCCGCTACGCGGTACGCCGAACCAACCGGCGAACGTGAGAATCGTTGCCGATGCGTTGGCAGAACTCAAAGCGTTGGACCGACTCGACGTCGCCTTCGCGACAAAGTCGAACGCCAATGTTGCGTTACGGCTGGGGATTTCGTAATGTTCCCGTAATTCAGCGGGCGGCTGCGTCGCCCCGCCGTTACCTCGGAGTGCCAGTCGGCCAAGAGACGAAGGATGAATTGAACGGTGTTGCAAGGAGCTGATAAACGTCGTGTGCTGGTCGCCAGCATCGTCACGGTCATTGCTCTGCCGTTCCTGTGGGCCTCCAAACAGGACAGCCCCTCTTCCCAGCAGGCTGGCGTTGCCGCCATCGGAGAGTCCGGCGGCATCCAACTGGCGGGGGGAACATCGGCCACGACACCGGTGACCGGAGACGTGTCCTTCGTTGCCAGCGAGCCCGGATATCTCGGACCGGACACCGCCAGAACAGCACCGGGTTCGATTGCGTTGACGGTCAAAGCTGCACCGACCGGTTCACACGCCACCGGCGACGCCACCTTCCACGACCTCGCTGCGGGCGGCAACGTCTGCCAGACCAACGTCGCGCCGGCGGGCACCACGCTGCATGTCACCGACACAGACAATGGCCGAACCGTCGATTGTAAGATCGTCAGCGTCGTTCCAGCCCCGACGGGCATCCTCATCGTTCTCGGCCCGGACGCCTTTCGCGTGCTCGCCGATGTGGTCGAGTCACCGATCCCGGTAGCACTCGCCTGGTAATCCAACTTCTATGACCATCACGCGCTCGAGCGCAGTCGAACTTTTGCGTCGCTACGAAGTCGCTCCCCGACGCGCCCTCGGACAGAATTTCGTCGTCGATCCCAACACCGTCAGACGAATCGCCCGCATCGCCGATGTCGGCCGAAACGACCATGTTGTCGAGATCGGTGCCGGGCTCGGTTCGCTCACGGCCGCGCTCGCCGAGACCGGAGCGTCGATCATCGCCTACGAGGTCGATGCCGGACTCATCCCACCCCTCAAGGAAACCGTCGCCGGCTACCCGAACGTCAACGTTGTACACGCAGACGTCACCGAGATCGATTGGGCAAACGAACTGTCGAGTGCAGAATCGTGGGTGCTCGTCGCCAACCTGCCGTACAACATCGCCACGCCGTTGGTCATCGGTCTACTCGACGACGTCCCCGCCGTCACGCGGATGCTCGTGATGGTGCAGAAGGAGGTCGGCGAGCGCTTCGTCGCCTCGCCGCGCACACCGGCGTACGGCTCTGTCACGGTCAAGATCAACTACTGGGCAGAGGCACGGATCGCCGGGCTGGTGCCACCAACGGTGTTCCTGCCGCGACCGAATGTCGATTCAGCGCTGGTGTCGATCAGCAGGCGCGACAAGCCGGCCGTTCCCGTCAGCGTCGACCGCGAGTGGTTGTTCACGCTCATCCGGACGGGTTTCGGTCAGCGCCGCAAAATGCTGCGCCGCTCGCTCGCCGGGCTGGTCGAGCCAGAGGAGTTCGTGCGGGCCGGAGTCTCACCCGAGGCCAGGGCGGAAGAACTCGACGTTTACGCCTGGGGCCTGCTGGCCTCGAACACGCACCGCCGCTAGAGGATGCCACCCTCTGACGCGTCGACGACGAGCACCACGGCGATCCTGCGGGCGCCGGCGAAACTGACGACAGAACTTCGCGTCATCGGTGTGCGTGCGGACGGATATCACCTCATCGACGCCGAGATGGTCAGCCTCAGCCTGGCCGACACGGTCCAGGTGACAGCGCCTGCCAGCGGCAGCGACGAGCACCGGTTGACGGTGACCGGCCCGTTCGCCGAAGGTGTCCCGACGGACCAGAGCAACCTGGTCGTGAAGGCGTTGCGTCTGGCGGGACGATCGGGCGACGTGCACCTCGACAAGCAGGTTCCCCACGGCGGCGGTCTCGGCGGTGGATCGTCGGACGCAGCGGCCGTGCTGAGGTGGGCGGGCTTCGGCGATCTCGTCGCTGCGAGCCGGCTCGGCGCCGACATCCCGTTCTGCCTGGTCGGCGGGCGGGCCAGAGTCTCTGGCATCGGCGAGGTCGTCGAGCAACTGCCACCGCAGACGGTGACCTACACGATCGTCATCCCGCCGTTCGGCATGTCGACGCCAGCCGTCTATCGGGCATGGGACGACCTCGGCGGGCCGCGAGGCAGCAACGGCAACGACCTCGAACCAGCGGCAATCGCCATCGAGCCGAGGCTCGTCAGTTGGAAACGGATGATTGCCGAATGCGCCGGTGCCACTCCGCGGATGGCAGGGAGCGGGTCGACCTGGTTCCTCGAAGGTGCGCACGAAGCACTCTCGGAACTGTTGCCAGGGGCGATCGTGCTGGTCGTGACGACCTAACGTCAAATCAACCTACAGCGTCGATCGGAAAGCCGTGAGCGGGGCGGCTCAGTGGCAGCCGCCAGGCTGCCTACTTCTGGCGACGTTGGAACCGGGTTCGCTTGAGCATCTTGCGGTGCTTCTTCTTGCGCATGCGCTTGCGGCGCTTCTTGATTAGCGAACCCATAAGGGGAACGACCATACAGCCCTTTTCGACAGTTGGCGCTCACGGCTCCGGCCTTTCTGCGAAAGCGGATTCTTTGACGACGACGTCGGCGATATCGTGTTGGCGACCCATTCGGGGGTCGTCCAAATGGCAGGACAACAGATTTTGATTCTGTGAATAGGGGTTCGATCCCTCTCCCCCGAGCTCATGCCAATTTCTGCGATCGTGCTCGCCGCCGGCGAAGGAACACGCATGCGTTCCAATCGCCCGAAGCCGCTTCACCTCATCTGCGGCCGCCCGATGGTGATGCACGTCATCCACGCCGTCGCTCCGCTCGGCCCCCAGCGGACCGTCGTCGTCGTCGGCCACGGCGCGGAACAGGTGACGAAGAAGGTACAGGAGCAGTCTCCGGCCAGCGCCAACGTCAGTTTCGTCGAGCAGCGCACCCAACGTGGCACTGGCGACGCCGTCATCGTCGGGCTCACGGCATTCGACGACGATGATCTCGACGACACCTCGACCATCGTCGTCGTGCCTGGCGATGCTCCGTTGCTGCGACCAGCGACACTCGAAGAGCTCGTCACCCTGCACGAAACGAACGGCTTCGCAGCCACGGTGCTGTCCGCCGTCATGGACGACCCGACGGGATACGGACGCATTCTGCGGGCCAAGGACGGGCGGGTGTTACGCGTCGTCGAGCAGCGTGACGCCTCGAATGATGAACAACTGATCAACGAGGTCAATACGAGCATCTACTGCTTCCGCCGCGACCTGCTCGGCCCTGCGCTGCGGCACATCCGAGCCGATAATTCGCAGTCGGAGTACTACCTGACCGATGTGATCGAGGTGCTTGCGGGGATGGGCCATCGCGTCGGTTCGCTCATAGTCGCCGATCCGGCGGAGACATCCGGCGTCAACGACCGGTGGCAACTGGCGCTTGCCGAGCGCGAACTCCGGGCCAGGACGAACAAGCACTGGCTGCTCAACGGCGTCACGATGCTCGACCCGCGCCAGACCTTCGTCGACGTCACCGTCCGACTCGGACGTGACGTCACGTTGTTTCCGGGCACCATGCTGCAGGGCCGCACCGTGGTCGGAGACGGAGCGGAGATCGGGCCGGATGCGCGCATCATCGATTCCTCGATCGGTGCCAATGCCCACGTCGAGAACTCCGTCGTGCGACACGCCGAAGTCGGTAGTAGCGCCCATGTCGGGCCGTATGCCAGCCTGTCGCCCGGAAGCACCGTTGCCGACTTCGCGGCAACCGGGGCGTTCTACACTGGCTCAGCCGAGTAGCGGCTCTACACAGTTCCGAGGGGATCCCAGGCGATGGATGCCGAAAAGATCACAACCAAACGAATGGCGCTCTATTCCGGGCGTACACATCGTGCGTTGGCCGCGGAAGTCGCCGATCACCTAGGCATCGAGCTCGGTCACCCGAACATCGTCGAATTTGCCAACGGCGAAGTACGGCCGCGTTTCGGCGAGTCGATCCGCGGCAGCGATGTGTTCATCATGCAGACCCACTACGGCTGCGATGGACACTCGATCAACGACTCGATCATGGAACAGCTCATCATGATCGACGCCGCATACCGGGCGTCGGCAAAGCGCATCACCGCAGTTTGCCCGTTCTACGGTTACGCCCGCCAGGACCGCAAGGCCGAAGGCCGCGAGCCGATCACCGCGCGCCTCGTCGCCGACCTGTTCAAGGCGGCCGGCGCAAAGCGCATGGTCAGCATCGACCTGCATTCCGGCCAGATCCAGGGGTTCTTCGAGGGGCCGGTCGACCATCTGACGGCGATGCCGGTCCTCGAGAAATACGTGCGAGCCAACGCCACCGCGCCGGTCATCGTCTCGCCGGACGCGGGCCGTATCAAGGTTGCCGAGCGCATGGCACAGCACCTCCACGACCTCGGTGCCGACCTTGCCTTCATCCACAAGCGCCGCCCGAAAGGCACCGCCAACGTGGCGGAGGCCAAAGAGGTCATCGGCGATGTCGAGGGGCGCCTGTGCATCCTCACCGACGACATGATCGACACCGGAGGCACGATAACCAGCGCCGTCGACATCCTGCTCGATCGTGGTGCGACCGAGGTGTGGGCAATGGCGACGCACGGCGTGCTGTCCGGTCCGGCAGTCGATCGCCTGAAGAAGTCTCCCGTCTCGCGGGTCGTGGTCACCAACACCCTGCCGCTCCCGGCGGAGAAGATGTTCGACAAGATCGAGGTGCTGTCCGTCGCCCCGATCATCGCCGACGCCCTCAACGCTGTCTTCGACGATGCCAGCGTCAGCGAGATTTTCGGGGGCGAAAACCAGGCGTAGCCAGGAGTGCGAACAGTCGCCACGCAGCCGCCGGGCATCGACGCGCCGAGCGCAGCGCGCTCTCCAGCTCTAGGCTGGACGGGCTGTAGTCCAGCCGTCACCGAGGTCGGCTGTGTGAGGAGATAGTTGTGTCGGACAATCAAACTGCGGTGCTTGCCAGACGTCATTACGTCGGTCTCGCCCCAGCATTGGTGATCGTCGTCGCCTATCTGCTGATACGACCGAAGGCCCTCGACTTTGCGAGCGGCGACTTTCGCGCCCAACTCTTCAAGCGCCATGTGCTGCTGTGGAACAACCTGTGGTTCGGTGGACACTCGTTGCCCGGATACGGCATCGTCTCTCCGGTCCTCAACGGAGTGTTCGGAGTCGTTCCGGTCGCCGTCGTCTCCGTCGTCGTCAGTTCGTGGTGCTTCGTGCTCATCTGCCACTGGTGCACGGAACGCAATCCTTCACTCGCCAATCCGCGCCTCGCCATCATCCTGTTCTCGGTCTCCACATGCGTCAGCCTGTGGGGCGGTCGACTGACATTCGGGCCGGCGGTCGCCTTCGGCACCGCATGCATCGCCGCCCAGCAACGAGATCGCATCATCATCGCCTGCGTCTGTGCGACACTCTGCGGGCTGTCCTCGCCGGTCGGCGTCGTGTCGCTGGGCATCATTCTCGGTGCCTGCTTCATCGCCAACGCGCTGCCCCGTAAACAGCTCGTCATCACCTCGATCGCCTGCGTCGTCCCGGTTGGCGCGGTGATGATCCTCTTTCCCGAGCAGGGCTGGTATCCGTTCACATGGCGCAGCCTGTTCATGCTCACCCTCGCGCTCAGCATCGTCGGCTGGTTCGGCCGGCGGTACAAAGTGATCTGGGTCGGCGCCGTCTTCTACTTCGTCGTCGCCGTGCTCGCCTTCATGTGGCGCTCTCCGCTGGGCGGCAACATCGTGCGCCTCGGGTGGCTTGCCGCCGGTTCGGTCGCCGCGCTGACGATCACCAACCACCGTCGCACACTTGTTCCGGCATTCGCCATCTTCACGCTGATCTGGACGTGGGCCTACGTGAACCTCGGTTTCGTTCCCAAGGACGTCGTGGCTGATTCCGCGTTCTTCACACCACTGTCCAACTATGTGTTGTCGATGCCAGGCGGTCCGCAACGGGTCGAGGTGTTGCCGACCGTCTCGTTCAGTCAGGCAGACGGTTTGGCGCTGCAGATCGGTATCGCCAGGGGATGGGAGACCCAACTCGATCGCGAATTGAACCCCGAATTCTACGGTCACCAGCTCACCGCCCAGAACTTTCATGCCTGGTTACGGCGCAACTCCGTTTCGCTCGTCGCCGTTCCCCAGGCCCACCTGCACGAGAACTCGCTCGACGAAGAGGCCATCATCAACTCCAATCCGGGGTATCTGGAACTGCAATGGTCGAATCCGAATTGGCATCTGTACCGCGTCATCGACGCCCAACCACTCGCCGACAATTCGGCGACCGTCACACAGGTCGAACCGGACTCACTCACCATCGATGCGCCCAAGCTCGGTACGACGACCGTCCGATTCCGCTACACGAAGTGGTATCGGATCGTGTCCGGCGATGCGTGTGTCACCGAAAGCAGCGACGGCTGGATCGATCTGGCCGTCCATTCACCGGGCACGGTCCACATGCAGGCGACGATTTTCGGCAACGGCGCAGAAGAAACCAATCAGGACCAGTGCTCGGCCGCGAAGTGACCTTCAGCTGCTGACGACGTCGGCGCCTGGCCTCGTGACAACGTCGACGTCTCAGCCCTGACGTTTCAACTCCTGTCGCTGTGCCTCTAGGCTGCAGGGCCGTCTGTTCGACGCCCCGGAATCTTGCTTGAGGATCGCGCTGTGCCCGAAAATACTCTGACCGTTACCACTGGCCGCCTGTCAGGCTCGGCTGCTTCCCGTCGCCTGCGCGCCGAGGGCCACATTCCCGGCGTGCTCTACGGCCACGGCATGACGCCGGTCCCGCTGTCGGTCGAACGTCGTGAACTGCGCTTCGCGCTCGCCGGGCCAGCCGGTTTCAACACGCTGTTGAACCTCGCCGTCGATGGCAAGACGTTTCCGGCGATCATCAAGGATTTCCAGCGTCACCCGATCAAGCGCAACGTCGCCCATATCGACTTCCAGCAGGTCAGTCTCACCGAATCGATCACCATCTCGGTACCGGTCCGCCTCGAGGGTGAGGCCAAGGCAGTCCTCGCAGTCGATGGTCTCGTGGACGCGGCGATGGACTCGATCGAAGTCGTGACCACGCCGAACAACATGCCGAACGAGATCGTCATCGACATCTCCGACCTCCAGCCTGGCGACGTCATTCGTCTCTCCGACATCACCCTGCCGGCCGGCGTCACTGCGGTCGCCGATCCGGACACGACGATTGTCTCGGCAATCCACGGATCGACAGAAGCCGATGGCCAGACCGAGGCCGAGGCCGAGGCCGAGGCTGCCGACGCCGCAGAGGCCGCCGACGCCGCCGGCGACACACCCGCCGAATAATCGCTGATGCTCGCACCTCTGGTGCGGGAGACTCATCCCCGTGGCATTCCGCTCCTCTGAACGACGCGGCACGCCGAGCGATCTGCTGGTCATCGGTCTCGGCAACCCCGGATCCGAATACGCCAGATCGCGTCACAACGTCGGTGCAGAGGTCGTCGACCGACTCGCAGTGGTCCACCACTCCAAGCTGAAATCCGGCAAGGAACGAGCACTCACCGGCGAAGTGACGGTTGCCGGGACGCGTGTGGCACTGGCGTTTCCGACGACATTCATGAACGATTCCGGTGTCTCGGCACAACTCCTCGTCCGCCGCTACGGGATCGAGGACATCGCCAAGGTCGTCGTCGTCCATGACGAACTCGACCTCCCCCCTGGCGTCGTTCGCGTCAAAGTCGGCGGCGGACTCGCCGGCCACAACGGGTTGCGCTCGATCGTCCAGCATCTCAAGACCCAGGAGTTCGTCCGCGTGCGGATCGGGGTCGGCAAGCCGCCGTCGAAGGAGCAGGGCGCGAATCACGTACTCAGCAAGATCTCCAAGGCCGAACGGATGCTGCTGGACGAATCGGTGATCACCGCTGCCGAGGCTGTCGAGGTCATCGCCGAATTCGGCACCGATGAAGCAATGCGTCGCTGCAACACCAAATCGCCCACCTGACTCGTCCGCCCCATCGCGCCCCGAACCTGCGATCGCCTCCCACGCAGCGCTTGTGCACAACAGCCACGCATCGAGGCTCGACTGCACGAACACCTCGCGAACGGCGGAGCGCACGTGTCTGGCACGGTCCCGGGCAGCGGTTCGCACGGACGTTCGGTACGCTCGTCGGAGCCGATGAGTCTTGTTTCACTCCCTCCGCTGCTGCGCAACGAACCCGCCTTCGCCCAACTTTTGGGGCGCTCGAACGCGCTCGTGGCCGTGCCTGAGGCTGCCCGCCCGCTCGTCATCGCCGGGCTCGCGCACCTGACGGCTCGGCGTCCGCTCGTCATCGCATGTCCGACCGGGACGATGGCTGGGCAACTGGCAGACGACCTGTCGCAGTACCTCGACGCCGGTGAGGTCGAGCTTTTCCCTGCCTGGGAAACGCTGCCGTTCGAGCGCGTCAGCCCCTCGATCGAGACGATGGGTCGCCGCCTTCGAGTCATGCATCGGCTGAAGTCGAAGCAGACTTCGCCGACAGTCGTCGTCGCCAGTATCCGCGCCCTGCTGCAGCGACTCGCCCCGCCGAGTGCCGACACCGAACCGGTGTGCATCCGGCCGGGCGACATCCTCGATGCCGACGACCTGCTCCGCCAGTTGGTGTCAGCCGGTTACCGACGAGAGGAATTGGTGGAACACCGCGGCGAGGTCGCCAGGCGCGGGGCGATCATCGACGTCTTCCCCTCGACGGCCGACGGTCCGATCCGTATCGACCTGTGGGGCGACGAGGTCGATCGCCTGACGGAGTTCAGCGTCAGCGACCAGCGATCGACTGACGAACTGCAGTCGGTCGAGATCTTTCCGGCGCGCGAGTTGCTCGGTTCCGAGCAGCTGCGTGAGCGTGCCGCCGGCCTCGTCGCCACCGAGCCGTGGGGTCGCGAGCAGTGGGAGCGACTCGCTGAAGGCCAGTTGTTCGACGGCATGGAATCGTGGCTGCCATGGCTGACTCCGGAAGAACACCTGCTGACCGACGAACTCGGTGACAGCGCGCAGATCATCCTCATCGAGCCGCGCCGAATGCACGATCGCGCCGAAGATCTGCTGGCTGAAGAAGCCGACCTGGCCAAGGCGCTGGCGTCGAGTTGGGCTCGCGACGCGGAGCGCCAGTTCCCGCGCTTGCACGCCCAATCGGATCGGTTGCTGTCCGGTACCGACGGTGCCGCGTGGTCGATCGTGCCGACGCCCGATGCTCCCGACGCGCCGGCTGTCGCCGCCTCGACATGGTCACCGGTCGTCGGCGACAGCTCGATCCTCGTCGCCCGCCTGAAGACGCTGCTGTCCGAGAAATATCGCATCGTCGTCGCCGCCGACACTGCGAATTCAGCGCAGCGGCTCGCCGCGAACCTGCGCGAAAGCGGACTCGATTTCACGATCCTCGACGGACCGGAACCGGAACTGTCGAAGCCGGGCGGCTATGTCGTCGTCTCCCCGCTCCATCGCGGCTGCACGATCCCGAGCGTGCAGTTGGCGATCGTCGCCGAGGCCGACCTGACGGGGCGGCGCCGGGCCCATCGCCAGCCACGGCCGCGCAAGCGCCAGGCAGCCGGCTTCTTCGAAGACCTCAAGACGGGCGATTTCGTCGTGCACTATCAACACGGCGTCGGCAAGTTCGCCGGCATGACGAAGCGAACGATCGGCGGGGTCGAACGCGACTACCTACTGCTCGAGTACAGGGGTGGCGACAAGCTCTACATCCCGAGTGACCAGATCGACGCCATCCGCCAATACGTCGGCGGGGAAACACCACCGTTACACCGCCTCGGCGGATCCGATTTCGCCAAGGCCAAGTCGAAGGTCCGTTCTGCCGTCCGTGAGATCGCCCAGGAACTCGTCGTGCTGTACCAACGACGGCTGCATGCGCCAGGCTTCGTGTTCGGGCCTGATACGCCATGGCAGCACGAGATGGAGGATGCCTTCCCGTTCGCCGAAACGCCTGACCAGCTCACGGCGATCGCCGACGTCAAGGCCGACATGGAGGCGAGCCACCCGATGGATCGCCTCGTCTGCGGCGATGTCGGTTTCGGCAAGACGGAGATTGCCATCCGCGCTGCCTTCAAGGCGATCCAGGACAGCAAACAGGTCGCGGTACTCGTCCCGACAACGCTGCTTGCCCAGCAACACGGCAACACCTTCGCCGATCGCTTCGCCGGCTACCCCATCCGTATCGAAGTGCTGTCGCGCTTCCTCACCGCCGGCCAGGCGAAGAAGGTCATCGCCGGTCTGCAGTCCGGCGAAGTCGACCTCGTCATCGGCACCCATCGCCTACTGGCGGATGGGCTGAAGTTCAAGGATCTCGGGCTGCTGGTCGTCGACGAGGAACAGCGGTTCGGCGTCAACCACAAGGAATCGATCAAGAAGCTCACGACCAACGTCGACGTGTTGACGATGACGGCGACGCCGATCCCGCGAACACTCGAAATGAGCCTCGTCGGCATCCGCGACCTGACGCTGCTGCAGACCCCGCCTGCCGACCGCCAACCGATCCTTACCTACGTCGGGGAGTACGACGAGCGCGTCGCCGTCGAATCGATCCGCCGCGAACTGTTACGTGAGGGCCAGGTTTTCTGGGTGCACAACCGAGTCCGCACGATCGACGAGGCCGCTCAGCGGCTGCGCGAACTCGTGCCAGAAGCGCGCATCGCAGTCGCCCACGGGCAGATGGACGAGGGCACACTCGAACAGATCGTCGTCGACTTCTGGGAAGGCCGTTACGACGTGCTCGTCTGCACGACGATCATCGAATCGGGCATCGACATGCCGACCGTCAACACGCTCGTCGTCGAGCGTGCCGACCTGCTCGGCCTGGGTCAGATGCACCAGTTGCGTGGACGCGTCGGCCGGTCAGGTTCCCGTGCGTACGCCTATCTGTTCCATCCCCGCGACAAGGCGCTGACCGAGGAAGCCTACGAACGCCTCAAGACGATCGGTGAGTCGACCGACCTCGGCAGCGGCTTCAAGATCGCCATGCGCGACCTCGAAATCCGTGGTGCAGGCAACATCCTCGGTGCGTCACAATCCGGCCATATCGCCGCTGTCGGCTACGACCTCTATTGTCAGATGGTCACCGAGGCCGTCGCCGAGATGAAGGGTGAGCCGGTCAAGCCGCCGGCAGAAGTCAAGCTCGACGTCCCCGTCGACGCCTACCTGCCCGCCGACTACGTGACCAAGGAACTGCTGCGGCTCGAGGCATACCGCCGGCTGGCGAACGTCAGCACGAACACCGAGATCGAAGACATCCGTGCGGAGTGGGAGGACCGCTACGGTCCGATCCCTGCGCCTGCCGAAGCGCTGCTGATGGTCGGACGACTGCGGGCTGAGTGCCACCGCATCGGCCTGACCGAGATCTCGCTGAGCGGCACGTCGGCGAGGATGGCACCGATCGTGCTCAAGACGAGCGAGACGATGCGCCTTCGCCGACTCGCCCGTGATGCGATCTACAAAGAGGACCTCCGCCAGATCGTCATCCCGCTGAAGAAGAACGTCGACCCGGCCACGCAACTCGTGGCAATCCTGCAGGAACTCGTTCCCGTCGTCTAGCGCCTGAACATCGTCAGCGCGACGACGGACCTTCGGCCAGATCCTTCGGTCCGCCCGCCAAGGAGATGCGAACTACCTGATCTCCACGAGTTCGTCCGGATCCGGGCCGGTGATCGTGATGCCGATAAACAGATCAGCGACCGCCACGACGGTGCCGATTCATGTTGCCGAGACGGTGTCGCCGGCCTGGGCGAGGGAGGATGTCCAGCCTTCGTCACCTCGGTGATGCACTTCGACGACGCCGCGCTGCACATCGACGATCCAGTAGTCGACCAGCGTCGCAAGCTGTAGGTAGGCGAGAAGTTTCTCGCGGCGATCTGTCGCCGCGGTCGACGGTGACGCAACCTCGACGATCAGGCACGGACGGCGCTCGATTCTCGGATCGTCCGACGAATCGCACGCCACGACGACGTCCGGGTAGTAGACCGCGTTCGCCGTCTGCACCAAGAGATCGGCAGCAATCAAACGGCACCGGTGCTCTCGAGCCGCAGAGGCAAGGGCGATGACGCAGTTGGTGACGCAATCGCCGTGAACTTTCGTTGCGCCGGCCATCGCATGAACGTATCCACCGACCCATTCGTGCTTGACCGGCGAACGCTCCTCCGCGTCGAGGTACTCCGCTTCCGAAATGTACGAGATGTGTTCGACGGGCATCGCCACCGCCACAGCGTAACCTCCCGGGCACAGGCTGCCTGGGAGAATCGGGACTCGGGGCGGTCGCTCGCTAGCCTGTCCCGTCGTGAAGCCACGCTCCCTCGCCCTTGCCTCCGTCGGTCTGCTCGCTGCGATTTGGCTGTCATCGTGCTCGTCCGTCCAGCAGGACGCAGCCCGTGTCAACGGCCACCGCATACCGATGAGTGACTTCGAAGGCGACGTCAAGATGGTCTCGACGCTGAACAGCCTCGGCACGAACACGGTCCCGACGGCAAACGCCCGCCAGATCCTCAGCCTCGAAATTCTCATCTACCAATACGAAGACCGCCTCGACGCTGCCGGAACCCCGATCAGCGACACAGTGCGTCAAGAAGTGCTGAGCTCGGAGCAGGCTTCGCAGGGTTTCACCGGCTTGCCGAAGCGGATTCAGGACCTGCAACTGCGACTCGACGCCATCAAGGTCGCGATCCAGGGCAATGCGGCTGCACAGAAGCCGCTCCCGGGTGAGAAAATCTGGGTCAATCCCGCATTTGGTCAATACAAAGCTGCCACCGGGGTCGTCGCCCTCGGCACGGTCTCGACGACGCCTGACACGTCTGGCACCGGCGGGGCCACACAGACGGCGACAGCACCTGCGCCGGCCGACAGCGCCACTGCGCCCCCAGCTGACACATCGGCGACCGCCGATACCACACCAGCTACGTCGCAGCCGTAGTACTCGGGACAGTGACCGTGCCGTTGCCGCGCATCGTCGTCATCGGGCTAGGGCCAGGTGGCCCGGAGTATGCAACCTCGGCGGCGCTCGCAGCTATCGACCGTATCGCCCATCGGTATTTGCGGACCTCGCAGCACCCGTCCGCTTCGCTGGTCCCCGAAGCGACCACCTTCGATGCGATCTACGACGTCGCCGACAGTTTCGACGACGTCTATGTCGAGATCCGTGACACGCTCGTCGCTGCGGCCGTGCTTCATGGCGAGATCCTCTATGCGGTACCCGGTTCTCCGCTCGTGCTCGAACGCACCGTGCGTTACCTCCGCGATGACGACCGCATCGAGCTGCAGGTACTGCCGGCCGTGTCGTTCCTCGACCTCGCCTACGAACGGCTGGGCATCGACCCGATCGAGGCCCGTCTGCGGCTGATCGACGGACATGACTTTGCGACCGCCGCTGCTGCAGAAACAGGTCCGTTGCTCGTGGCCCACTGCCACGCCAACTGGGTGCTGTCGGACATCAAGCTCGCAGTCGAAGACGCTGCAGGCGACGAAGCCGTCGTCATCCTTCAACGCCTCGGGACTCCGGACGAACAGATCACGCATACGACGTGGGCGGAACTCGACCGCACCGTCGAGGCCGATCATCTGACGTCGATCTACATCCCTTCGCTCGGATCTCCGGTCGGCAATGAATTCGTTCGCTTCTACGAAATCGTGCGTCGGCTGCGCCTCGAATGTCCATGGGATCGCAAGCAGACGCACGCTTCACTCGCCAGATACGCCGTCGAGGAGACCTACGAACTCGTCGAGGCGATCGGTCAATTGGGCGAGGACGGCGGTGGCGACGCTGAACTCGAAGGCGAACTCGGCGACGTACTGCTGCAGGTCGTGCTGCACTCGGCTATTGCCGAGCAGGAGGGTCGCTTCACGCTTCACGACGTCGCCAGGACGATCAGCGAGAAGATGATCCGCCGCCATCCGCACGTCTTTGCGGATGTCTCGGTGGAAACCGCCGACGACGTGGCGACGAATTGGCAGCAGATCAAGCGGGCCGAGCGGGCCGAGCGCGGGGAGGCCCCGGCACCTGCTTCTGCCCTCGATCGCGTGCCGCGTGAGCTTCCGTCGCTCGCCTACGCCGACGCGCTCTCCCGTGCTGCCGCCAAGGTCGGCTTCGATTGGAGCGAGCCGATCGACACGCTCGCCAAAGTTGCCGAGGAGTTGGAGGAGGTACGCGAATCGTTCGATGACGACGAGCATCTGCCGAGCGAGATCGGCGACCTGCTGTTCGCGGTCGTCAACGTCGCCCGCCGGCGCAGGATCGATCCCGAAGTCGCCCTCCGACAGGCGAGCGCCACGTTCG
>Ga0123338_10000860_pt1 | contig 29941 bp, 24 predicted proteins | sample grotaG_FD_89793 | JGI IMG/M metagenome (GOLD analysis project Ga0123338, IMG submission 89793) | Glacier valley bacterial and archeal communities from Borup Fiord, Nunavut, Canada, to study Microbial Dark Matter (Phase II) -... | ecosystem: Environmental > Aquatic > Freshwater > Ice > Glacier ...
AAAAACAAACAAGTGCAAGGATTTTGAATCGTCAATTCATCCCGAGTACTCGGGAGCACTTGTTTTAATTTGCAGGTTGATATCTTCTTATAATACTGCACATTGTGAGTTTTTCAGCAGACCTCAAATAGTCAATTTGACTATTTGGGAATATGGGGATTTAAATTAAAAAACAGGATTTCTCTTGCCGTTACTTGTAATATTCCCTTTGATTGAACTCAGGTTAATAAAATTTGAGGAAATTATAAAACATGTTATTATTATTAAATATTTTTATACTTCAATTTAAACTTAACTGGCATGACACGAAATCGGTATTTCAAATGGGGAATAGTTCTTCTTATTATATGTGTTTTGGCATTTCTGGCTATTCCTGTCATCCCATTTCTATCTATTGGAAATGGGGCCAAAGTCACAATCTCGGCAATACTCTTTGTGATTGGAGAAGTTACATTTTGGGCTGGTGCATTGCTTCTTGGAAAGGAACTTTTAAGCAAATATACATCCCGATTGAATCCTAAAAACTGGTTTAAAAGAAATTCTGATACCAAAGGAAAATAAATTTTAATAGTTACTGTACAAATAATTTGTAAATTTAAACCAAAATATAAACACATGACTTTAGTAACCTAAGTTCGATCTCATTAAATACGTGAGTTCGATCTGGTATTGCAATAGAATAGTGGGTTTTATCCAAATCTAATTTGCAACGTTTGAAGCATTTGCAACGTTTGCATATCTAATAGTTTTGTTTGATTTTCCATTCAATGGGTTTGTTTGATTTGAGAAGAGAGAAAATGAAATAAGGGTAAAAATGCAAACTTGCAAATGCTTCAAACGCTTCAAACGCTTCAAAGAGTTCAGCAAAAGGGAGGCAGGTCGGGTAGGGCAATTTTTCTTTTGCTTTTTGGATTTTACCCGGTTGATGATAGCGCAAACCTGTTACTGACAATAGTTGATTATAAACTCACTACTCCATTTATTTGAGGTACGCATTTTTGTGAATAACCATATTTCTTAGATCGAACTCAGGTTAATAGAATTAAAAAATAAGGTGATAAGTGAGATCAATCAGATAAATGATGATGAGATTTTGAACGAAGTATAATAAAGGAGAATACTTGTCAAATGACAAGGCAAACAAAGAGATTGGTAAATGGCTAAACAAGTAATTTGGTCTGAACTTGATGATAAAGATGATGCAATGCATTATTAGCATTCTCGCTGGTTCAATCCTGTTTTAGTAATGGCTGGCGATCAAGACATGATTAAACAAAAACATACTATGAAAATCTCTCAATCCATACCATCAGCAACCTTGGTGCATTTTTCCTGATTCCAATCATAGCGCCTGTCAGCAACATCCTGAACTATTCAATAAAACGGTACTGTCATTCTTAAGGGCATAAATCTACTTACAACTCCACTTTGGGCAAACGTGTAAAAGATCCTAATTTAAGTACTCCGGTAGCATGGCGGTAAAAATGACCTCTTAAATCTTTTGCATATTCATTCATAATTTGATTGCCTAAGTTGTTGTAATCGCCACATCGGAACAATGAACGGCCCAGGATGATTTCCCGAAGTGCATTGTTACGGATACTGGTATCTTCACTTCCGGTAGGTGTTTTGAGAATCGCTTCTTCAATGGTTTTTATTGAATGTCCTGTCACCCCTTTCATTTGTAGTAAGTCGAATAAAACCTTGGCTGACTGTTCACTGGCAAGTGTTTCAAAAGCAACGGCAATGGCACGGAAATGTGAAAATTCACTTTCCTCAGTCAGCATTTGGGCCAATCTAATCACTGAATTCAGAACTTCTTGTTTGCGAGTTTTGCCCAAGGCAATCACCAGGCTGTCGAGGTAACTCATGCTCATGCCAAACTGACCCATCCCGCGGTAATTCCAACCTACATCCCATGCGTCGAACCCATCCACTGCCTTTTGCAGAATGTCCCATCCTGCATTCACATCGAGCATACCGAGTATCCGGGCATATACCAATTTATCTTCAGGTGTCACAGCCCGGTGCAACTCATCTGTGAGTGCCAGAATTCCTTTTTCAACATCCCACATCACAATTTCAAGACCATCCAACTCATGAGTCAATGTCTTGGCTGACTGTTGTACCTGGAAGTAGGAGGGTGGATAATTATCTGTGTCTGTCAAAGTCTTTCTTGTCAGGCTCCCAATTTTAACCAATCGTTGCTGCAATTCCTTAATATCGACATTGCGGATGCCTTGATGGTTTTTGGCCACCATTGAAGCCGCTATTCCAACAGCATACCCCTGATTTTGTAAACATGGCTGCATCCTGATTACCGGCATGGCATCACGGTGCGCGCTTACTCCAAGACCGGTCACCACAATTCCATCCAGCCCCTTGGGTAACAATGAACGCAAAGGCACATGGGCAATTACTATCGCGGCGCTGTGAGCAGGTGGCTTGAGTGCAAAGAACGGGTCGATGGTAAAGCCATGGGTATCAAACGAACTTTCATGAATAGAGATCGTATCCGGGTAGGTACGGCCATTGTACACATCAAGTACAGAAACAGTGAAATCACCGTTCATCCTTCTTCTTTCCCTGGTCTGAGGTAATTTACCCAGATCGAATTGATTCTTAAATTTCTCTTTCCCGACCACGAAAGTACTCCACACGTCTATCATATCCGTGTCGTCGGTAAATGTCCAGTCAGTATTGTTGTAAAAATCATTGGGGCCTTTTGGAGGCAGCCCAGCTCCCTGAACTGCTACATTGTAGCCATCGGTATAGTTAAATCCTGCTCCGGCAGCAATGGCAATGTCTGCACTTCCCGTTGAGTCAATAATGGTATTTCCCAACACAACCCCACGGCCAAAAGGTGTTGCAACCACTACTCCCTTCACTTGTTTGTTTTCAACATAAGCGCCAATACCGATGACCCCAAACCAGATGTCAGCACCTGCTTTTTTAATTTCTGATCGAAACCATTCAGTTTTCCAGTCGAACACCCATTCGTCCAGCCTTTTTTTCTGCCGTGGATTATCACCTCCCAAAGCTTTTACACCCTCATCTACTTCATTGGTGAACCCATGCCGGTAACTAAATATCAGCTTTGATTATTTTCAATTTTTAAAGAACAAAATCCATAAAACTGTAATCTGGTCAGGCAAGTGATATAATTTTAATATTTTGAAAGGGTTTCAATCCATTGATAGTTAATTTGCTGTAAAAAATATAATTACATATATTAATAAATTTGTAAATAATTGTTAAAAAATAGTTTCGTAAAATGTACAAGTAATGATTATTTGTTCTATTTTTAACACCGTTTAACAAATGGACTGGACACTTTCTAATTGTATAATAAATATTTATAGAAATAGATGTATTATTGAAAGATGACAGAAAAGTAAGAACAACCAATTTCATTGAGGAAAATTATTTATTTCAATTAACTATTATATTATTAATCAAACATTAATTATTTAATTAAATTTCTAACTAATGAAAAAAATGCACACAGACCTCTGGCTGCTAAAGCCAGGTGTAGGTTTTCAAAAGTACCTGCCTACTTTGAAAATCCTTTTTCTTTTAATTTTAGGAGTGATTGTGAATACTTCAGTCTTTGGGGCCTCCCCTTTTTCTGAAACAGTCAATCCTAAATCTGAAATAGGAACTTCGGCACAACAACAAATCAAGGTTAGTGGGAAAGTCACCGATCCTGCTTCCAAAGAAACGATGCCAGGTGTAACCGTAATGGTGAAAGGCACAACGATCGGTGTTGTTACAAATATGGACGGAAATTACACGATCTCTGTTCCGGAGAAGAATTCAGTGTTAGTTTTTTCATTCGTTGCATTCCATTCTCAGGAAATTGCTGTCAACGATAAAACAGAAATTAATGTGGCTCTTGTATCCTCCATGACCGACGTCGACGAAGTAGTTGTTGTGGGTTACGGTGTTCAAAAGCGTGCCAATGTGGTTGGCGCCGTTGCATCTGTTAATGGTGACAAGCTTCTGGCGATTCCTGCCATGAACGTTTCCAATGCGATTTCTGGTCTTATCCCAGGTTTGACAGTTGTGCAGACAAGCGGTGAACCTGGACAGGGAAGTCCCCGTATGATGGTTCGTGGTAGAACAACTATAAATTCTGACCCCACCACTCGTATGCAAAACAATGATGCAGCCAGAAATCAAACTGGGCCTCTTGTAGTCATTGATGGTGTTCCCGGACGTCAGATGGATGAAATTGATCCTAACGATATTGAAAGTATTTCTGTTTTGAAAGATGCTTCAGCTGCCATTTATGGAGCACAAGCTGCCAACGGGGTAATCCTTATCCAGACAAAATCGGGAAAAGATGGCAAGCCTCGTTTGAATTATCAATTTTATCAAGGGTTTATGACCCCAACAATGCTTCCTGACGTGACCAATGCCGGAGAGTATGCAACCATGCTTTCAGAATACCAGGTTGCAGAGGGCAAAGCCCGCAAGTATACGGATGCCGATATAGAACTTTTCAAAAACGGGAAAGACCCATGGGAACATCCCAATACCGACTGGTATGGTGACCTTATTAAACAATGGACAACCACCACCAGGCACAATGTAACTGTTGACGGAGGTGCTAACGGAATGAAATACTATGTTTCTTTTGGTTATAAAACTGACGATGCATTTTACAAGGCTTCATCGACCCAATATAAACAATACAATGTCAGAACAAAACTGGAAATGCCAGTCAACAGCTGGTTGAAAACAGGCGTTGAACTTGCCGGCTTTTTAAACAACAAATTATATCCTTTTAAGAGTGCAGATGCTATTGTGGGTCAATCAACCCGTTTGGTTCCTACCAACTGGTCATTTTGGCCAACAGGTCAACCAGGACCTGACATTGAATATGGTGATAACCCAGTGGAAACTTCTACTTTTAGCGCCGGAATCAATGACCAGAAAACGTACAGGTTGTTAAGCACTTTTAATGCGACAGTGACTGTTCCTTTCATCAAAGGGCTTTCCTTCACCGGAAGTTACAATTACGACATTACAAATTATTACAACAAGGCATTTTACCAACCTTGGACTTTGTATTATCCAAACTGGGACCAGGCCACAAGAAACACAGATGGATATATCACTGCGATGCCTTTAACACCAACTTTGAGGGGACTTTCATCTGCTGAAAACACTGAACAGTATGATCGTACAATCAATCAAACGTTGATGTTTAATTTCAATTATGCAAAAAAAATCGGCAACCATAGTATCACCCTCTTTGGTGGTTTCGAGCAATATCAAAACAATTATAACTGGTTTAAAGGCTATCGCAAATACTATATTTCATCCATTATTCAGACCATGGCTGCAGGGAACTCAAAGGACCAGAATATTGAAGGAACTGCATCAATTTATGCCCGTAAATCATATATTGGACGTGCTACTTACAATTATAAAGAAAAGTACCTTGTTGAAGCTTTATTCCGCGCTGACGGTTCACTTAAATTTCCTACTTCACAACGTTGGGGTTACTTCCCCGGCTTAATGTTGGGATGGCGTGCTTCTGAGGAAGGTTTCTGGAAAGACAATCTGTCTTTTATCAACTATTTTAAATTAAGAACTTCCATTGGTAAAATGGGTATGGACCCAACAGATCCTTTCCAGTACATGGATAAATATAACATTGGTAACGGTATGGTCTTTGGAACCAGCGGCGCTATTCAAACAGTAGTTGGCCCACCAACTTCGGCCAATCCACTGATCCATTGGGAAACACAGACAACCTATAATCTTGGGTTCGATTCAAAATTCGCAAATGACCTGTTCCATCTGAATACTGAAGTTTTCTACAATAAAAGAGATAATATCTTAGTTAAAAGGAATGCTTCTATTCCCGACTTTTCAGGATTGTCGCTTCCTGCAGAAAATATAGGTATTGTAGATAACCGCGGATTTGAACTTGATGGAGGAGTACATAAATCTTTAAATAAGAATTTGCGCCTTGATGTTACTGGCAATTTCGCTTATAGCCACAATGAAGTGGTTTCAATGGATGAACCCAAAAAGGTACAACCATGGCAACAGCTTACCGGACATCCTTATGGATCATGGTTAATGTATGATGCCATCGGAATTTACAAAGATGATGCACAGGTTCTTGCTACCCCACACTTAGCGGATGCACAAGCAGGTGATGTAATTTTCAGGGATGTATCGGGCGATGGTGAAATTACTGGAGATGACCAGATTTTGTTCGATCACGTTGATGCACCTGAAATCTTTTACGGAGGAAATGTTACCGTCGCTTGGGGAGCATTCACTTTCTCGGCTCAGATTCAAGGCCAGGGTAAATTCTTGAAAAATAGCCAATACGACAACCGTCGTGGTGAAGCAGGTAACTACTTCCAATGGCAATTTGACAATCGTTGGACTCCTACCAACACTGAAACCACTATTGCAAGAGCCTATAACCGTGATGACCTGTACTGGTCACCAGATGTTCGCAGAAGTGATTACTGGCTGGAAAATACGGCCTATTGCCGTTTGAAAAATGCAACTGTGAACTTTGCTATTCCAACCAAGTTATATTCAAAAGTTGGTATTGCAAGAGCAAATATCTATTTTTCAGGTAACAACCTTGCGTTGCTATATACTGCTACCAGGAAGTGGGATCCGGAAACCGATAACGCCGGCGTATATCCTACCATGAAAACTTTTGCCATTGGCGCCAATATTACATTTTAATAAAATATATAACATATAAACAATTAGAGTATGAAAAAGATACTTTCTAATATATCAGCAATCGCAATACTTCTGTTATTGTTGACATCTTGCCAAAAAGATGTCCTTGAACAGAGTTCAGTTGATACATTTAATAAAGAAATGGTATTCTCAGATATCAATATTGTGAATTCCTACCTGGGCAAATGTTACGACCGCATGGGTGGAAATACCGATGACGGTGTACTGGGTGCCCGCGAAGACCTATTATCTTCAGGGACAGATGAGCTTCTGTGTATTCATCGTCCGTCAAGCTATGTGATGCTTAAAGGGACAATGAGTCCTGATCTTCTTGGATTTTTTAGCGATGACGGTAAAGGAGGATATTTACGCTGGAGTAATCTTTACCAGAATATTCAGAATATAAACCAGATCCTGGCTAACATAGATGCTGTCCCAACTACAACTATACCCCAGGAAGCACTAAAGAAACAGATGAAAGGTGAAGCCTATTTTATCAGGGCTTATGAATATGCATCTCTTTTGATGGTGTATGGCGGTGCAATTTTAAAGGATACCCCCTATACTCTTGCTGATGATTTCAGTACCGTTAAAAGGTCTACGATTCAGGAAACACTTGATTTTGTGTTGAAAGATGTTCAAAGTTCAATTGAGAATTTACCTGCTTCTATTGAGCAGGGACGTGCAAATCCTGCTGCTGCTGCTGCCTTAAAATCAAGGGTCCTGCTTTTTTGTGCCAGTACACTGACCAATGGTGGTTGGACTGAACAAGCTGCCAATACGATCGTTGCATTTCCTGCAGGAAGTCAGCCTGCATTGTTGGCACAAGCCCGCGATGCTGCTAAGGACGTGATGAATGGCACCTACGGAACATTCTCTTTGGTAGGATCTGCTACTGACCCAGCTACAACATTGACAGCTGCCGAATTAAAGAAATACACAGATGATTATGCCGGTATTTTCAACCAGAAAGCTGGATGGAACACTGAAACAATCTGGGGTGTACAGTTTCCACTTTCCGGAGGTAATACTAACAATGCAAACATCTGGTACGGTCCAAACGGATATCACAACTGGGGAAACAATGACCCAACTGAAGCTGCTGTAAGAAGATTTGAAATGGCTGATGGTTCCGCATTTCAATGGGATAAATTCAATGCAGGCGAACAAGATGTACGTACTGCAACGGCTGCAGAATTGGTTGCAGACCCACTTCGCAATCCTTACAATGGCCGCGAACCTCGTTTTTATGCCTGTGTGTTGTATGATGGAGCTCCTTGGCAACAAAGACCTGCTGATGCTGCCGGACTCGAACCAGATAATAAAATACAGACAGGTTATTATTTTAAAAATATTGGCGATAAAGATCCCTACAAAAGCGGACTTGATACCCGTCAAGGTTTAATAGAATCATGGAATGGTCAAAAAACTGGTTATAATATCAGAAAATTATTGGATCCAACCTCTGCAGGACAGTATTTTAAGAATACCAATACATGGGTAGAATTCAGATATGCTGAAATTTTGATGAACTATGCTGAAGCTTGTATTGAATTGGGTGGTACAGACCTCCAACCGGGTATTGATGCCATGAACATGGTTAGAAACCGGGCCGGTTTACCTGACAGGGTAACCACCGACCAGGCTGCTGCACGCGAATTTGTTCGTCATGAAAGAAGCATAGAGTTTTTCGCGGAAGGACATCGCTTTTATGATATGCGCCGCTGGATGATTGCAGATCAGGTGATCCAAAATGTCTATGGAATGAGGATTGAACATTACGATAATGGTTACACCATCTGGAAAAACAATAAAACTGATAAAGCAGATGAAAGAACATTTACCAATCCAAAATTCTACTGGGTTCCAATATCGCGCGATGAAATGAATAAAGCGCCTCAATTACAACAGAATCCTGGTTACTAATAAACTAATTTTTAACCAATACTAAAAAGCCGGCCTAACAAGCCGGCTTTTTTTATGGCATCATTTGAAAGATGATGCATTTCCCATAGGGAAAAGGGACTCCCAAGGTCCCCTTCTGCCCATGTTTGTAGGATGTTCTCCCACTGTTCTTTATATTGTTTGTATATTGCTTGTTATACTTAATTGAGGCCACTCCGAAAAAGTCGATAGAATAAGAATTGCCACTAAGACAATAAGTTTCATCCCGAGACCTCAGCGATTTATTTAGGATCTGCTGAAAAACTTTTATTATTCTGAATAATAGCTTTTTATAGGAATATCCATTGTAATAATTGCAGGAAAAAAATCAAAGTGTCCAAAATCCCATCATGGAAGGGGTTTGACCTTGGTTACTAAGTCCCCCACGGATTTGGAACCGGAGATCAAAATAAATAATCAAGGATATACAAATGCATTGATGCCAGTGATAACAGGCTTTATCTTCTAATGGGTATCAGATGATATAGCCCAAACATCTACCCATTCCATAGAAACAGAGGGAGAAATTCAGGATCGGTTGCTTATTTTGAAAAGTAGATAGGGAGGTGAAAAAATAGACTCCCCCGAGTACTCGGATTGGCGTTAACTTCGTGCGATCTGTTTTGTAAACATCTGATTATTAAGAAGTAACTTTAGGCAATTATCGCACACCAGATAAGAAAAGATACTGGGATGAATCATTTTGTAGGATTTAAAATCGATATTGCTTATTCTACAACTGTTAAACCACCAGGGAATACTGCTTCAAATCTTTGATTATCACCATGAATACACACGAAGTTAACGCCAATCCGAGTACTCGGGAGCCCACAACAATATGATGTGATCCTATTTTACCCCATTTTAGGGGTAATTCTCTCTATAGCATTGCACTCAAAATAGCTGAGTGAAGCCTGTTTTTGCTTTGGTAATTTGTCTCTTAGGTACTTTTTTACACCCATTTGCTTAAATCGAACTCAGGCTAATGGGATATATTTTAATGTCTTTAAATATTGCCTTTCCATGTTTGGCATAAAACCAAATAAAATTGCCTTTCCGCTCAGGCAAACGATTGACAATACATCGATGCCCATTGATACAGACATCAATAATATCACCTTTCATGATAATATCTATTTTGAAAGGTTTATCCAACCCCGACACTGCTGTTATTTTGGTATTGCTCAACGAAACAATTTGCTTATTGGCTGAAAAACTTAACTGATATCCTTCTGATGCTTTATCGGTTGACCTTAAATACAATCCAATATCTTCGTTGCTTCCAAGTGGGTCAACTTCCAAAGTAATGCGACAATTTATAGGAATATTGCCCGAATGCAGCGATCCAATTGTACCAGGTGCATCAATCACATATTGGTTATCGCTGTTCATACTGGCTTGTGCATCAGGTGTAAGCTTCAAACTTAATTTATTGCCGGTTGAAGGGATCATCTCTGCAGGAAATTTTGTAGCCAATGTCCCGTTCTCCAACTGGATTACCTCACGCAGCAATACACTGCCTCCGAAAATTTCATAACCAGTGTCCTTATTGTCCTTTTTGCTTGGGATCCAAGAAGCTGCAATTCTTCTGCCATTGGTGAATTCAGCAGTCTTCACTACATTGGACAAGTCTTCATCAAAAGCTTGAAATGGAGGTTCCACCCATGGGCCAAAAGGCTTTCTGGACATTAAATAGGGTGTGTTTCCACCTTGACTATATAACAGATAATACCAACCCTTCCAGAAAAAATAATCAGGACACTCGGGAACTTCTCTTTGCCCGGTTAGAATGGGCTTATTTACTTTCCATGTTTTCAGGTCAGTTGATGACAAATGTACAAGGCATCCATGGTGGCTGTCAATTGAATAGCCTTTCTCTGTACTGCTCGAAACCAACAAATGAAAAACTCCCGAGCTGTCGATAATGACTTTTGGATCTCTGAAGTCGCGTTTACTGTATCCGGGCGCTGATGTATAAAAAGGATTGGGTTTTTGCTTTTCAAAATGAATTGCATCCTTACTGGTTGCATAACTTAATTGTTCGTTCACCTTTCCTTCACTGTCCAATAACCGGGTAGCATAAAACGCATAGAATTTATTGCCATCATTTGCAAGAGAACCCGTACAAATAGATTTTTCCCAGTCCTCATCAATACCTATAACTATTGGATAATGAGTCCAATGTATTAAATCTTTGGTTGTACTAAGTGTCCACTGATGTCCACCTAACCCATTTAAAGCTGAATGATGGCCCTGGTCCAGTAACCAGTAAAGATAATAGGTGCCATTGTAATAATAGGGGATACAATCGCCTACAAATAAATTATTCCTTTTGGGAGAAAAATATTGCATATTCTCCTGTGATTGTATTTTGGGATCATAACCTACACTAAACTGTGCCATAACACTTTCCATGCAAATTATTAAAAAGAATAGAATGCTTGGTTTTTTCATAAGTAATAATAATTTCTGTTCCTGATTTTTTCAATAATTATCTTGACTTACCAGATCTATCGACTTGCAATAATTTAGCTTTCGGTATTAACAACTGAATCAAGTGTAAAAATAAAATAAATACTACATTTTCATTCAACAATCCTATTCTTTATATTTTCATAAATCACTTTTACAAAAACTGAAGATTTTATAAGGGCTATTTTAAGAATATAACTTGTTGCACCAATAACCCAACTTATTCAACCTTTAACTGTTTAATACGTACAAGGCCTTGGTAGGAAAATATTCCAATTATCAGTCGCATGATATTTATACAATAATTTAATAGTACAACCAATGAATAAAATTCCCCTATCTGTTCTGGAATTGGCAACTATTGTTGAAGGTGGAAATACAGGCAGGGCCATTGCACGTACTGTAGAAGTCGCTCAACACGCTGAATCATTGGGATATAAACGTATCTGGATGGCAGAGCACCACAATATGGAATCCATCGCCAGTTCTGCACCGGCTGTATTGATAGGGTTGGTCGCCTCTAAAACCAATACCATCCGCGTGGGCTCAGGAGGGATCATGCTGCCCAACCATAGCCCGTTGGTGATCGCCGAACAATTCGGTACATTGGAAACAATCTATCCCGGAAGGATTGATCTTGGCCTGGGCAGAGCCCGTGGAACTGACCAGCTTACAGCTATTGCATTGAGGCGCAACAATATGAATGCAACGCATGATTTTCCTTCAGACGTAAAACAATTACAGGCCTATTTCAGCAAGGAGAACAGCTCCTCAATGGTGCGTGCTTTCCCAGGCGAAGGATTGGACATTCCGCTTTGGATATTGGGCTCCAGTACAGACAGCGCTTACCTGGCAGCCCAAATGGGTTTGCCTTATGCCTTTGCCGCTCACTTTGCTCCCCAACAATTCAGCAGGGCGATTGATATTTATAGTGAAAACTTCAGGCCCTCTAAACAATTAAACCATCCCTATACAATGGCATGTGTGAATGTGATTGCTGCTGAAACGGATGAAGAAGCTAAATTCCTTTCTACCAGCCTGATCACCGTATTCGTTGGACTGATTACCAACTCACGCAAACCCATTCAGCCGCCGGGAGAATTGCCGGAAACCTATCAGGTTCCTGAAGTACGTTCATTGTTAAATGGTATGTTGGCATGTACTTTTACCGGTAGCCGGGATACGTTAAGAAAGAAACTTTCTATCTTTATTGCTGAAACAGGAATTGATGAACTAATGGTTTCCACTAACATTTTTGATAGACAAGCAAAGTTGAAATCGTTTTCTATTCTTAATGATGCAATGAATGTCCAAATTTCATGATGTTCAAAAAGTGGGCATAGATCCATCAAAAGCATTCATATAAATAGTCGAATTAAGGAAAATAACATAAATTAAATACAAGATACGAAATAGTGCCATGTCAGCAAATGATTGGCGTAACCTGATGCTGCGTAAATAGATAGCTAACTTGACATTGGCCTTATCTTGATATAAAAATACCTATATAAATAAACGCCTGGCCACTCATGGCCAAAAGCAATCAGGATGATCATGGTTTCAAAACCTGAAAACTTACATGCTTTGTTGGGTTCCCCTTTCAATTGTTTTCCTTTGTGTTAATTGTTTCCCCTACCATCAGGATCGAAATATTCCATACATAATTCCTATGTAAAATAATATAAATACTTAAATATTAGGCACTTAAACTATATTGCCCCCACTTTTTTTGTTATTAGTGACAACTTTTATTATACAATGGTATATGCCAATTCAGCATTAACTCAGTAGGAGGCCAATACTAATTCAATACCAAGTCAATATTAACTCAATACCAATTCAATATTAACGGCAGTGTCAACAGGTTAATAACAGGTTAATAATAGGTTGATAATAGGTTAAAATAACCAGTTGTGTACCTGCTATCAACCTATTTATAACCTATTATCAACCTATTAACACTGGATTTAGTATTGACTTTGTATTGAATTAATATTGAGCGTGTATAAGCAAAATATAAGAAGATTACTTTCAAGAAACGAAAGGATTAGGAATCGGTATAAGGAGATTTACAACTGTCGTGTGAATTGTATATGGTTGCAACCTCATGCAGGGATTGCCTGGCAATGACGCTACTGTATTATTGGGGATATTAAAATGGCTTTCCTCCGCTGATGGCACTTTAACTGATGGTACGGTCATTATTAGGTTGACACGGCACTGTAGTTTATTTCTGAAAAAATTGGGGAATCTCGGGTTAGATAAAAAAAGAAGGGTCAGGAAATGAATCCTAACCCTTTAATAATCAATTTGTCGGGGTGACAAGATTTGAACTTGCGACCCCACGCCCCCCAGACGTGTACGCTACCAGGCTGCGCTACACCCCGAACTTGTGTGGGTGCAAAAGTAGCCATCTTATTTTACTTATGCAAAAAAAACGATTGGTTTTTATTGTTCATTTTATAAGTAATTCAATCATTGAAACTCCTATTTTATGGTTTTTATGTTCTACCAGGTGTTGAGTATTATTTTGTCATAACAAGTTCTTCTACTTCAACTGTCCCGAAACATTTATTGTTGAAGAACTTAACCGGTTCCTTGGAAGTTTCGCCGTCAACAGTCCATGTATTTCCAGATTGAAGAAGTTGGTCCACACTGGTGATTTTTCTTTTTTGCTGAACGGATTCAATCTGTTTTTTCATTTCCTGATCGTAAACCATTGCTTCAACACTACGGATAACGCCCATTGCAACAGGAAATTCAGGCAGCGCCATATTGATAAGGGCTATTTGCAATCCCATGTTATCGTCTGCCGGATTGTGAACAAGGATATCTTCGCGGGTGATTCCATTTTCACCTATTTTTACTACTTTAAGTTTACCATTTTCCTGTATTAAACCTTTGTCTTCCAACTCTCCAAAAATCATTGGCTGTCCTTTTTTGAGGAAAAGCTGACGTTCGGCACGGAATTTAGGGTCTGAAATCTGTTCATGAATACCATCGTTAAATATCACACAGTTCTGCAATACTTCAACCACTGAAGTTCCCTGGTGAAGAGCGGCCTCAGCCAATACTTCCTGGGTATGTTTAATATTATTATCAACAGCGCGTGCAAAGAAGGTCCCGCGTGAGCCAAGGACCAGCTGCCCTGGAACAAATGAATCTTCGATGGTTCCAAAGGGAGAGGTCTTGGTAATCTTGCCTCGGTCGGAGGTGGGTGAATACTGGCCTTTGGTCAAACCATATATTTTGTTGTTGAATAGTACCAGGTTAAGGTTGATGTTGCGCCTTACAAGGTGAATAAAATGGTTTCCACCGATGGCCAGTGAATCCCCATCTCCTGTAATTACCCAAACCGTCAGGTCAGGATTAGCAGCTTTCACACCCGAAGCAACGGCTGCTGCACGTCCGTGAATGGTATGGAAGCCATAGGTGTTCATATAGTATGGGAACCTTGAAGAACAGCCAATACCGGAGATAACAGCAAAGTCCTTGTGGGCGATGTCCATATCGGCCATTGTTTTCTGCACCGCATTCATAATGGCATAGTCGCCACAACCGGGGCACCATCGAACTTCAACAGCACTCTTAAAATCTTTAACAGTATAATTGTATTTTGTCATGATCAGTCCTCCAGTAGTTTATCAAAGTTTTCAATTAATTCGTGTACCGAGAAAGGCAATCCTTTCATTTTGTTTACCTGGTGATAGGTAAATTGGGGTAATTTATCGCGCAGATAGCTGGCAAATTGTCCCATATTTAGTTCACAGACTACAATCTTTTTAAACTTGCCCAACACTTCCGCAGTATTTTTGGGCAATGGCTTGATGTAATTAAAATGGGCCAGGCTAACATTTTTTCCTTTGTCCTGCATGGCTTTCACCGAGCTGATCATGTGTCCGAAAGTTCCGCCCCAGCCAATCACCAGCAGGTCACCTTGAGGGTTCCCTTCTACTTCAAGTTCAGGGATCATATCCACCACTCTCTCTACTTTGGCAGCCCTGATTTCACTGTTTAATTGATGAATATCAGGGTCTTGGCTTACGCCACCGGCAGCATTTTTTTCCAGTCCACCCAGTCGGTGTTCGAAGCCTTCCATTCCGGGAATTGCCCATTCACGTGCTAGCGTTTCAGGGTCGCGGCTATAAGGTTTGAAAAGTTCAGCATTGGTGGCTTTACGGGGTGTAATTGGAGGCAGTTCATCCATTGTAGGCACACGCCAGGGTTCGCTTCCGTTGCCAAGGAAACCATCGGTGAGCAATACTACAGGCACCATGCGTTCGAGGGCAATTTTTGCAGAAAGGTAAGCATAATAAAAACAGTCGGAAGGAGTACTTGCCGCCAATACCACCAGTGGGCTTTCTCCATTTCGTCCATACAAGGTTTGTAGAAGGTCGGATTGTTCAGTTTTGGTTGGCATTCCGGTTGATGGGCCACCCCTTTGAACATTGACCACCACCAAGGGCAACTCGGCCATGACCGAAAGTCCCAGAGCTTCTGATTTTAAGGCAAAGCCAGGTCCTGAGGTGGAGGTTATTGCCAAGCATCCTGCAAATGCAGCGCCGATGGAGGTACAGATGCCTGCAATTTCATCTTCAGCCTGAAAGGATTTAACACCCAGGTCTTTTCTTTCAGCCAATGCCTGTAATATATCGGTTGCCGGGGTAATGGGGTAGGAGCCAATAAATAATTCAAGGCCAGACTTTTCGGCAGCTGCTAAAAATCCCCACGCGGTAGCATTGTTTCCGCTAATATTCCTGTAAATTCCTTTCTCAATGGGGGCAGGATGTACGATGTATTGCGGTGTCAAATGCTGCATGTTCATCCCGTAATTATAGCCCGTGTGCAGCACTATCAGGTTGGATTGAGCAATCAGGGGCTTTTTTCCAAACTTTGATTGAATGAAATTTTCAATATAATCCAGCGGACGATCAAACATCCAGCATATAAGTCCCAAGGCAAACATGTTTTTACAACGCAGTATACTTTTATTATCAAGTTCAAGGCCTATCAAGCTTTCTTTGGTCAAACTGGTAATAGGGACGGGCATTAATTCGTAATCTTCCAGTTTTAATTCAGCAAATGGATCGTTGGTTTTAAACTGGGCCTTTTCCAGGTGCTTTTCACCAAACATATCGGTATCAAATATAATAGAGCCGCCCGGGTTCATATAAGCAGCATTGGCCTTTAGCGCGGCAGGGTTCATTGCAACAAGCACATGGGCCAGATCGCCTGGAGTCGTAATTTTCTTTTTGCCAAATTGTACCTGAAATCCCGAAACTCCTCCTACTGTTCCTTGGGGAGCCCTGATTTCGGATGGGTAATCAGGAAAAGTCGAAATGTCGTTTCCAAATAGTGCCGAGGTATCTGAGAATAAGGTTCCTGTCAGTTGCATCCCATCGCCAGAGTCACCCGAAAACCGAATGGCTACTTCTTCAAGTTCAATTACCTTTGTGTCTTTCATACGATGTATTTGTTTGTAAATCTGTCTGTCTACTTATGATTTGCCAGTAAAACCGTCCCGAAAGTAATAAATTATAATTTTATATACAATTCTCCTTGTAGTTTCTCTGTTTTTTAAAGCTTCAAAAATAACCATTATTTAATTAGAGATGGCTAAAATTTGTTTCTGATGATCGATTTTGATGAATTGAATCAGTAAATAAACATAGCTGACCCGAAAGGCACTACAATTTAAGGAAACATTCACGCAACATGAATTTTCGATTTACAATAAACAGTATAAAGAATATTATTTAACAACACATTCATGAAATCCCTTATTTTCTTTTTCCCTACTTGTTTATTATCTTTGTTTCTAACATTCAAATAAATTCACATAATGGCATTGATAAAATCACTCTTAGGAAAGGCCCCTGTATTTGGTGAAAACTGTTTTTTTGCCGAAACAGCAACGATTATTGGGGATGTGGAAATGGGCAATGATTGTAGTATATGGTATGGAGCTGTCCTTCGCGGCGATGTACACACCATCCGCATTGGCAACAATACCAATGTTCAGGACAATGCCGTAATTCATGCAACTTATCAGAAGTCGCCAACCAACATTGGTAACAATGTAACCATTGCCCACGGAGCAATTGTACATGGATGCACTATCCACGACAATGTAATGATAGGTATGAATGCCGTGGTGCTTGATGGGGCGGTCATTGAAAGCAACAGCATCGTGGCTGCAGGAGCGGTAGTGAGCAAAGGGACACACGTTGAAAGTGGTAGTGTTTATGGAGGTATCCCGGCCAAAAAAATTAAAGATATGAGTCCTGAATTGCTTGAAGGCGAAATAATACGAATTGCAAAAGCTTATGGAAAATACTCGGGATGGTATAAAGAGGAATAATGGTTAACGATTGAGGATTGAGGATTAACGATTAACGATTAACGATTTAAAAACAAGAAATAAGAAACAAGAAATAAGAAACAAGGAATAAGAAATAAGGAATAAGAAATAAGGAATAAGAAATAAGGAATAAGAAATAAAGGAGTGATATGATTGTAGAAGCAATTCGTGTAATTCGATTTAAATTCGTGTAATTTTATGATGGAAATTAGATATGCTAAAGATATTGATGTTATCTACATCAAATTAACTGATGCGAAGGTGGCTGAAAGTGATGAAGAGAAACCAGGCATTATTTTGGATTATGATGAGTCCGGGGAAATTGTAGGCATTGAAGTATTAAATGCTTCAAAAAAAATTAATCAACCCAATGGGTTTATTGATCAAGTTGCCTGAATAAGACGTAATTACAAAGTAGGAAAAATCATGTTTTATTTTGTAACTTTGTTAAAAATTAACAGATATGGAAGCAGTTGTTATTGAAGTTAAAAACGATGCCGATGTTAAATTCTGGCTTAATCTAGCCAAAAAAACAGGAGCCAAAGCGAGATCAATCGACACGGAGGTCATTGAAGATTTAATACTTGCTGATTTAATCGAAAAAGGAATGAAAACTAAGTCCGTCAGCCGTGAAAGTGTAATGGATGCTCTTGGACTGAAAAAATGAAATCCGAATTTAAAGCATCGTTTCTAAAAGCGATAAGGAAGATTAGGGACAATCAACTAAAAACAGATATTGTAAATGCTATTTTGAATGTTGAATCAGCAGAAAATATAAAGCAGATTAATGGCCTTAAAAAACTTACTGGATATAAACAGTATTACCGCATAAGAATTGGTAACTATCGTATTGGAATTTAACTTGAAGCTGAGACAATCTATTTTGTTGATTTTGACCATCGAAAAAACATTTATAGAAACTTCCCCAAATAGACTCATTGGTCAAAAATGGCATTATGAAGCAATTTAAAATAAAAGATTTAAATTGCTTCATAATGAACTGGAGGAAATGAGCTTAAGTGAACCGACTATGGTTCAAAAAGCTGGTTGAGTCCATTAAAGTAATCTTCCTCCCAACCTTCGGCAATATTTTTGTAGGCTTCATCAGGAATATTGGTTTGCACCACTTCCATGCTGGTCCCATTTTTATCGGGATGAAGTTTGATGGTCACAATTGACTTTTTATCTTCATCCTCTTCACCAAAAAACCATTCCTGAACGATCTTGTGGTCTTTTTCGAATTCCAGGTTGATACCGCAAATACTTTCCTCCCACAATGAAAACTCGGTACCAGGCGTTTCTTCCATCACGGCTTCTTCACCTGTCCATATTTCAAGCATGTTCTTGTTGGTGAGGGCATTGTACACATCAGCAGGTGCGGCGGTTATCCTGAAATATTTTTTATAAGCTTTCATTTATTGCTATATATTAAGATAATTGGTTATATTTTGATTCCTTGTATTATTTCAGATTTTCAATATCTGCCCAAATATAAGCTAATTATCCACCAATCCTTTGGCGCTTGAATATATGCTTGTTTATTTTGTAAGAGAAACCTACAGTCATCAATTCTTTGGTTTGCAATCTGGGCTTATAAATTTCTTTTCCATCGATATCAAATTTTCCAGTGGAAAAAGTTACATTGTCGTCATAGAGTAAATAAATCATAAAGTTCATGCTAATCCGGTCAGTCAACTGGGCAACTATTAAATTTTCCCAGGTAATATCAAATTTCTTAAACGGTTTCTGATAATTGATAAACATTTTATACTTCATTTCATAACTGATTTGAGGCGAGAAGTCTATCTTGTACCTGATATCAGCATTTAGTCCTGGCTCCCATAAACTTTGACTGGTGGCCGAAATACCATACCTGGTTTGATCAACATGAGCGGTATCGCGAACGAAAACTGTTTTTGAAGTAAAAGGCGACAGAAATAAGGAGAAATTTTTATTTGGCTTGTAATCTAATCCCAACTTAATAAGCGTTTTAGCAGGCGACATATAGGTTGAAATCAGAACATCTTTTTCAGGATAATTGTACCCGTTAAAGAATTGAGTTTGAAAGTCGACTTCAGCACTGTAAAACCAATGATCGAAAGCGTTTATTCCCATCCGTGAAGTCAGCTCCAGTTTATCATCGTTTTTCTGGGTCTGATCAATGTCGCCACCTTGCCTGATCCATCCATTGCGAATTTCGCCACTGTTCTCCCATCTAAGTTTTGTGGAAGAGTAATTGGCATATCCTTTTAAAACCATCAGGAATGAAAAGGCACTTTCACCCCCTTGTTTCCAGTTATTTAGGTAAGTTTGGGTTAATCCGAATGTTCCATTTCCACCATACTCCCAAGGTGACACAACTTCATATTTCTTCTTGATTTTAGTCAACTTCTCATAAGGTTTGAATTCCTCGAAAACATACTTGCGGCTTTGTTTCTGACCCATCCTGTTGAAAGTTACGTTATCGTCAATGGCAACGCCCAGCGAATGTTTATCCAAGTTCATAACTCTTATAGCAAGCGAATCGTTTTGTTCATTTTTTATATACAACCGGTTGATGGATTGCTGATTATTATTCATCCATATTTGCGTTGGTTTTCCAGTTATACTATGTATCCAAATACCCACAGAATCGTTTTGAGCATAGTGCTGCAGGGTTCGTACAAACTGATTGAAAGTAGTATTAACTAACTGTACGATGGAATCATTGTAATGAGCCAGAATTTGTTGATTTTGCAATTTCAACGAGTCCTGCAAATGAACTTGCAATGAATCGGAGAATACACTCACTGCATGTTTTCTATAGGCAGAGATCTCCGAATCGAGTTGATTCTGGATTCTTTTATTGTATTCAGAGCGGGCTGCTTCAAGTAATCGGCTGCGTAGCTGATTGCGTTTTTTGATCTGGTCAAAATTGTTAGCCTGATGATTTGTCGAATCTGGCATGGCATTTACATTCATCAAACTATCTGGCAGTACAATTCCTGTGAGTTTTAGTATGTTTTTTTCATCTCCCGGAGCAATAGGTGGAAGCTGGTTTTCAAGTTTGGCTTGCATTGATTTGGATAGTGGAATGCTTTTTAAATCCACTCCATCCCGTATTTCACGGTCGAGTTGCTTCCTTTTTTCCAAAAGCGTGGGGTAGGAAATGTATCCGCGTACCTGTAACGAATCGCTTACAGATTTGGGCGACCGGCTTATATACCTGGTATCTTTTTGTTTCTGAAACCGGTTAAGTTTTACCAATACACTGTCGATGTGTTCGTCTTCGGCAAAATGAATCAATCCTTTTACAAGGTGCAAAATTTCCGGATTCTCTGATTGCCACTCCTCATTAGGCTGAATGTATTTTTTCAGGTAATCAATCCCCAGTTGAATAGAGTCAAGCGAAGGTGCTTTTTTATCTTTTTTCCCAGGGACAGGATAGTTCTCAGCAAATATTGATACGCTAATCAGGATCAATAATCCTGTGAGTAAATTTTTAAAATGCATAATTTATCGTTAATTGGCTTCCTAAAAACGTTTTTTTTGGGAACATGTTGTTTTAGCCAATCAAAAATCAAGCCATAGCATCGTCCCATTCCTGAAAAGGATGCATCGAAAGATATGAATTATAGAATCTTCCATCGCCCGAAACTTCCTGCAAAAGCCAATCCGGGAGCGCAAACTCCTGGTGTTCTGATTCAAGTTCTATTTCAGCCATGACTAATCCTTTATTTTTTCCTGAAAAAATATCAACTTCCCAAAGGAAGCCTTCAACCCATATTTTGTACCTGGTTTTTTCTAAAGGTTTCGAAATGGCTAGTTTCATCATTTCAATGGCATCCTCTACGGGTATCTCGTACTCGAATTCAGGGCGCGATATGGTGATTGAACGGCCTTTAATGGTTATAAAAGCTTTCTCTCCAGCAATCCTGATTCGTACCGTTGGCGAAGGATCCAGACTTAAATAGGCCTGTTTAAATTTGGTACCCTGATCAGCTGGAGACCATTTGTTGGTATCTACCAGGAATTTACGTTCAATTTCAAAAGCCATTTGTTTTGTTTTATTTATTACTGATTTGCAACTGCAAAAATAAAACTACTCTGATGATTTTAAATGAAAATGCCAATAAATTTTTACATCCGCACATTCAGAATGTAAATCTGAAGAAGCATTGCCTTGGCAGCCAGTCTGTTTGGCTGGCTCTTGCATTGAAATTAAATCCCGCATACAATAAAATGTTCAATTATAGAATTGATGAAAGTAATACGGGCAATATATATATTGTTACTTATACAATTTGGAAGTGCAATGTAGGGGCGTCCCTGCGTGGACGCCCTGTCTCCCTGCGTGACGCCCTGTTCCATAAATATTATTCCTTTTTCGACGTGCAGTGACTTACTGGCAACTCATTTGGCTGACCGCTCAATCCTCCACTTTTGATTCAGCCATTTTTATCCTCTCTGGCGGACTGATTCTAAGTTCAATAATATCATCGATATTAATTTTTTCACCGATATTTGCCTGTAGGTAGATATGGTAAGATACTACCCGTTGTTTTAGAATATTCCCATCTTTAAAATAGATATCAACAATTTGAATATCCTTGCCTTGCTTTGGCTGAGTTGTTAAATACGTAGTGAATTGGCTCTGAAGTATTATTTTTTTAAAGTTCATAATATATTGGTTTTTTTTATATAAAATTCCTTATCGTTGGAGCGTTGTTGGGGCGATCGTATATGAAAGCCCTCTTAAATTATATATTTTTTTTATTTTATAAACTAAATCTCTGACTCATACTTTTCGCATTCAGGTTTTCAATTTATAATTTTAAAGCCTAAAACAATTGATAATATGGAATAAGCCACTTGGTAATTTTAAAAATGAACCATACCTATATTCGTATGATGCAGTGTTTCAAGGCTTAATCTTTTATGCTCAATTCTTCTCCACAACCCCAATTCGCTCACTTTAAAATATCAAAATTATATATACAATGAATTTAACTCTGTATTTGAATTAAAGTTAATTTTAATATGCGAGATAAAAAAACAATTCAAATATAACTTATTTTGATCATTTAAATATAAAAAATATTTAATTTCAATTGAAAATTTATTGAATTTAAATTTTGCCTGAAATTACCCTCTTTAGTTCTGAATTTACAAGTCTGAAAGGTGAATTAAAACCAGAGGCGTGTCAAACTTTATTTGACGCATCTGGCTTCCACAATAACGTTATGAATAAATTCCATTTCTGAATTTGAGACAAAAAGACAAAAGACAATTCAGTCAATTGAAGGAATTGTTCTTTTCTCACTCTCTCTATTTGGCCTTTTGAAACTAATGGGAATTAAAATGCCAAATGCCAAATGCCAAATGCCAATTGCCTTCATTCAGACCTCCCATGTCTATATCTATATGAATCAATTATTTAACTGAAACAACCTGTAAAAGGATGCTGTAATATTTTATGGATTCAATCTTTGAGTGTAGCACTTTTCACATTGTAATAGGCTTAATATCAACATATAACTATCGCAAACCATGGCATGATCCTATTTACGCGATCGGTTTTGGCGTTCTGTAATTGGCATTATGGCATTTGGCATTTGGCATTTGGATGGAAATACAGAAAATGTAATTTATTTCAGGATGCTGCTTCTAATCTATATTATCTGTACAAAGAATCGACATATCAAACTTGACGCCACAATAGCTATTAGAGCCAGTATTTATTTATCAATCGTTGATCTCTTTAAATTCATTTATAATTGGTTTTGCTTTCTCTAAATAAAGTTCCTGAATGAATAAATCGACCCCTGATGGAACTCCGCCGGAAAATCCAGCAGATACTCCTGAATTAAAATCATTTTGGATCATACCAGAAATTCCGGATTTTTCTAATTCATCTTTCAGCAAATTTACTGTTAATGCTGTACCAGTATAAACTCGGATTAAGTTGCTTTTTTCTTTCATTTTGTTATGTTATTTTACCGCTTCATTGTCCAATGACAGAAATTTGTCAATGTCCATATTGTAAGCGAATTATTTATAAAACTGCAAAAATCTATCAAATAAATTCTCTAAACTAATGTTAATTTTTATCCAAGAATCCTTCCCTCTGAGAATGTCTTATCTCTTAATAGCCTTTCATCATGATCTCCAAACACATCCTGCTATTGTGGTAAGGGCATTTCCAGAAACCTGCCTTGTCATCTTTACTGTTAACGGTTCCTTGATAGGATATACTCCAGAACCATTCGCCATCGCGGGTGTCAATGATATTATTCTGAATATATTTCCAGCTCTTCATAGCTCTGTCTAGCCATAGCTGGTTGTTGGTTAATTTATAGGCATTTAGGAAACCCACCACTGATTCAGCCTGTACCCACCAGTGACGGTCATTGTCCAAATGGCCCATGGATTTTTCATACACCATGCTTCCGTCGGGCTGTAATCCATCACAGGCGGCTTCGGCAATCTGAAGGCACGTTTTCTGAACTTCCTCCAGTAGCTTCTGATCGCCCAGCACACGGGCTGCTTCATCTATTAACCAGGAAGCTTCAATGTCGTGGCCATAAGAAACAATTTCGCTTTTTGGGTTCCAATGTTCATCAAAAAACAGTTCAAGGTGTTTGGTCTTTTGATTGACAATTTTTTCAGTAAAAATAAGGATCAGGTTGCGCAGGGGAAGGGCCAGTTCATCATTTTTCCAAATACGGTACAAGTTAGTATAAGCTTCCAAAATATGCAGATGCGTGTTCATGGTCTTCTTCTCGTTGGCATCTTTATCACTCAGGCGCAAATCTTCGAGCAGTTGCCAATCACGGCTGTAGGCTTCAAAATATCCATTGAGTTGATGGTCAAAACTTCGCAGTTCAATTATCCTGAATAGTTCTATGGCAGTCTGCAGGCTTGATTCGTCACCCGAAGCACGGTAATGTTCTGAGAAAGCATAAATGAAAAAGGCCTGTGAATAGATTTGCTTTTTGGTATCGGTAGGTTTTCCTTCAAATGAAATGGCCCAGTAAGTTCCCCCCTGTTCCTGATCAAAGAAATGATCCATGATATAAGCCTTGGCACGGTTGGCCATTTCCAGATAGAGCGGGTTTTTCTCTTGAAGGTAAGCTGATGAAAATGTCCATAAAATCCTTGCATTCAGGATTCCACCTTTATCAGCCTTCGGAATTAAATGGTTGTGGCCATCCATCTGGCCATAAAAGCCCCCATTGTCAGTATCGACCATTTTGGTTGACCAGAAAGGCAGAATATTATTGATGAGTTCTTCTTTTACCTCAGATTTTAGTTTTTCAAGAAACATCATATTAACTATTTATTTCCAAAGTTAATAATATTTAAACACATAGACCTATAGTACTCATAGTTTATTCTTATTTTATGTAGACTATATGCCTATGTGTTTATTCTTTAACTACTTCGCCTTGATTATTTGGTCTCTTCTGTTTTATTTCCTCTCCAGGCGGCCAGTTCTACACTTATATTTACCATCATTTTTTCATTCAGCGGATAAATAAACATGAACCCTGCCGCCACTAAAGTTCCGATGGCGGGAAAGAAGCTTAACATCATGCGGATACCATTTTGAGCTGTTTCAGTTTGTGCAACATTGGCCTGAAATCCATAATATCCCAACAGCCATCCGGCTAAAGAGCCACCTATGGTCCAACCGAACTTTTGCGACATTGAAGATGCTGAAAATATAAGGCCGGTTGCACGCCGTTGAGTTTTCCATTCTGAATAGTCGGCTGCGTCGGCATACATGGACCACAATAAAGGGAATGTAATTCCGGCACACAAACTGATCAAAAATTGGGTCACAAATATCAAAGTAATGTTGGAACGATCAATAAAATAGAAGAATACACTAAAAATACACCAGCCATAAGCATGGCAGTAAAGAAGGTTCCTTTTTTGCCGATCCGATCAGAAACCGGTTTGGCCAATACTACTCCCACGATGTTAGCTGCCTGTCCCAATACGAAATACATGCTGCTCAGGGTAATGGTCAGATTGAGCGAATTGACCTGGAAAGCTTCCTGCGTTTGGACATAATATTTAAAATAATAAATGGCTGCTCCGTCGCGGATTGAATTCCAAAAAATCAAGGCAACTCCGGCTCCCAGAAGTATAAACCATGGACGATTGACCCAAAGATCATTCAAATCGTGCTTCAGCGAAGTTTTTTCTGAAACTGGTTTGATGCGCTCACGGGTCCATGAGAACGTGAACCAGAAAAATATGATGGCAACAACTGCAAATACGGCAGCTGCCAACTGCCAGCCCAGTTGCAGGTTAGGAATTCCTCCTCCCATTTTACTAAAAATATCCACCAGTGGTTCGGCAGCTGCCAATACCAGCAAACTTCCCCCGAAGGCGAAGATGAAACGGAAAGTGGCCAGACTGGTTCGTTCCTTTCCATCCGATGACATGACGCCCAGCAAAGAGGCGTAGGGGACGTTGATCATTGAATAGATCATCATCATAAGCGAATAAGTAATGTAGGCATAGATGATTTTGCCTGTTGGCCCCAGATCTGGAGTGGTGAAGGTGATTACGCCAATGATCCCGAATGGAACCATCATCCAGAGCAAATAAGGCCTGAATTTTCCCCAGCGTGTTTCGGTGCGGTCGGCAAGTATTCCGACGAAGGGGTCGAAGGCCGCGTCCCAGATACGCGTTACCAGGAACATGGTGCCCACCACGACGGCAGAAATGCCAAAAATATCGGTGTAAAAAAACATCAGGTACATCGAGAACAGTTTCCAGAACATCGAGGATGCAGCATCTCCGAAGCCATAACCAATTTTCTCTTTCAGGCTTAGTTTTTCAATAATCATAAGTGTTTGTATTAGTTAAGTTTAAAGTTCCATGTTTCATGTTCCAAGTTCAGCACGCCACTTGAAATTTGGAACCTGAAATTTGGAACTATTTCTTTTTCAAAATAGTTAGGTTTTTTGCAATCTGCTTTTTCAGTGTTTCTACCGAAGCTGCTGACCGATAGCCATCAGCAGGAGAATTTAGGCAATAATCAACCAGCTTATCAATGGTTGAAGTGGCCACGTGCATACGGGTATCTGAGGAGGCATAATAAATAAATACTTTTCCGTCCTCATCAGCAATCCAGCCGTTGGTAAACAGTACATTGGACACATCGCCCATACGTTCTTCACCAATTGGGCCCATCAAATGGCCTGCCGGTTCAGCAATTAGTTTGGAAGGATCCATTAAGTCGGTCATGTACAGGTAAATCACATATCTGAGTCCTGCTGCACAGCCACGTACGCCGTGAGCCAAGTGCAACCATCCCTTGTCGGTTTTGATGGGGTGGGGGCCTTCACCGTTTTTTACTTCCTTGATGGTATGATAGTATCGGAAATTGATGATCGTTTCTTCTTTTACTTCAGCATTGGTCATGTCGTCGATAGGTGCCCAGCCAATTCCGCCGCCACTTCCGGCATCAATAAATCCATCTTGGGGACGGGTATATAAAATGTATTTCCCATCAATAAATTCGGGATGAAGTACCACGTTACGCTGCTGGCTTTTGGTTTTCAAATCAGGCAGACGCTCCCATGTTTCCAAATCTTTGGTTCGTACAATTCCTGCTGCTGCTACTGCCGATGATAAATCTCCGGGCGCTGCATTGGGGTCTTTGCGTTCGGAACAGAAAATACCGTAAATCCAACCGTCTTCATGAGCCGTCAGGCGCATATCATACACATTGGTATCAGGAATTTCAGTTTCAGGTAGGGTAACAGGGAAATCCCGGAAGCGGAAATTATCAACTCCATTGGGGCTTTCAGCGATGGCAAAAAACGATTTGCGGTCAACACCTTCCACGCGTACAACGAGGATGTATTTGCCGTTCCATTTCATGGCTCCCGAGTTCATGGTAGCATTCATACCAATGCGCTCCATCAGGAAAGGATTGGTCTGCTCATCTAAATCATAGCGCCAGATGATGGGAGTATGAGCATTGGTAAGGATTGGATTTTTATATCGGTCGAAAATACCATTGCCATTTTTCACCTTTTTATTTTTAGCCTTCAACAGTTCTTCGTGGTTTGCGAAAAGTTTCTTAACTTTCTTTTTGAAATGGGACTTCATCTTTTTATTATTTTATTATTTTATTATTTTGAATTTACTTAAAAGGTTGTTTATTTGGTTCCGGCATCTAACTTACAAAATAAAATTAAAACAAGATGAATGATTCATACTATTTGAATAAAATAGGGTATTGTTTGGTCATTTTTTTCAAATGCCAATTGGATTTATAAATCAAACAGGATAAATTAGTACATTAGACTTTATATAGACTAAGCAACAGTGTTTAAATTTTAGTCATGACAATTAAATGCTTTATACTTTATTCGGAATAATGTATATGGAATCAACCAGATTAATAGTTAATGCAAGGAAGCTGAACATATAATAACATAAGCCATGCCCATATTCTTAGTAAATATTCCCCGTAGTTATTTCGGTAAAAATGAATGATCATAAGACCCATTTCCCGTAGTGAATTCATATCCATTAAAAGTATCGAAGGGTGAGCCATGTTTTTTCGTAGTGAAAGTATACTTAATTGATTGTAAATTTATTACTATAAAAGTGGTCCATATCCATCCTTCTTTTTTATTAATATACATTCCCTACGGGAAAAGTGGTTTACCTCTCGATGCTTTTTATGGATATTGATTCCCTACGGGAAATTTGGGATCACTAATATTGTTGTGGGCAAGTGTTTTTAAAACCTATACTCTGGTATGTTTTTTTGAAAAAATCTTACTTTTTTTTACAAAATCTTAGTAACTTAGATCAGCTCCCGGAACCTTCAGCTTATCTATCTTATCCTAAAAGTTTACAGGCCAATTATAAGATAGATAAGATGAAGGTTCGGGGATTATTGCCTGGTTACTAAGGTTGAATTAAAAAAATTAATATTTTTTAAAAACAACATCTGCGGGTTCGGCATTTGAAAAACTCATCCCCACAATATAATGTCCTGAGATTCTTAATTTATGTAGTAGAATATAGAAGCCACAGGCACTAAAAAAGAAAAAAGCGCCAGTTACCTGACACTTTATCTTTCGAGCGGGAGACGAGATTCAAACTCGCGACCCTTAGCTTGGAAGGCTAATGCTCTATCAACTGAGCTACTCCCGCATTCTAATTTCTAATTTCAAGTTCCAAATTTCATGTTGCGCTCCAACTTGAAACATTGAACTTGAAACTTTAAACTTCTTTGTGGGGAGAGCAGGATTCGAACCTACGAAGGCGTACGCCAGCAGAGTTACAGTCTGCCCCAGTTGGCCACTTTGGTATCTCCCCAATCAATAAATTCAGAACTCTAAATGTGTGAGCCGAATCACAGATTCGAACTGTGGACCCCGAGATTACAAATCACGTGCTCTGGCCAACTGAGCTAATCCGGCAAAAAAAGTCAAAAAAAGTGGGTAAGCTACCTGCATCGCACCGCTCAACCGTTCACCCTTGCTGCCTTCCGACCCTGGGGGAATTCAACGGGAGCTAGTCGTACAGGACTTACCCGACGACAAAAGTAGAAAAAAAAGGTTGTCCTGCAAATAAAATGTTGGGCTTCATGTAATTATTTTTGATCTGGTTAAACTAACCGATTAGTGTTCAATCAACTATTGAGTGAAAAAAAGATTAACTTTCTTTTTTTGCTCAATTAAATGAGCCAAAATAAGGATACAATCAATAAAATCAAATATATTTGTTAATTATTCATCAAAAAAACAACATGGAACAACAATCGACCTTTTGGAAAACCGCGATGGTTTATGGACTTTATCTAGGTATTTTAGTAACGCTTTATTCTGTCATCCTGTATGTTACCGCACAAACGCAAAATAAGGCTTTGGCGTATGTACCAGTAATAATATATGCTGTATGTATTGTGCTGGCACAAATTTATTACCGTGACCGGGAATTGAATGGAAGTATCTCATACGGCCAGTCGGTAGGTTTTGGTGTGGCGGTGATGCTTTTCTGCGGAATTATTTTTGCACTTTACAACCTGATAATTTTCAAGATCGATCCGAGCCTGATAGAACAGATTAAAATTGCACAGGAGGAATTATACCTGAAAAATGGAATGAGTGAAGAAACTATTGAAAAAGCAATGGAGATGTCTGGAAAAATGATGACTCCTGGATGGATGGCAATCATGGGATTATTTAGTGCGGTAATGATGGGAACAGTTATATCTTTGGTGACTTCAATTTTCGTTAAAAGACAGTCCAATCAGGATGCTTTTGAAGATGCAATGGAAGATGTAAAAACTGAACAATAAAAACAATGAATATTTCCGTAGTAGTGCCACTTTTTAATGAAGTAGATTCACTCCCTGAGTTAACTGAATGGATTGACAAAGTCATGCAAATTAATAATTTTACTTATGAAGTTATT
>Ga0123338_10000862_pt1 | contig 29878 bp, 20 predicted proteins | sample grotaG_FD_89793 | JGI IMG/M metagenome (GOLD analysis project Ga0123338, IMG submission 89793) | Glacier valley bacterial and archeal communities from Borup Fiord, Nunavut, Canada, to study Microbial Dark Matter (Phase II) -... | ecosystem: Environmental > Aquatic > Freshwater > Ice > Glacier ...
CACCATTAATTTTTGTATTAATCTTAAATACGCATCGTGCTACATATTCTTTTTCATCAAGCTGACTTTCTTCTAGTTTTCCATGTAACGGTGCTATAAAATATCTCCAAATAAGAGGTGCATCAGTAATCCTAGGATGCTTTCTAGTAGGAATCCTGCTCAAATTAATAACATCAAAGTGTCTATTTATAAACGTCTCAGCATTTTCCCTTGCCTCATTACTATCAAAGAAAACATGGAATGCATAAAATTCTTTGTATTCAGGGTAAATACCATATCCTGCAAACCCTCCACCCAAACCATTTGAGCGATCATGCATGACTGATATTGATTTAACTACGTTTTCTCCCGAGATGCGTCTTCCATCCTTACTGAATATACCTGAAATAGCACATCCTGATGGTATTCTTACTTGACCTTCCTTCAATAACATATCTTACACTTCCTTTACTATAGAATTAAAAAATAAATTTAAGATTAATTTTTATTACATTATTGTAAACAAAAAAAGCGCACTCAGAGACCCTTCTATAAGGATCTTGAGAACGCCATTGTTCTGTAACTTATTTACTTACACTAAATAAAATAAAAAGCGAAAGCCTGTATATATTTAGTGATTAATGTTAACACTACTATCAATTCATATTCTACTAAGAAAATCATCATTCGTCAAGAGTTTTTTTGCAACTTTTAATTTTCAATCCTGCATATTTAACTAAACATTTATTTTTTTTTATTTTTATTTTACTCTTGTATCTGCACCTGTATCTATTCAAAATGTGAATAATGCATTAAAAATTTTATACAAAAAGTATTGATTTTTTGCAGGATGTATATTATAATGATTGTAAATTACAGATTTGCAGCAAAGGCGCTGTGTCAACAAACATTATTTATGTTTGCTTGGTACAGCTTTTTTTATTTATAGTTGGAATTATGAGTATAGAATTTTCATTAAACAAATGTTATTGTTTAAATACTTATTTCAACTATTGCAATTGAAAAGTATTAGCGAACAATTATATTAATAAGGAAGTTTTATATAATTGTAATGCTTGTTGCTACCTTTATATAGTAGAAGCAATTATTTTGTAATCAATACCATTAATATAGATTAGTACTTGATAAATACTTTTCGTGTGGGAAAGATAAGATAATATAATATATTGTACCGGAGGTTAACATGACAAATTCTAATTCGAATGACTACATTAAATATATAGCTGGTCTTGCAAAGCTCTCTCTTAATGATAACGAGATGTTATCTCTTGCAAACGATATGCAAGACATCATTGGTTTGATGGATACAATTAAAGATATAGATACCAACAATATAGATGCTACTGAGCATATTTCACGTGTTACTAATAATTTGAGAGAGGATATACAAGGTAATTCTTTCTCTACTGAAAAAATTCTATCCAATTCTAAGCATACAATTGATTATTGTTTTGCTATACCAAAGATGATTGAATAAGGAGGTTCCTAATGGACATTACGAAATTAACTATAAAAGAAGCTAGAACTCTTCTTGATACTAAGCAAATTAGTGCTGTAGAACTAACCAACATGTATATTGGTAGAATTAAAAGCTTAGACAATAAAATAGATGCATATCTTTCTGTAAGTGAAGATAGTGCATTAGAGCAGGCTAAAGTCGCACAAAAGCTTATTGATGATGGGAAAAGCACTTTGCTTTGTGGAATTCCACTTAGTATTAAGGATAATATTTGTATAGAAGGTACCAAGACTACCTGTGCATCAAAAATGCTTGAGGATTTTGTAGCTCCTTATACCGCAACTGCAGTGAGCAAACTTCATGCTGATAATGCAGTTATTCTTGGAAAAACTAATTTGGATGAATTTGCGATGGGTGGTTCAACTGAGAACTCTGCCTTTAAACAAACTAAAAACCCATTTGATTTGACAAGGGTACCTGGTGGTTCATCCGGCGGTTCTGCTGCTTCAGTGGCGGCATCACTCGCTCTTGGTTCACTAGGTTCTGATACAGGTGGATCTGTACGACAGCCCGCTGCATTTTGTGGCGTAGTAGGTATGAAGCCTACATATGGACTTGTATCAAGATATGGTTTAGTTGCTTTTGCTTCCTCCTTTGATCAAATTGGTCCAATAGGAAAAACTGTTGAGGATTGTGCAATAATATTAGATAGCATTAGTGGTCAGGATCCAAAAGACGGAACTTCATTAAATTATAAGAGTGATTTATCCTACCGCTGCTCTGTTTCTGGTGATATTAAGGGCTTTAAGATTGGTTTACCAAAGGAATATCTCACTGAAGGTTTAAATAGTGAAGTGAAAGCTTCCTTATATAAGTCAATAGAAACTTTAGAGAAGCTTGGTGCAACGGTTGAAGAATTTTCAATACCTAGTGTAAAACATGCTATTGCAGCATATTACTTAATGTCTTCAGCTGAAGCCAGCTCAAATTTATCAAGATATGATGGTGTGAAATATGGCTACAGAGCTGACAATTGTAAGTCTTTTCAAGAATTAATAGGACGCTCCAGAGCAGAAGGTTTTGGAACAGAAGTTAAGAGAAGAATTTTACTTGGAACCTACGCTCTCGCTTCCGGATATTATGATGCATATTACAAGAAAGCACTAAAGTTAAGAACTCTGATAAGTCAAGGTTTTGAAGAAGCCTTTACTAAATATGATGTAGTGCTACATCCAACAACTCCTGAAACAGCATTTAAGCTTGGCCAGAATACAGATAATCCTTTGACTATGTATCTCGCAGATATTTATACTGTTGCTGCAAATATTGCAGGACTTCCTTCAATATCAATTCCATGTGGTTACGATTTAAATGGACTTCCAATTGGTCTTTCGTTTACTGGCAAGTCACTTGGAGAAAGAGAACTATTCAGAGCAGCTGGCAGTTTTGAGGCTGATTTTTCGAATAACATCAGAGTTCCTACAATATAGGAAAGGAGCATAACAATGAAATATATTCCAACTATAGGATTAGAAATACATTCAGAACTATCCACAAATTCAAAAATATTTTGCACCTGCCCTGTTAGTTTCGGTGGAGAGCCAAATACAAGGTGTTGTCCAGTTTGTACTGGAATGCCAGGTACGTTGCCTGTACTTAATAAAACAGCTGTAGAATATACAGTTAAGGCAGGTTTGGCACTGAATTGTGAGATAAATAGTTTTTCAAAGCTAGATAGAAAAAATTACTTTTATCCCGATTCGCCTAAAGCATATCAAATTTCACAATTTGACTTGCCTATATGCAAAGATGGTGGACTTACAATAAATACACCTGAGGGTGAGAAGTTTATAAGAATAGAGAGAATTCATTTAGAAGAAGATGCCGGAAAACTCTTACATGACGGCTTTGATAAATACAGTCTTGCAGACTATAACAGATGTGGAGTTCCACTTATAGAGATTGTTACAAAACCTGATTTATCTTCTTCCGAAGAGGCAAAGGAATTTGTTGAGAAAGTTCGTTTGATGTTACTCTACTCAGGAGTATCAGATTGTCGAATGGAAGAAGGTTCAATGAGAGCTGATGTTAATGTTTCTGTTAGGCCTTTTGGCACTGATGAGCTCGGTACAAGAACTGAGATGAAAAATATAAACTCAATTAAAGCTATTGCTAGGTCTATAGACAGTGAAATTCGAAGGCAATCAGAGCAGCTTGATGAAGGCAAGAGAATTATCCAAGAAACCAGACGTTGGGATGACAACAAGGGTGAAAGTAAGACACTTCGAAGCAAAGAAGATGCTCATGATTATAGATATTTTCCTGAGCCAGATATTGTACCTGTTACCTTTACCAAGGAAGATATTGATATCTTGAGAAATATGCTGCCAGAGCTTCCAAACAAGAGATTTGAAAAGTATACTACTATGTTAGGACTTAGTGAATCAGATGCAAATCTACTTATTTCCTCAGTTAGCCTTTCAGACTTCTTCGAAAGTACTACTAAAGAATGCGGAAATCCTAAGACTGCCTCTAACTTTATAATTGGTGAAGTACTAAGAAAATTAAATGATAATGGATTATCTTCAGAGAACATTCCCTTCGGTGGAAATGTTTTAGGCCGTTTGATTAAGATGATAGAAAATGAAGAAGTAACTGCTACCAATGCAAAAAAAGTTTTGTCTGATATGTTTGACACTGGTAAAGAGCCTGAGGTTATTGTAACTGAAAATGGCTACAAAGTTATAAATAATACTAGTGAAGTTGAAAGTACTGTTAAAGAAATATTATTAAATAATGAAAAAGCAATTTTAGAATATCTAGAAGGTAAAGAAAAAACCTTTGGTTTCTTGATGGGCCAGTGTTCAAAGTCATTAGCTGGTAGAGGAAATCCCAAGGTAATTCAAGAAATTCTTAGGAATGAACTAAACAAGCGCAAAGGAGACATTTAACCTATGAAGTCAATACAAAGTTCTGAATTAAAATTTTTTAGTCAAGGCGATATACAAAGTGGCTCTGAATTGACTATCAACGGTTCTATTTATAGAATACGTGATATGGGTACCTTTGCTTTCATTATTCTTCGCACAGGAAGGTACTTAGTTCAGTGTATACTCGACCCACAGCAATGTGGTTTAGACCTAAGCACACTTCAAGAAAACGACAGTGTTGAGGCATTTGGAGTAGTAAATCTTGATGAAAGGTCTACAAATGGATTTGAACTTTGCTTACGTAGTATTAAAGTTCTCTCCTCCCCTTTCGCCCCAATGCCAATAAGTATTAATAAGAAGAGTCTAAATGTATCCTTGGAGATTAATCTCGAAAACCGCCCATATGTTTTGAGGAATCATAAGCAAAGAGCTATTTTCAAACTCCAAGAAGGCATTGTTTCAGGTTTTAGAAATCATATGATATATAATGGCTTTACAGAGATTCACTCCCCAAAAATTGTTAAAGCTGGCGCTGAGGGTGGTGCTAATATATTTAAACTTGATTATTTTGGTGATAAAGCTTATTTGGCTCAAAGTCCACAGTTTTATAAACAGACAATGGTTGGTGTTTTCGATAGAGTATTTGAGATTGCTCCAGTGTATAGGGCTGAAAAACATAATACATCAAGACATTTGAATGAATATATTGGTTTAGACTTTGAAATGGCCTACATCAAAGATATGTATGATGTAATGGCAATGGAAACCAGTATGCTCCAAGCAGTTATGCAAGAATTAAAAACAAATTATTCAGCCGAGTTAACTTTACTAAATGTGGACTTACCTGAAATTGATGTTATTCCTGCCTTTACCTTTATAGAAGGAAAAGAATTATTAAAGAGTTTAGGGCATAAAATAAAAAATTACTATGACTTTGATCCTGATGAAGAAATTGCAATAAGCGAGTATGTTAAGAAGGAATACAATAGTGAATTTGTATTTATCACTCACTTCCCTTCCTCAAAGCGTCCGTTCTATGTTATGGATGATAAGGAAGATCCCGATTACGCTTGTAGCTTTGACCTTTTCTTCAGAGGACTTGAAATTACAACTGGTGGTCAGAGAATACATGATTATGAGCAACAGGTTCAGAAAATGAAGGATAAGGGTTTAGACCCTGATGAATTCGAATCATATCTGATGATTCACAAATATGGAATGCCACCTCATGGTGGACTTGGAATAGGTCTTGAAAGATTGTTGATGATGCTTCTTAATCAGAAAAACGTAAGAGAAGCATCATTATTCCCAAGAGATATGACTAGGCTTGATCCATAAACTTATACCAGTTTGTTATATATCAAAAATAATAATTACTTTGTGAAACAAAGGCGTTTCACTCCAGCTTTTTTAGGAGTGGAATGCCTTTATATAAATAATGAATAACTAAATTGGGTACGTTAATATTTAGTTATTCCTAACTACAAAAACAATATTTTTTTAAATTAAAATTATTTAGGAGGGGTTAACATGGAAAATCGTGTAACTGAAATTTATGGAAGTAATGTATTTAATGAAGCAACAATGCGTGAACGTCTTCCAAAGGCAACTTATAAGTTGCTCAAAAAAACTATTGATGATGGCTTAGCTCTTGATGTGTCTGTTGCTGAGGTTGTAGCCAGTGCAATGAAAGACTGGGCTATTGAAAAGGGAGCAACACACTTTACACATTGGTTCCAGCCAATGACTGGTATCACTGCTGAAAAGCACGATTCCTTTATTGCACCTACTGCTGATGGCAAAGTGGTTATGGAGTTTACTGGGAAAGATCTAGTTAAGGGTGAGCCTGATGCTTCTTCTTTCCCCTCAGGAGGCCTTAGATCTACTTTTGAGGCAAGAGGCTATACAGCATGGGATTGCACTTCTCCAGCCTTCGTAAAGGATGGAACATTATATATTCCAACTGCGTTCTGCTCATATACTGGTGAAATGCTTGACAAAAAGACTCCACTACTACGTTCAATGGAAGCTTTAAATAAGCAAGCAATGAGAATATTGAAGCTTTTTGGAAGTACTGCAACTAGAGTAACTACAACTGTTGGTCCAGAGCAAGAATACTTCTTGGTAGATAGAGAGCTTTGGAGCAAGCGTAAAGACTTGATATTCACTGGAAGAACTCTGTTTGGTACAAAACCACCAAAGGGTCAGGAATTGGAAGATCATTATTTCGGAAACCTCAAGGAAAGAGTATCGAACTACATGAAGGATCTTGATACGGAGCTCTGGAAGCTTGGTATTGCTGCAAAAACAGAACATAATGAAGTTGCTCCTGCTCAGCACGAACTTGCCCCAATATTTACTACATCCAACATTTCAACTGACCACAATCAGTTAACAATGGAAATAATGCAAAAGGTTGCTATAAGACACAATCTTACTTGCTTATTGCATGAAAAGCCATTTGCAGGAGTTAATGGCTCTGGTAAACACAATAACTGGGCAATGTCTACAAATGATGGACAGAATCTATTGGAACCAGGTTTGACTCCTCATGAAAATATACAGTTCCTTGTTTTCCTAAGTGCAGTAATCAAGGCTGTTGATGATTATCAAGATCTATTGCGTTTGTCAGTAGCTTCAGCAGGAAATGACCATAGACTTGGTGCGAATGAAGCTCCTCCTGCTATAGTTTCTATATTCCTTGGAGACCAATTAACTGATATTCTTACTTCACTCGAAAATGGTAAAGCTAAAGGTAAGAACTACAATACTATACTAGAAACTGGTGTTGCTAGTCTTCCAAATCTACCTAAGGATACTACAGATCGTAACAGAACATCACCATTTGCATTTACTGGAAACAAATTTGAATTTAGAATGCTTGGTTCTTCTGCTTCTATCGCTGGTTGTAACTTTGTATTAAACACAATAGTTGCTGAAGTTCTTCAGAAATTTGCTGATAGACTAGAAATTGCAGATGACTTGACAAACGATATTGGTGCACTAATTTCTGAAACTGTTAAAGATCATAAGCGTATTATATTTAATGGAAACAATTACTCTGATGAGTGGGTTGTTGAGGCAGAAAGTAGAGGTCTATTAAACCTTAAGTCAACTGTTGAATGTATTCCAACCTTTATCAAAGATAAAAACGTAGCAGTATTCGTTAAGCATGGTGTATTGAGCAAATCAGAAATAGAATCTAGATACGAGATACTCCTTGAAAACTATGTTAAGACTATTAACATTGAAGCATTAACTATGATCTCAATGGCTAAAATCGAGATTCTACCTGCTGCATTTAAATTTAGCAAGGAACTTTCAGATACTATAAATTCAGTAAAAGCTACTGGAATGTCTGTTGAAGTTTCTGCACAATCCTCTGTACTAAAGGAGCTATCCCCTATACTAAGCTCATTTGCTTCAAATATTAACTCATTGAAGAAAGCTTTAGATAAAGCAACTACTGAAACCTCTAGTGCACTCAAACAGGCAGATACTTATTTTAAGACAGTTCTTCCTGCTATGGAAGCACTCAGAATTGATGGTGATAAATTGGAAACAATTATTCCAAAAAACATTTATCCATTCCCAACATATGCAGAGCTACTATTTAATATTTAATAGTAACCAATACCAGATTTATGTAAAAAAAGGGACAATGGTGTTCATTAAAAGCACCACTGTCTCTTTTTCTAATTTTCGCTATAACTTTCGCAGTTACAATTAATACTAGTCGCAGGGCTGGTATTAATTGTAACTGCGAAAGTTGAATTCTATTTTCAAAATTTCAATATTACATTAGAAACTGAGGAATATGTATGAAAAAACTTTCCTATATAATTGCAACCTGCCTTCTTCTTCTGGCATCCACATTTTTAATTGCAATGTCAAGTTGGAATAGCTATATAAAGATATTATTAAACTTAATACTATTTATAGCGTATTTTATTTTCACTTTTAGCATAATGTCAAAGATGTGCAAAAAATATATTGATAAAATTAAAAAACTTAAAAACGACTTAAAAAGATTCAATTTTGAAGTTCAGGTTACATCAAGCCAAATATCCTCTGTGTCTGAAAGCATAACTGTTACTCTAGATGAAAATAATGTATTTGCAAACAATGTGTACGATGAAGTAAACGAAATGGCTAGCAATAATAAACTTGTAAACGATAGTATAGACAATACCCTTTCAGAAGTTAAAAACATAATGGATTTATTAAGTCAGGCTGAAGAAATAACTGTTGATATGCTCCAAAAGAGTTCTATTTCTAAAGATACCGTAAAAATAAGTCTAGAGGAAATATTACATATAGTTCAAACAATTAATGGTATACACGAATCTTCAAACAAGACTCTTGTAAATATGGAAAGTCTCAAGAAAACTTCAAAAGAGATCGTACATATTCTAGAAACAGTAAGAAATGTTTCAAAGCAAACTCAGCTTCTGGCTCTTAATGCTACCATTGAATCGGCACGAGCTGGTGAACATGGCAAGGGTTTCGCTGTTGTAGCCTCTGAAATACACAAGCTTGCGGATGATACAGCAAGGTCTGTAGCAGACATTAATTCTCTTATTAAAGCAATTCAAGATGAAGTTGAAAATGTTTACACGGTAGTTAGGGAGAATGCATCACGTGTTGATGAAGGAATATCCTCTACAAAGAATATCGAAATAAATCTTGGAAGAATGGACTCTTCATTTAATGATGTATTTGAAATGATAGATCAAATAAGCTCTATTTCACAAAAAGAGGTGCTTATTGCACAAAGTGTGGGTAATCAGATAAAAGAAGTAGAAGAAGTAGTCTCAAAGACATCAATCTCAGTTGAACAAGTGCAGTCTTCAGTTCATCAACAAAAGCACAATATGGAGGAATTTTCATCAATGGGCTCTACATTAAACGGAGCATCTTCTACATTGGCGGAGCTATTTTCAACTGAAGCTGATAGCCTTGAAGCAATGAGTAATGAAGCTTTAGAGAAGGCGCAGAGTTCTCTATCTCTTATACATGGTGAGATATGCTCTAAGTATGAAATTTTTAGTTCAAAGGATAGTACTGTACACGAAGCTATTCTGAGTGAGTTTATGAAAAAATATAGCTTTGTTGAGGCAGCTTGGACAAATGACCGAAAGGGACGATTTATTTGTTCTATCCCTAAGGCAGGTATTGCTAATGCAATTGTGCGTGAATGGTTTAAACAAAGCATCAAAGGTGAAGACTTTGTTTCATCTATCTACATCTCAGCTATAACCAGAAATCCATGCATAACTGTATCGTCAGCGATAAAAAATTCCAGTGGAGAGATAGTTGGTGTTGTTGGAATAGATATTATAATTAAATAATTTGCATTAATTTATTTATAATTATAATCAAACGATTTACGCTATTTCCTTTAAATTTCTATTTAAATAATTTGCACTAATTCCTTAAAAATTTTATTTAATAATTTGCACTAAATCCTTTAAAAATTCATATAATAAATAGAACATAGAGAGACAATGGCGTCGTTGATGGTTATTGCCTCTTTTGTTTTTAAAAATTTTATTATTTAGCTTTGGAGGAATCAAATTATGTGTTCTATTCTAGGATTAATTAATTTTAAAGACACTACACTTAGTATTGCCCAGGAAGTTCTTAATGAAATGGGATCAACTATGGCTCATAGAGGTCCTGATCAAAATGGTTTCTTTAGAAACAACTATGTTTGCTTTTCACATAACAGACTGGCAGTAATTGATGTGGAAAATGGATTACAGCCCATGACCGTTGTTTTTGAAGGCAAAAGCTATACTATAATTTACAATGGTGAGATATATAATGCTGATGACCTTCGAAATGAACTTGTCGGCAAAGGTGTAAATTTTAGCACTCGCTGCGATACAGAGGTTGTATTATATTCCTACATAGTTTGGGGCATGAACTGCTCAGAAAGACTCAATGGAATCTATGCTTTTGCAGTTTATGATGATTCAAATAAACAAGTTTATTTATCTCGAGACAGAATGGGTGTCAAACCTTTCTTCTATACCTATCAAGGCAATACGCTTATCTTTGCATCTGAGATTAAAGCTATCTTGAAGCACCCACAAGTACGTGCTGAAATAGATAGTGAAGGTATTTGGCAGCTACTTTATCTCTCCCCAATGCGTCCCTCAAATAATGGAATTTTTAAAAATATATTAGAGATTTCTCCAGGCTTTCATGGAATATTCAATGAAAACGGTTTAAATTTATATAATTATTGGAGTTTGAAGGCTTATGACCTAGAGGATAGTGAAGACACTATTATAGAAAAAACCAGATATTATCTGACTGATGCAATTCAAAGGCAATTGGTATCGGACGTTCCACTCTGCACATTTTTGTCTGGTGGACTAGACTCATCTGTGGTTACAGCTATTGCAAGGGCTGACAAAAAAAATGGAGATAGGCTATCCTCCTACTCTTTTGAATATGAAGGAAACCAAAAGCATTTTGCTTCCACTAGCTTTCAACCTGAAAGTGATGATGAATATGCTGTGTGGCTGGCGAACTATCTAGGAACAGATCACACTGTTCTTACCGTAAGTCAAAAGAAAATCGCAGACCTTTTACAAGCCGCAGTAAAGTATAGAGATTATCCAGGCATGGCTGATATTGACTCCTCTTTACTGTATTATTGCAATGAGGTTAAGAAAAGGCATACCGTAGCTCTAAGTGGCGAGTGTGCTGATGAGATATTTGGTGGGTATCCATGGTTCTACAAACCAGAAATGCTAAATCGTGATTTCTTCCCATGGATTCATGACCCAGAATCAAGAGTATTTCTATTTAATTCAGATTTCGCTAAACCAAGTCAGGGCTTTGACTTTGTAAAGCAAATGTATCTTGATAGTAAAAGAGCATGTCCATTAACAGGTACCGAATCAGAAGACATGCGAACCAGTAGAATTGCTACCTGGCTCTCTGTAAATTGGTTCATGACTTCGCTCTTGGAACGCAAGGATCGTATGAGCATGGCAAGTGGACTTGAAGTCAGAGTTCCATTTTCAGACCATAGGATTTTAGAATATGTATATAACGTGCCTTGGAGTATTAAATATAAAAACGGCGTTGAAAAGTCACTCCTTAGAGAAGCGATGAGTGATTGCCTTCCAGAGAGAATTCTATATAGGAAAAAGAGCCCATACCCTAAAACACATAACCCCGAGTATGAAACTATAGTAACAAATATTTTAGAAGAAACTATGTCATCTTCAGACTCAATACTAAAGGATATTCTGCACCCTGATACTCTTCCCCTCTTGCGCTCAGGCAGTAATATTACTTGGTATGGGCAGCTCATGGGGCGGCCACAGCTTATTGCTTGGCTGATTCAGCTGGATTATTGGTTTAAGGAGTATAGGGTAGAGATAGTGTAGTAATAGTTCTTTAAACTATACAGAAAGGCTCCGACTATTAGGTTATAGCGGAGCCTTTTTGTTTTTCGTATTTTAGAACTCAAGTTAATTAAGGCCAAAACATCATCATATCCGTTTAGTTAGAGACTATTGGGGTCTGTAACCTTTATACAACCTATAATGCTGCATCTCCTCTTTCTTTAGTACGGATACGAATGCAATCTTGTAAATCATAAATGAATATTTTACCGTCGCCAACCTCTCCAGTCTGAGAATATTTAATAATAGTATCAGTAATTAAATCTACTTTTTCATCTGTTGACACTAATTCAAGCTTAACCTTAGGAAGAACATTGAGAGAAATCTCATTTCCCCTATAAAACTCTTTCCAACCTAACTGTTTACCAGCCCCCATAACCTGAGTTATAGTAATACCATCTAAATTTATTGCAAGCAATGCTTCTTTGAGTTCTTCAAGCTTGCACGGTCTAATAATTGCCTCTATTTTCTTCATATTAGCCTCCTTGAGCTACTACAATGGTAGCTACATAAAATATTAATTTGATATCTCATAAACGCTATTCTATAATAAATAATGTCAATCCATACCTGTGAAGGAAGGATATGCTGACTCACCATGCTGTGAAATGTCAAGTCCTTCTGCTTCATCCCGTGGCGTTACTCTAATTTCCTTCATTACAGCCTTCACAACGAACATAATAATTATTGTTCCAAGAACAGCAAGAGCGATAGTAACACCAATGCTGATAAGCTGTGCGACAAATAACCTTGTCTCACCATACACTAATCCATCCCACTGTGCAACTGAGTTTATAGAGTTTTTAGCAAATAATCCTGTTGCTATACCACCCCAGATACCTCCTATACCATGGCATCCAAATGCATCTAGTGAGTCGTCGTAGCCGAACTTTGGTTTGATATAACTCATTGCAAAATAACATAATGGGCTAACAGCTGCACCAATAATCAACGAGGCCCATATTGGGACAAAGCCAGCTCCAGGAGTAATAGCTACTAATCCTACAACTGCTCCAGTTGCTGCACCGAGCATAGTGGGCTTTCCTCTTGTAATCTTTTCAACGAGCATCCATGAAAGCAGTGCTGCTGCTGCTGAAGTGTTAGTTGTCAAAAGTGCATGTACTGCTAGTTCCCCACTTCCTAAAGCACTGCCCGCATTAAATCCAAACCAACCAAACCATAATACTGCTGAACCAATAAATACTAAAGGTATATTGTGGGGTTGACTAGAAGTAATCCCGTGCCCTTTTCTTTTACCAAGAATAATTGCAGCAACAAGTGCAGATACTCCAGAGCTTATATGAACAACATTACCACCAGCAAAGTCGATAGCCCCAAGATCTCTTAATATACCACCTACTCCCCACATCATATGTGCAAGTGGGTAATATACAACTAATGACCATAATCCAATAAAAATAAATAGTGCTGAAAACTTCATTCTTTCAACCAAAGCACCGGTAATCAATGCTGGTGTAATTATTGCAAACATCATTTGAAAAGCTGCAAAGAGCGTGTGCGGTATTGTTGCTGCATAATCTGCATTGGGTGCACCTGTAACTCCATTGAAAAAAGCCCAGTCAAAATTTCCAACTACTCCTCCAATATCCTTACCAAATGAGAGTGAATAACCAATCGCCACCCATAGTACCGAAGCTAACCCGCATATAAAAAACGATGACATAATAGTGCTGAGTACATTTTTCCGTTTTACCATTCCACCATAAAAAAGCGCAAGCCCCGGTGTCATAAAAAATACTAGTGCTGTTGAGAATAGTATAAAAGCTGTGTCTCCTGTGTTAATAGTTCCCATAAATAACCCCTCCATGTTTAAATTTTTTAAACAAACTTATTTCCATTTAAATCCTGATTTAAAAATAAAAAACGCCAGATTTCTTTTTGAAATCGGCGCCGTTGCCAAATTAAATACTTTGTTACCTTGTAATTTGGATAGTCAAAATTATAATCAAGTTAAACTAAAAAACGCCAGATTTCGAATATTCGAAACTGGCGTCATTGCCGTTAACTTATAAAATTGATTTTTTATTTCTTAAATAATTCAAATTTGCTATAAATGTATAATAACATAAACATAAGTTGATTTCAATAGTTTTTTGAAATTTATTTTCATTTTTCCTTCATTTTTCCTTTCATCAATTAATCTTTAATTCCTATATTTATTATACCCCCCTTATATAGCGAGTTTCGGCCTACTCTCGTCAGCGAGGCAATATTGCATTTGACGGATTGACTATACGTTTCATTCATTTTTTATCAACACAGTTTTTGAATGAGGTTTTTACTGAATGGTCCAAATAATTAAAAAGGCGAGTTTTGCAAACTTTTCAAATTTGCATAACTCGCCTTTCACTTATTACAACCAACTATTAAATTAGTTCAATATTATTAATCTCAGTGGTGTTACTAAGACTCAATCTTAATTAATTTTTTCTGATTACTTTCCAGTTAATTTACTCCCCAAATCTGTTAATACCGTTTGAATATCTGTAGCGGTAACCTCTGCCTTAGGATTAAAATTACCCTTGTCATCGAGCTTAATAACACCAGAATTTACTACCGCCTTTACTCTATCCTTAGCATACGAACTGACAGAATTCACATCAACTATTTGTGCTTCCTCTCCACTCAATTGCATTCCATTCATGCTAGCTACTTTATACATGATAACAGCAAGTTCTTCCCTTGTAATCTTATTGTTCTCGAAATAGTTACCTTTGCCATCACCTATAATTAATCCGTTTTGCTTTGCAACTTCCAATGGGTTTGGAACACCTGTAATAATAATTTCAAATAATTGTGCTCTTGTGAGGGTTTCCTTTGTGCCTTGAACATCCGTTCCTTGGTCAATAGAAATTATAGTATCATAAAGTTCTTTATTGTCAGTCAATTTTTGCAAACTACCTGCAGTCGAATACGCTCCATTTTTCAAGAAGTTTTCAAGCACTACAGACAAGTCTTTAACATCCTTAACTGTTACTGACTTAATTTCACTTAATATCTTTAATCGATCATCTACTGAATAACCTGAGAGATAGCTGTTTATCGCAGCTGATGCACCAACAAGTTCTCCACTTGGAGCAGAATAATTACTAAATGCTTTTAGGATAAACCTATCTAAATCTGCTTGAGTAATATCAATGTTTTTTAAGAACTCAGGTAATCCCTTGTATATCTCAAAGGTTTCCTTAATATTAGGGTCACGATAAGATGATACCAAAAATCCATTTGAGCTGAAGTTTACAATATTATCGTAAGCACCATTTCCAAATCTAATTTTAGGTGTAGTATAACTTTCATTTATTAATGATTGTATTGGAATAAATTTTCCAGTAAAAGTTGTACCCATTTTTTCATAGGTAGCAGATATCATGTTATATTGAACAGTTGAATCTAATGCAATACCTTCCCTCAGTGCAGGCTTTGGTATTATTGTATAGTCCTGTTTAGTAATGTTTTTCGCAGGCAAAGTATCTGTTATAACCTTTATAGTATCTTCGTATTTCTTTATATTATCCTTATTTCCTGCGAATACAGTTATCATATTAGTTTTATTAAGAACTAGCTCATTAATTCCCTTTAGCTCAGCAACTACAGTCTTTGGATCCGAAGTCAATGTCTTCTCCAACTGTGTTAAGAAATTGTAATATTCTAAGCCTGAAACATAACTTTGGTAATTTGCATTATCATCAAATTGAGCGGAGCTTCTACTCATTTGAATGTATATAGGTGCACTAGTAAACGAAGTTTTCCAGTTTGCTATCAGTGTTTTAACTTTATTAGATATATCCTCATTATTATCAAACTTTGTATTTATGAGAATATCCTTCACAAGCTCTACTTGTTTATCATACTCACCTATCAAACCTCGCCATGATGTTGATAGATATGGCTTAAATTGTTTACTATTTTTTTGCTGAATTGTAGTTAAACTTAATCCAACACCATTTAAATACCTCATGCTAAGCGTACTTAGTTGTTCTTGGGAATATGTTTTTGTGTCAAGACCACCTAATAAGCTGGCATATAGTTGCAAATAGTGAAGTTTTTCTATTGGGACACTAGATGTGTCTATTAGTAAAGAAGTGCTTACTAACTCTCCTACATTTGCTTCAGTTGATAAATTCCTAACACCTTCTGAAGTTAAAGAGTCTTTTATATTGTACTTTTTAATTTCTTCCGGCAGATCTGCAACCTTAACAGCCTGTAATTCTTTCACAATTTCTTGATCTTGTTCCTTACTATTCCACTCATTAAATGATTTGGTTTCAGCAACTATTTTTTCTATCTCTTGCTTGCTCATTCCTGCCTTTAGATCTGATAAATACTTTTGATCCTCAATAGTCACTTTTTCTGCAAGACCAGCTTCAGGTATGGTTGTTACTAACGCAACATGGCTGTTATTTACTAAGTATTTTGTCACCAAACTCTCTAGGTAATGATCCTTTGCTTTAGTCTGAATATCTTTTATACTTTTTATAAAGTTATTCAAATAATTTGTACTACCTGTAGTCGACCATAGTATATCAGCTGACATTGATATCTGAACTCCCAAATTCCCCAGCTCAGTTATATTGGAATAATTTAGTAATGTAGCAGATATCATAGCATCTATTGCCGCTTTATCAAAACCAGTTTTCAATATATCACTTATGCAATTATTAATTATTTTCTCAAATTCCGCTGCTTTACCTTCATCTGCATTTTGTACCGAAAAAGTTAATACAGGCTGAGTTATAGAATCATCATAAGCAACTGATACACTTCCTCCTATCTGTTTTCTATTAAATTCCTGTTTTAATGGAGAAGTCTCAAGATTAAGAAGTGTAGTAATAATACTTAATCCCAATGAATCATCTTGAGAAATATCAGTTAATGCATAGGCATAATCAATTTGAGATGCATTCTTTGTGTTTGATGTAGCCGCCACTGGGAATTTAAACGTCTTTTCAATCTTTTGGCGAGATGGTACTATTTTACCCGTATCTATCTTTATATCTTCTTTATCATATTTTGATAAATAATCATCGTTAATTAGCTTAAGAAACTTTTGATAGTCAAGATTTCCATAAAGTATCATTAATGAGTTTGATGGATGGTAGTATGAATCATGTGTCTTGATAAGTTGATCATAAGTTAAATTCTTTATATCCTCAGGCTTACCTCCTGAAACATTAGACTGTATGTTATTTGGGAAGAGAGCTTCTAAGACATTATAATGAGCTGCAGCAGAAATATTTCCAAGTGCACCCTTCATTTCATTATACACTGTACCAGTAATATTTAGCGGTGCAGCTGCATCAGCCATTTCGTATCTCCAGGCTTCCCTAGAAAATATCTTTTTATCAGTATAAACTGATGGATGGTAAACGCAGTCTAAATATACATCAGTCAATTTGAGTAACTGATTTTCACTCATAGATGATACAGGATAGGTAGTAAAGGTTGGGTATGTATACGCATTTATATATGTACTGTATGTTTGATTTGCAATTGTAAATAAAACATTTTTTAATGGATACTTTTGTGAGCCTGATACTGATATATGTTCAAGAATATGATTAGCACCAGTGTTATCAACAGCAGGAGTTTTGAAGGTTATGTCAAACGACCTGTCAATATCTTTGTTCTGAATATACATAAGCTTTGCGCCTGTTTTTTCATGTTCGAACAAAACAGTCTTTGAATTGATCAAATCCATATTTTCTACTTCTATTGCTTTAAACCCTGAAATGACCTCGCCCACCTGGGGAAGCGGCTTTAGTGTTGTTTCAGCTGCATTTACATCAATAGTTAGTTGAAAGCACATAGTTAAAATCAGACATAATGCTAGTGTTAATGAAAGTATTTTTTTCATTATTAAGTCTCCTTCGGTTATTAAAATTTTTGTTAAGCTTCAATTGATTTACTATTTTTCCCACATGTTCAATTATACGTATGCGTTAATTTTTTGTCTAATTTCCTTTTTGAAACTTTTGTAAGTAACTAAATTTACCATACGCTTAACCATTATTTTACTAATTATTCATAACAAAGTAAATACTTCCTGCACAAGATGTAGTTCTAATGTCATGAAATGTAACCAAATAACCTTTTCGTTTATAAACTACCTACTAATAATAATAATTGTAGGAATAAATTAAGGATTTAATTTGTTATACTTTTTTACTCTTTTGGGAACTCTAAGAAACAGAGTTAGAGAATTTAGTTAAATCTATTACACTTAACAAGGAGACTAAATTATGCCACAAAATTTAATTGAAAAAACCTTTTTAAAGCCTGTAGAATCATATTGGATAGCGTCTACACCCGAAACTGACTATCCAACCTTACAGGATAACATAAAAACAGATATTCTTGTCGTTGGGGGTGGTATTACAGGAATAACTACTGCGTACCTGCTTCAAAAGGAAGGCTTTGAGGTTGTTATTATTGAAACTAGTCGAATAGCACTATCAACCTCTGGCCATACAACTGCGAAGATAACCTCACTACATGATTTAAAATATTCAAAACTAATAAACCAAATTGGAAGCGAAGGTGCACGGAAATATGGACAAATTAATGAAAATGCTATATCAATGATAGAACAAATCATTTCTGAGAAGAGCATTGTATGTGATTTCAGTAGGCAGCCATCTTTTGTATACACTCAAGATGAAAAGTATCTTGAAAAAATAGAGGAAGAAGTAAACGCAGCTAGTTCTATAGGTTTACCGGCATCGTTTCAAACCTCCCTTCCATTGCCTATGTCAATAGAAGGTTCAGTATGCTTTGATAATCAGGCACAGTTCCATCCCAGGAAATATTTGCTTTCACTTGCTAAAATCTTTGTTGAAAATGGTGGTCACATTTTTGAAAACACCACTGCAATAGATATTCATGAAGATAGAGAGTGTATGACATCTACAAGAAATGGGTTCAGTATCATTTCTACTAAAGTAGTTGTTGCAAGTCATTTTCCATTTTATGATGGTGGTGGATTCTATTCTGCAAGAATGTATCCCGAGCGTTCCTACGGCCTCGCAGTAAAATCCCCTGTAAAAGTCCCTGGAGGTATGTACATTTCATATGAGAATCCGGTGAGGTCTTTAAGAACCCAGCCTCTTGAAAAAGATCAACAGCTTCTTATATTTAGTGGAGAACATCATAAAACAGGACAGGATAGTTGTGAAAAAGACCATTATACTAATTTAATAAAATTTGCTGAAGAAACTTTTTCAGCTACTGATGTCCCTTATCGCTGGTCTGCGCAGGATTATACCGCTATGAATGAAATACCTTTCATAGGCCATATCTCTGGGAACAAACATAATATTTTTATTGCTACTGCCTTTCAGAAATGGGGTATGACTACTAGTACTGTTTCTGCAATGATTATTAAAGATATTATTACAAATGGTAAAAGTGATGTTGAAGAGATATTTAGACCTTCAAGATTTACACCCGTTGCTTCAGCTAAAAACTTCATAAAAGAAAACCTTAATGTTGCTGATAATCTTATATCAGGTAAGCTACAATCACTTCCATTTGAGATTAACTTAGAGCTTGGTGAAGCAATGGCAGTAGAAGTAGAGGGTAAAAAAGCAGGTGCTTATCGAGACATGGATGGTAATGTTTTTATAGTAGATACTACTTGCAAACATCTTGGCTGTGAGGTTCACTGGAACTCTGCAGAAAGAAGCTGGGACTGCCCTTGCCATGCCTCTAGATATAGTTATGATGGGACTGTAATTGAAGGCCCTGCATTAAAGCCACTAGATAGGATTAGATGATTAACTTTTTGTGTGCCAAAAGAGTAACTTAATTACAAAAGGTAAAGTAATCAAACAGAATAGGAATTGTAGCGAGACAGATAGGTATAAAGAGCCTACTGATTAATATTAAGTTTAGAGCAATTGGTATGCAAAAAACTAGGCAGGATAAATGGAGTTGTTTTTGTTTGGAGCAGATTAAAAAAGACATAAAAAAAGCGCCTATAATAAGCGATTTTACTTTACAGATATAAATAATAATTTGTATCTTTTTGGTTACTCCATTATGTTTTGAATATTCTAAACTATTTTCATTCTAGAATTTTCTAAGGCTTTATACTCATTACAATCTTCACAAGTTAAATTTACAAACTTTAGCTTTTTGATGTCTTTTTCTAGCAGATTGTATATGACAGAGCCACAACTTCTGCATCTTATTGTTTTAAACTTATACAAAAATTTTTTCTCCTTTCATATATATTTTTATTAATATTTTTATTATAACACATGTTTGCTAAAATAAAGTTAATATTGGATTAAAACAATGTTACTTTTGTAAAACTATGACTATAAAAAAATAATGCTTTACAATATGCGTGAAAATATTGCTAATTGTGAAAACTTTATTTCATTGCTAAAACACGCTGTTCTTCGTGTTCTGTTAGCTCGGATTCTCTTAGTTCCAACTGTTTGTATTTAGCTCTCTGCTCAACTGCAACAAATGGCAAATATAAAGCAGCCCAAAGTACACACCCAAAAAGTAGTGTAGGGATTAAGTACCACGGCCTGCCTAATAAATCTGCAAAAAGTTCCATTGGAGAGCCTGATGCTGGATATCTTAAGAAGAAGTAGTTCCCGTTTGTAATGTAATTCACTGGTGTAATTAGTATAGACAATCCCACAAGCATACCTAATACCTTTGGTAGCTTTCGGATATTAGGTTTAACTCCCATACCAAAAATTAAGAATATTGGTATAAAGCAAATTATTCCATGCACCAGCATTGATTGTATATATATAAATGAAAATTGCGGATAGAAATAAACGTCTGGTGTTATAATAGCCATTAATGCCGAGGCTAAACCAATTGCATATGAATATTCTATTAACAAACCATTTCTAGTGAAGGCCATAATAGGCAAAAGCACACACATTAGACTGCACAAATGCAGTGGAAGTGTATAACCAAGTGAAAACTGTCCAATGCTCTTGTACCATACTATTTGAGCTACTTCTAGCAATGGTAATAGCATGCTGATTTTCACGATGAATCTCCACTTATTTTCTCTACTCTTATCTTTAAACATCAGAGTAAGGACAATCCATGAACATATCACCATGGTAATAGCTAAAAGATGTTGTGCTGAAAAGAGTGTATTATGTAGTGAGTTAGGTATCTCATCGATGTATGCAAAGAAATATTTTTTCATTGCCAGTCCCCCACGATTTAGACAAGTTATACTACTAATTTATATTCTTCAGAATAATATTTTATCCTTCATAACGCAAAAAATTGTCCTATACCACACTTACAATTATCCTGTTCAAGTAGTAATTTCAATTATTTTTTTGTCTTTTGCTGAATATAAGAACTATATTATCTATCAAAAATAATTGATTTAAACACTGCAAGGTATTCTCGCAAAAACACATTCGGATATATGTACCAAGGAGTACGTGAGCTAATACCATATGGTTCAAGGCCTGCCCTCTTGGCAAGCAGCTTGGACCTAAACATATGAAAATCATTTGTAATAACCATTACTTTTTCTAGTTTTTTCCCGATGATTTTCTCATATAACTTTTTTGAAAATATCATATTCTCATATGTACTGGTTGATTTTTCCTCTTTAATTATCATATCTTCTGAAATACCGCGACTTACTAAATACCTTTTCATACCCTCTGCTTCAGTAATAGTTTCACCAAAACCTTGTCCACCAGACACTATAGCTTTTGTATTTGGATTCTTATTAAGATATTCGATAGTGTAGTTCAAGCGTTCTAATAATACCAACGTGGGTGTTTCACCTTTCAACCCTGCTCCAAGAACTATTACGCTATCAACCTTTTCATTTTGGTCCGAAATTGCTGAAGTAAGAATTACAGTTACTACTACCACAAACGAAATCAGCCATAATCCAAAAAGACCAAGAATTACTTTTCCAACCCTATTATAAAATTTGAGATTTTTCTTGTATAGTCGAGTTTTTGTAAATAAAACTCCTAATACTATAAACGTTCCTCCAATAGCCGGAAGCAAAATACCTACGTCTTTGCCTCCACTTCTACTTGAGATAAAAATCGTATCAAGTATACCTATAATGGCTAGAATCAATAAGCTTAGTTGAATAACCTCGCCTTTTTTCACGTCTACACCTGTCCTTTACCTTTTAATTAATTCATTTAACAAAGAGCCATTGCCAAACTAATATCAGATACATTATATTTTTCCTAGCCTTAGTAGGCTAATTCTTTGCTTTCTTTATCTGACTCAGTAAAAGTATATTTTTCACCATTCTCCGCTCTGTTAAAGGTTCCATTAAAATTAAAATGATCAGATACAACACCCACTACTCCATCCACAGTGACTTCCATCTTCTCGATATTTGGCAAATTTAATATAGTCATAGCCAATATGTTAGTATTAGTAATACCACCAGCACTCCCAATATTAAACTTGAATGCTACTTCTTTTGGCAAATCAACTGTTATTATTGAGTTTCCATTTATAACTGCTTTTTTAATACTTAAGTTTGTTGATGCTAGAACTTTGTTGATGGCAGCTGTAATATCATCTTGGTATAACTTCTTATCAACTGTTACTGTTCGAATCTCATTTGCATTATCATAATCATCAGCATCAAAAAAATATAGCTTTAGGTCAATAGTCTCCTGTACTTCACTAGAGCCACTTGCGCTTTGTTGTGAAACCTCTGTTGTCGAGGGCTTAGTTTGGCCTGAAGATGAATTAGTTGAAATGGTAGTATCAGTAGCTACATCCCCATTTTTATTAAGTGTGGTCTTGGCATATATGAGTAGTGCTACCAGCACAATAATAAAGCAAAACAGAACTGCGACAAGCACCTTTAATTTCTTTGCATTTGTCATTTTTACCCCCTAGAGCCATAATTTCAGCTTCAAAATATAATAAAATAATATCCCTTATCAAAATATATTTAGTTGTTCCTTAAGTTATGTAATTGTAATACATGCTTTAAAATAGACCTTATCTCCTAATTCATTAACTCCTTCAACATATACAGAGCCAGCTTCTAGATTAGAAATATCCTTATAGAAAACGATTGTATCTCCAGCTAGTGCTTCGCTAATATAGCTTACCTGAACTGATTTGACTGTGAATTCTCCATGTCTTTCCATTGAAAAGCAATCCGTAATATAATCTATGTACTTTGAATTATTCAAATGTCCATTAATATCAATATCACTATAACCTATAAGCTTGTTATATTTCATTTCGAGTTGTCCATTGGGCTTAAGCTTACTCATCCGTTGATTAATAGCTCTCTCTTCCACAAACGCTGGGTATTCAATACGAATCTCTTCGGTTTTCCTTATTTCGCGTTTTTCTATATTCATAATAACCCAACTTGATATTGCGCTAATTAAAACGTTACCCTCTGTATCTTTTACTATGAAGTCTCTTTCAAACTCTAGTCTTTTGGGTTCAATAGGCCATGTTTCGACTATAATATCCTCATTCCAATTTGGCATACGAACTACGTCAACCATTATACGTATTAAAACCCAAGCAACACCATGCTTTTGTTGAATATCATTTATGCCGATTCCAAGATTCTCTGAGTGTAAGCTGGCAATATCCTGAAGATAATTGAATAATGAGCTTAGCTTTAGTTTCTTATAATAATCAGAATCCCCATAATCTACATGATAGTTCTTTTTATATATCGACATTGCTTTCATAAATTTCTCTCCTAAAACCCTAGCCTAAATAAATATTTTCCGATAACATGGTCCAACGGTATGCACCCTATAATCCTGCTATCTGAACTATTATTTCTATTGTCTCCCATTACAAATACACTCTTTTCAGGTACAGTAACTTTTTCATGGAATTCATCTCTCATTGGTTCTTTTATATATGTTTCATCCAAAACTGTACCATTTCTAATAACCTTACCATCTTTAAACTCTAGCACATCTCCTGCTTTTCCAATAACTCTCTTGACCCAAAATACTCGATTATCAATATCCTCATTTTTTGTAAACTTGGTAACAAGAATACTGTATTTTATAGGGTCCGTAACATTATCAAGAAATGATCTCTTTCTATCTACCCTGCTATCAATTATAACTATATCCTTATAATTAGGCGTACTATGAAATAAATTTTGAGTCTTGTTAATTATTATTTTGTCCCTATCCTGTAATGTATTTTCCATCGATGCTCCATCAACACTTGTAGGTTGAAAAAGAAAAATAATTACTAATAATGCTACAACCACCGATACCAAAATAGTTCCAAACCAGCTGAATAACTCTCTTAAAATTTTCATTATTTATTTAATTCTCCTATGTTTCTGTTAAGTTGTAGCTCAGTGACTTTCTAAGACTTCCGTCTCTATTTGTTGTTTTCACCACTATAGCTCCATCAGAACTAAGTCTTCTTAATAATTCACTAGTCATACTACTGAGATGAAAGTACCGTTTATCCATATAACCAATACTATATTTTACTCATGGATTAACCAATATGTCTGTAAAATATAGCTATTCAATCCAATTTTATTTTACTTTGATTCCAAATATTTTTTGAGCATAGCTACCTACAACAATGGTGTCATTGTATATTGCAGGGGAAGACTCAACATTTTTGCCAAGTGATATAGAGTCCAGTGTCTTGCCTGTCATTGGATCTACAAGATGCATACGGCCAGCAAAATCAGTATAAACCATATATGTCTTGCCATCAGAGCCCTTGAAATCAACAGGTGAACACCAGCTATATGATGCTAGCTTCTTTTTCCAGATTTCTTCACCAGTTTCTTTATCGAGAGCCACCATTGTCCCATCAGTGTTCGATCCTGTGAATGCTATATTGAAAATCACCATATTGCTTATATCATCCTTGCCTAAAACAGGAGAACCAAGTGCACCCCCGTTTATGTAGTAGTTGTATAAACACTGATAATCTTTTTGCCAAATAAGTTCCCCTGTCAACGCGTTAAATTTCCTTATATTACAATCAGCGTACTTGTTCTTTCCACCATTACCGCGTTTGTCTACCTGATTTGCAGTATAGAGAAATACACCTTCTTTTGTTTCTTCTATTATAGTGGTAGCATCAGTATCATCACCTGTTTCATATATCCATACTGGCTTCATAGTATTTAAATCAAGGCATTGCATTGTACCACCATTATCATTGAAATACATAAAATTCTTGTATATTGCTGGTGAGTTTTCTATTCCCTGTTCATCATTGTATGGACTTCTATAACGATATTTAGTTATCTGAGGAGCCATTGTCAAGGTTCCTGCTGTCTTATCAAACTTTGTATTCAGCTTAACCTTATATACTAAACCATTTTCACCACAATTAAACAATGTATCTGTTTTTTTATCTAAAAGTGCAGAGGAGTCATTTGCTCCCCAACCTCTATAAGCAGCTTCGTCTCTTCCAAATATAGTGTAAACCTCCTTTTGGTCAAGAAGATTTATAATTCTGTACTTATACTCCGCAAACTTACCATTATTCTCGTTTATACCCATTCCAGTATATAATACAGGATATCCTCTTGGGTCTACCATTGCTGTTCCCTTTATTGGATATCCAATCTCTATTTTATTTCTGGTTGGTTTACCCGTTTCAAGATCAAGAAAATATATATTTCCATCAAGTGTAGGATATATTACCTCCACTAGGTCTTTTGCCTTCATATCAGCATTGATGTTCATTACCTTTCTAACGTCATCAGACCAATGAACTAGGAGTGGCTGACCAGTCCATCCAGTTCCAGGCCAATAGCTTCCATGTGCGGTAATAGCACCGAGACCTTCTTTTTCCCAAACAATCTCAAGCTTCTTCTGAGTAACTGTTCGTGTCCCAAATGAAGCGTTATCTCTATAGTTATTTCCCCTAAAAGCAGTTACACCTTCAAGTACTGAGTATTCACTAGATGTCCCAAACTCAATCTTGTTCTTTTCCTTTATAGTGTACTCCTTTAATGGCGTGTTATTTCTAAATATCCATGACTTCATGTTAGTCCCATTTGGCATCAAATTTTCAAAGGTGTATTCAGAGAATGCCTTTAAGCCATCAAAAGTAGATTCTTCACTCCAGGATGATTTTAATTTTTCAGGATCAGTCATCTCTGTAGGCATTGGGTCTGCAACTGGTTCTGGCTCTGGTTTTTCTGGCACAACTGTAGAATTTGCACTAATAGATGAATTTGAAGCACCACTAATATTTTTACCAGAATCAGACCGCTTGTATAATGCAATCCATATTCCTGTAGTTATTAATGCCAACACTAAAATTGCCAATATTGTCTTTAACTTATTTGTCGCTCTTCTTTTGTATCTTCTTCTCATAATATCCTCACTTTTGTTTCTTAAGAAAGCTTACTTTATCTTAACACCATATATTTTTTTTGCATAAGTACCTACAACCACCATATTATTATAAATAGAAGGTGTCGCTTCAACATTTCCACCTACTGAGATTTTATCTATATCCTCACCAGTTTTGGGGTCAATTAAATGCATATCTCCTAAAAAGTCACATAGAATAACGTATGTCTTGCCATCATCAGATATAAAGTCTACAGGTGAGCTCCAACTATACGCCCCAAGGTGTCTCTTCCATACCTCTTTACCGGTTTTCTTATCCAATGCAACAAGAGTGCCATCACTGGCTGAACTTGTTAACGCAACATTGAATATAACAATATCGCTTATATCATTCTTGCCAATTACTGGAGTTGCTAAAGCACCTCCGTTAATATAACTCTGATAAACACAGGAATAGTCCTTTTGCCATACAAGTTCTCCAGTCAAAGCATTTATTTTACGAATATTACAATTAGCGCTTGATCCCGCCTTGCCTCTTTTGTCAATTTCATTAGCGGTATACAAGAATACACCTTCCTCAGTCTCTTCCAACGTGGTTGTGCAGTCTGTATCATCACCCGTTTTATATATCCAAACTGGCTCAAGAGTATTTATATCAAGGCACTGAATAGTTCCACCATTATCTGCAAAATACATAAGGTTTTTATAAAATGCGGGTGAATTCTCAATTCCCTGTTCAGGGCTATAACTACTCTTGTAACGGTACTTTGTAACTGTAGGGTTAATAGAAATAGTACCGGCTGTTTTATCAAACTTTGTATTGAGCTTAGCTTTGTATACTAAACCATTTTCTCCACAATTAATAAGTGTATCTGTATACCTATTAAAAAGTGCTGAGGAATCATTCGCTCCCCATGGCCTAAAGGCTACAGGGTCGTTGCCGGGCAGAGAAAAAATTTCCCTTTGTTTTATTAAGTCAAATATTCTATACTTAAATGCACCCTTTTTTCCGTTATTCTCATTCAATCCCTGTCCAGAATAGAAAAGAGGATATCCTCTAGGGTCAACCATACCTGTACCCTTAGTAGTAAATCCAATGTTCATTTTAGGTCTTGAAGGTTTACCTGTCTCTAAATCAAGGAAATACACATTTCCATCAAATACAGGATAGATAACCTCAACAAGATCCTTTGATTTTAAATCTTGATTTATATTCATTATTTTCCTGACTTCATCAGACCAGTGGACAAGAAGTGGCTGACCAGTCCATCCAGCACCAGGCCAATAGCTACCCACACCTGAAACAGCACCAATATCATGTGTCCATACAATCTCTAGCTTCTTTTCTTTTACACTACTAGTTCCCCAAGATGGAGCAGTTCTATAATTGTTACCCCTAAAGGTAGTTACTCCCTCAAGTTCCGAATACATATCTGGTGTACCAAAAGCAATATTATATGGAGGCTTGTAGCCTTTTGTTGTCTTGTTATTCACAAGAGACCAATACTGAATTTTTCCCCCATCCTTAAATGACTTCCGTATTGAGCCATCACTTAAAATAGTTTTGGATAAAAAGCTTGTTGGATTTTTCCATGAAATAAGCAAATCATCTGGATTTGTGCTCTCAGAAGGTTCTTTATCTGGCTCAGTTGTCTGCTCGGCCTGCGATTGTGTTGCTGTAGCTGAAGCACCAGAGGTAGCACTTGAATTATGTACTATTGTAGACGTCGTAGGTTGTTTTGTTCCCTCCGCGGAGTTTATCCAAGGCAATTTCCCAAAATACGCAAGAATAATAGCTGTACTTGCTAGTACCAAAACAGCTAAAAACACTATAACTGCTGGTAATATACTGTTTTTTTTATTTCTTCTAGATCTCATTTTACCTCCATGTCCCCAAAACCAAAGTGAATTGTCGCATTGGGCACACAAAAAGTGTATAAACACTTTTTATTTCAAATTTTATTATTACTATTCTTAACCAAAATTTGGTCTTTAATAAATCATCTACCTATTATATCAGAATAGGTGGGATAATTATATTTCTTTTTACTTAAAAAATATTTAAACCAAATAGTTCTCAAGCTATTTTTCAAATGATGTATAATGCCTTATTATTCTCAAATAATAAGATGTAGCCCAACTTATATGAGTAAAATTTTTATAATAAATAGTTAACTTATATAGAATTAATTTTACTAAAAGGTAGCTCAACTTTCCCGAAATATAATCGGGTTGTTCTCCACTATATACGCTGGGATACTCTACTATTTTGCTAAGAACTTTAAATTAGTTTTATTAAATTTTGTAGTCGCTATGCGGCTCATGGAGGAAATTATGGGAAAAAATAAAAGTACAAAATCAGATGGTGTTAAAGCTTTTGCAAATACTCAAGATTTAGGAAATCAAAAACGTATGTCACGTGGTGCTGGAGAGCAGCAAACTGTTGCGACCCCACATCCAAAATAGTAAAAAAACTGCAACCTCTTATAAAATGTAGAAAGTTTTATAAGAGGTTGCAGTTTTTCCTATTACAGCTTGAATTTCGAAATTTCTAATTTCAAAACATCCGCGCTCTCTTTTGTTTTCATAACTTGCCCCATCACATCATTTGACATTATATTGGTCTCAGAAATCCTATTAGCAATCTCTGTTGTTCCATCAGCACTTTCATTTACAACGGTTGCTACTCCATCAATTGCGCCCATAATGCCTTGAACAGATGCTAGCAATTCATCAGAGGTTGAACTAAACTCAGTTACCAACTCGGCAATAAATTTTGTATCCTCATTGTATTTAGCAGCAACATTTAGCATGCTCTTATAGTCATTATCAACTTCAGTGGACACAAAGACTAAGAGATTCTCAGAACTCTGAGACAGATTACATACTGATGTTATTACCCTAGTTGTCACATTCTGAATTTCCATGACAGCAGTTTTTGATTGTTCCGCTAGCTTTCTGATTTCATCTGCTACAACTGAGAAACCTCGTCCTGACTCTCCTGCCCTTGCTGCTTCGATAGCGGCATTTAACGCCAATAAATTAGTTTGCTCTGTTATTGCCATAATTGAATGTGATAAAACATTTATCTGTTCAACTACCTTGGATTCTTCTATTGCTTTTTCCAGTTGACCTTTTGTATTCCTTAGCACATCAACCGCTCTCTCTTGAGCTGCATTAAAACTTACTTTTGTCTGTTCTGCTCTAATACTAATATCTCCAACAGCTAATGCACCCTTCTGAGAATTCTCTGCAATGCTCTGTGCTGCTCTTTCTATTTCTTGAGCGGTCGCTGCCATTTCCTGTGATGCAGCAGCACTCTCTTGCGTACTTGCAGCAAGCTCTTGAGTTGTTGCTGATACACTTTCTAAATTGCTATTTAATAGACTCATATTGGCTATTACATTTTCAACTTCTTCTTCAATATTTACTGATTCCTTTATGATGCTCATTGTTAAATTTCTTAGAGAATTCTTCATCTTCTGAATACCATTTGCAATAATACCAATTTCATCTTTTTGGGATAAAAGTTCTGTATCTACATCTACTGAAAAGTCACCTTCTGCAATTAAACTCAAGTATTCTGCAGATTTCTTAATTGGAGTCGTTATTCTTTTTGCCACCAATGTTATTAGTATAAAAGCTATTATAATGGACATGATACATATAATAATTCCAAAATATTGGGTGTTGGTAATGAACGCCATTGCGTCTCTCTCATTTTCAACCGTAATC
>Ga0123338_10000874_pt1 | contig 29684 bp, 22 predicted proteins | sample grotaG_FD_89793 | JGI IMG/M metagenome (GOLD analysis project Ga0123338, IMG submission 89793) | Glacier valley bacterial and archeal communities from Borup Fiord, Nunavut, Canada, to study Microbial Dark Matter (Phase II) -... | ecosystem: Environmental > Aquatic > Freshwater > Ice > Glacier ...
CGTCAGGATTTACAAGCATTTCATGTTATTCCAAACGGATTAAATTTTCTTTCGATATTAAATGTATTACTAGATATTTTTTCCGCTAGAAATTTAATATTGCCCGTTGTTACCCTAATTATAATGACGATTCTTGGTCAACAAGACCATTCCCACCTTTTATTTATTCTATTTTCATGTTTCAATAATATAGTTGCCGGATTTGTAAACAGAGAAAAAAAAATTATTTCAATAGCTATAGCGACTGCATTGGTATTAGTGACCTCCTATTTTAATCTTAGTATTATTTCAATAAGCATAATCATCAGCCTAGCATTTCTGTTGTTGATTTATCAAAGGTATGGTGAGAAACTATTTCCTGAAGAAAATAGTTTGAACCTTCATCACTATAAATCCACTTATAGTATTGGTAATCCATCTCTGTGGCTGGATTTTCAAATTTTAAAAAGGAGCAGACGTTTGCAATTAAAATTCATAACAGTAATTGGCTTCTGTTTTGTTTATGGCTATATTATTAACACAAGGTACTTGCATCAAGTAGAGCTTGACTTCGTTTTAATAACTGTAATTCAAATGTATTATTCTTTTGCACCTGCTTCCATAATACCTTACATATTAAGTTCCAACTATTCTCATATTGGATTGATTATGACAATGCCCGATTTGAAGTCTTTCTTTGTAACAAAATTTAATATTATTCTTATTTTTCAGTTTTTGTTAACGATCATCCTGTACGGTACAAATTACAGCAATGTGCAAACACTGTTGTTGATAAGCTCCATTTTCATTTTTAATGTTTTTATTATTACTCCCATTATGTTTATAGGAATTCTGCTGACAGATGAAAAGGTAGAAATTTTTGGCTCCCTCGCCAATTCTTTTTTTATTTATCCTTTCGTACAAAGCATGTACTTAATGGCAGTGCTAGTTTGTGTAACAGTGATTTTTTATTTGCTTCAAAATTTCGGCCTTTACTATTTTTCTTTGACATTGATAGGCTTAAGTATCCTGGCATTTTTTCAAAAGGAAAGGTTCTTTAAATTTTTTCAATCACAATATTACAGCAAGAAATATAAAATTTTTAAAATCCTGTCATAGGCAATGATTATTGTAGTAGAGAATCTGAAAAAGACATATTTCAAAAAAAGTGTATTAAATATTGAGTCGCTCCACATAGGCAAAGGTGAAAAGGTTGCAATAACCGGCACTAATGGCAGTGGCAAGTCTACACTTTTAAATTTGACACTGGATCTCATTAAACCACAAGAAGGCAGTATTTTTTTATTTGGAGAAGATGTAAGAAGGAATGAAAAATGGAAGTTGAAAACCTCAGCATTTCTTAATGATTCCTTTTTACTGAATTTTTTAACGGTTCGAGAATACATTCATTTCATAACCAATAGCGAACCTGAGGAGCATATTAATGAAATGGTAAATCGTTTAAGTTTTACATCATTAAATCTAAATGAACAAATAAAAAATCTTTCCAGTGGAAACAAAAAGAAGGTTGGAATTCTGGGAGCCTTACTTAGTGCAAGGGAATTAGTAATATTTGATGAAGTATGTAATTTTTTGGACTATACATCAAAAAAAGGCTTAATACAATATTTTAAATCATTAAATGACAGTACAGTAGTGATAGTTGAACATAATATTGAGTTTATACACGATTTTGCTGACAGAGTATTGGTTTTAGAAAATGGTTCAATAATTAAAGACATTGAAGTAGGGGATATTTCTCTAGAAAATTTTGAAAACTTAATATATAAAAATGATAAAGGTAATTTTATTTAATTATTATTCTCGCATTGGCCGTTTATTTGAAAGAGGTTATTCTGATCGACGATGGTATGTATAACTTGCTAGGACATCAATTATTAGAATCAGATTAAATCTATTTAAATGATATTAAAGACCTTTGCTTGGGTTGAGTATTGTATAGCCATAGTGGGTTAGTTACTAAAGATAATCGTCATTTCAGCTCTTATTTATAAATAAAATATTTTTTTGTTTTTAATCCATTGCATACATAATGCCGTTATACCCAAAAAAATAATAATGTAAAACTGATTTTTTTGTCATGCCATTTGAATTAACTAAAGATTACCTCGAACAAATTGAAGCTGCCATTGAAAATCATGATGCCACCTATATAAGGGATGTTACAGAAGAACTTTATCCTGCAGATATAACAAGTATTATTAATGAACTTGATAATGATCATTCAAAATATTTAATAGAAATATTAGATAAAGATGTGAGTGCCGAAGTAATAACTAACCTTGATAGTTACACACGGGCTGATTTATTAGAAAATTTTTCATCGGAAGAGATTGCAGGATTTGTGAATGGAATGGACTCTGATGATGCTGCTGATATTTTAAATGAACAAGATAGTAAAACCCGTGAACAAGTAATTGCTTTGCTACAAGATCGTGAAAAAGCAAGGTACGTTATTGATTTGCTTCACTTTGAAGAAGATACTGCCGGAGGGTTAATGCAAAAAGAATTAATTAAAGCAAACATTAATTGGAGTGTATTACAATGTATTAGTGAAATAAGAAGACAGGCAGAAAAAGTTGAAATGATCCATTCTATTTATGTAGTGGATGAAAAAGGAACTTTAAAAGGAAGAGTTGCTTTAAAGAAAATTATTTTATCGCGTGGCGACGCACATGTTGCTGATATTTATGAACCTGATATTGTATCAGTAGAAACTCATAAATCATCTGAAGAAGTTGGGGAAATAATGAGAAAGTATGATTTGGAAGCTGTACCTGTTGTAAATATAAATGGAAAATTATTAGGCAGAATAACGATTGATGACGTTGTTGATGTGATGAAAGAACAAGCAGATTCCGATCGTCAAGCGATGTCGGGTTTGTCTGATGATGTTGAAGAAGAAGATACAGTTTTTACATCTGTTAAAGCTCGCTTGCCATGGCTTTTGGTTGGGATGACAGGAGGATTATTCGTTAGCAGAATTATTGGGTTGTTCGAAGGTGCGATAGTGAATGTACCTGCAATGGCATTTTTTACTCCATTAATTGCTGGTACCGCCGGAAATGTGGCAATACAATCGTCATCCATTATACTACAAACTTTATCAAATAAATCTTTTATGGAAATAAGCGCTATGCAAAGGTTGATAAAAGTATTTTTGATTGCGATTTTAAATGGATTAATTTTAAGTCTTTGCGTTTTCCTTTTTAATTATACATTCGGTATAGAAATAAAATTATCATTAGTGGTATCCATTGCGCTTACATGCGTTGTATTGTTAGCATCATTTACCGGAACCGTTACTCCATTGATTTTAAATAAACTTGGCATAAACCCTGCAGTAGCTTCTGGCCCTTTCATTACTACAGCAAATGACCTGTTAGGGACTATTGTTTATTTTAGTACAGCTAATTTGTTGTTATAGTTAATTAAAAGATGATAGAAAAAGATAAAAGACAAAAGATGATAAAATTTATCAAATGCGATTTTACATAAATCCTTCTTTTCCTAAAATCTTTTAATCCTAATTCAGATAATTAGGATTTTATTTTGTGAATTAATATCGTTTTATCAATATTGATATTTCAATATAACTTTTCTGAATCATTAAAGAGAATTGAGTTTTGTAAAAATAAAAAAATAATTTTATAATAATTGCTGAAAAATAAAATATGAATACATCAGAAAACCCATTGTTGCAAAAGTTTGACACACCTAATGAAACATTTCCTTTTGATAAAATAAAAAACGAACATTTAATGCCTGCGCTTTTAGAGGGTATTGAAAGAGGAAAAAACGAAATAAATAAAATCGCTGATAATATACAAAGCCCTACTTTTGAAAACACAATTATTGCTTTAGATAGAAGCGGTGAATTGGTGGAAAGAGTTTCGAATGTGATGTTCAATTTAAATTCAGCAGAAACCTCGCCTGAATTACAAAAAATCGTTAAAGAAGCTTCGCCCCTGCTTTCGGAATATAGCAACGATATAACATTAAATGAAAAACTTTTTGCTCGTATCAAAGAAGTTTTTAACAACCGCGAAAAATTAAACCTGGATGCTGAGAGTAAAACTCTTTTAGAGAAAACGTATAAAGGTTTTTCTAGAAATGGATCAAACCTTAATGAAACAGATAAAGAAAAACTAAGGGAACTAGATAAAAAACTTTCTGACTTGGCTTTAACATTTGGAGAACATATATTGGATGAAACAAATGAATACATCCTTGAAATAACAGACGAAAAAGAATTAGCCGGCTTACCTGATTTTGTAATTGAAGCAGCCAAAGAAACCGCTAACGAAAAAAACAAATCTGGTTGGGTTTTTACTTTACAACAACCGAGCTACGGGCCATTTATAACTTATAGTGAAAATCGTGAATTAAGAGAAAAAATATTTTTAGCTTATAATTCAAGAGGTTTTCACAATAACCAATATGATAATCAAAATATCGTTAAAGAAATTGTTAATCTTCGTCATCAAAGGGCAAAATTATTAGGTTATTACTCTCATGCTGATTTTGTTTTAGAAGAACGCATGGCTCAAACGCCTCAAAAAGTTACAGATTTTTTAAATGAATTATTAACTTATGCAAAACCAGTTGCCGATAATCAAATTGAAGAATTAACAACATATGCCAAATCATTAGGCTTTAAAGAAAACAGACTTCAAAGATGGGATTATGGTTTTTATGCAGAAAAATTAAAAAAAGAAAAGTATTCCATTAACGATGAAATGCTTAAACCTTTTTTTAAACTTGAAAATGTAATTGATGGTATTTTTAACATAGCAAATAAACTTTTCGGATTAATTTTTACAGAAAATAAACAAATCCCCGTTTACCATCCTGATGTTAAAACATATGATGTAAACGACGAAAAAGGAAATTTTATAGCCGTTTTTTATGCAGATTCTTTTCCAAGAGAAGGAAAAAGAAATGGTGCCTGGCAAACAAGTTTTAGGGATCAAAAAATTATTGATGGTAAAAATATTCGTCCACATGCTTCAATTGTTTGCAATTTCACTAAACCAACCGAAACAAAACCTTCTTTATTAACCTTTGATGAGGTTACAACTTTATTTCATGAGTTTGGTCATGCACTTCACACTATGCTTTCGCAATGTAAGTACAGTGGCACATCAGGCACAAGTGTTTTTTGGGATTTTGTTGAGTTGCCATCACAAGTAATGGAAAACTGGTGTTATGAAAAAGAAGCCTTGGATTTATTTGCTCGCCATTATCAAACCAATGAACCTATTCCTCAGGAGTTGATAGAAAAAATAAAATCAAGCTCAAATTTTATGGAAGGCTTTGCAACCATGCGCCAACTAAGTTTTGGAATGTTAGATATGGCATATCATGGAAAAGACGAAGAAATAAACGACGTTAATAAATTTGAAAAAGAAGCGATGCAAAAAACAAATTTATTTCCAGAAATTGATGGAATTAATTCGAGTGTTGCCTTCTCTCATATTTTTGCAGGCGGTTACTCGGCAGGTTATTACAGTTACAAATGGGCAGAAGTGTTGGATGCAGATGCCTTTGACTTTTTTAAACAAAAAGGAATTTTTAATAAAGAAATTGCCAATTCATTCAAAGAAAATGTTCTCTCAAAAGGTGGTAGCGAAGCCCCAATGATACTTTATAAACGTTTTCGAGGTGAAGAACCCTCAGTAAAGCCATTATTAAAAAGAGCAGGATTATTATAAATATTGGGTTAAGGTCTGATATTTTCTTATTAATTTCTTTAATAATCTGTTTTACAAAAAATAATAAAATGACGACGATTAAAATTTTTACTTTTAATGCTCTTTACGAAAACACATACGTGCTTTCTGATGAAACAAATGAAGCAGTTATAATTGATGCCGGCTGCTATACTAAAGAGGAAGAAGAGCAATTAAAAAATTACATAAATAATAATAATTTAAAAGTGGTTGCCTTACTATCGACCCACAGCCATGTCGACCATGTATTGGGCAATGCCTTTGTTAAAAAGCATTTTAATACAAAATTATATGTTCATAAAATTGATGCCGACACTTTACGTGGAGTAAAAGTCTATGCTCCCATTTACGGTTTTATAAATTATCAGGAAAGTGAACAAGATGGCTATTTAGAAGAAGGAAGTATTTTTAAATTTGGAAACACATCTTTAAAAATATTATTTGTTCCTGGCCACGCACCTGGGCATATCGCATTTTATAATGAAGAGGAATTTTATATTATTGGTGGTGATGTTTTATTTCAAAATAGTATTGGAAGAACAGATTTGCCAGGAGGGAATTTTGAAACGTTAATAAAAAGCATAAAAACGCAATTCTTTACTTTAAAAAATGAAGTAAAAGTTTATCCCGGCCACGGCCCTTTTACTACAATAGGTAATGAAAAAAAACTGAATCCTTTTTTAAATTAATATTTAAGTAAGTTTTTTTAAAAAAAATATTTTTTTTTCTGTTAATTTTATCACAATATCGATATTGATAAAACGATATTTAAATCACAGAAAATATAATCCTAAAATCCTTTAATCCTTTTAATCCTGGTTCAGACAAAAGGAGGATTTATTTTATTTAAAAATTAAAGTTTTCTTTCTGTTAAAATTATCAAAATACTGATATTGATAAAACGATATTTAGATCACAGAAATTTAATCCTGAAAATCATATAATCCTTTAATCCTAATTCAGACAAAAAGACAAATAATTTTCTATTTAATTCGTTAAAAATATAATTTCTTTGGAGAATTGTTTAAAATAATTGAAATTTAATTTTTTAACTCAAAAGCAGTGATGCGTGTAAATATATTGCGTTCATACATTTTAATTTTATTGATTGTTCTTCCATTTCTTTATGGTTGTAATTCTGCAATCGGGCTTTACAAAAAGGGAGAAAAAAAATACCGTGCACTCGAATACCAAACAGCTATTGGTTTTTTTGAAAAGTCAAAAGCAAAAGGTTATAACCCTGCATCTGTAAATTATGCAATGGCTGAATCATATCGTTTTAGCAACAGATTAGTGAAGGCTGAGCCATTTTACAAAGCAGCTATTGATGCAAGAACAAAACAAGACGGCGCTAGATTTTATTATGCATCTGCTTTAAAAGCGGAAGGAAAGTATAAAGAAGCTGCTCAACAATTTGATATTTATGCAAAAAGTGGGTCTAATTTAAAAAATAGAGCCAGAGCAAAAAAAGAAACTGAAAATCTTGCTGGCATTGAAGATTTAGTAAATACAAAAACACCTTTTGAAGTTCAAAATCTAAGTGAATTAAATACTTCAGCAGCAGAATTCTCTCCGGTTGTTTTTAAAGATGAATTAGTAATTACAGCTTCTCGTAAAGATAGAATTTATAAAGCCACAGGCACAGGAATGCTAGGTTTATACGAAGTAAAATTTATTTCAGATTCTACTTTTGATAAACAGATTAAACTTTTCAGCGAAAATATTTTTGATAATTCTGTAAATGAAGGCACTCCAGCATTTTCGCCTGATGGAAGAAGGGTGGTTTTTGCACGAAGTAATGGAAAAAGAGATGAACCAAACACAGAAGTTGATTTATATATGTCTGTTTTTTCAGAAGGCAAATGGTCAGAGCCACGGAACTTGGATGAAATAAATTCTGTTGTAAACGGAAAATATAGTACTGGTTGGGATGGTTGTCCTGCTTTTTCGGGTGATGGAAAAACTTTATACTTCGCCTCTAATCGCGAAGGTACATTTGGCGGTTTAGATCTTTATCGTGCAACTATTGATGCAAGCGGCAAGTTTAGATCTACAACTAATTTAGGTTCTTCTATTAATACTGCAGGAAATGAAATGTTCCCTTATATATCCGATGATGGTAAATTATATTTTTCGTCAGATGGACTTGCAGGTTTAGGAGGCCTGGATATTTTTGTTGCAAATAAAAAAGATGGTGAAATTACAGTTAAAAACCTAGGTGTTCCCATCAATTCTATTGCAGATGATTTTGGTATTGTTTATAAAACCCCATCATTCGGTTATTTTTCATCAAATAGGGATGGAGGAAAGGGTGATGATGATATTTATATTTTCAGGGATAAAAAAACAAATATGAAATTGGTTAATTACTTTCTTGCCGGAACTGTAATTACAACTGAGGAAATTGAAGAAACAAAAGAAAAAAAGGAAATTCCATTATCGGATACTAAAGTAAAAGTAATGGATGGTGATAAAGTAGTAAGAGAATTTACTACCAATGCTGAAGGTAAATTCGGAAAAGTAAAAGTACTTGAAGGGAAAATTTATGCTTTAATCTCAGAAAAGAAACCAGATTACTTAACCAAGCGAGATGAATTTAGCATGATTGGCAGAGCCATCCCACAAGAACTATTAGTTAAGCCGGTAACTGATACTACTTTTGAAATAAAAATATTGCTGGATAAAAAACTGGTAGATCATATTTTAGTACTAGAAAATATTTTATATGATTTTGATAAAGCAAATATCCGTGAAGATGCCGCGGAAGAATTAGATAAACTGGTTAATTTTTTGAGCGATAATGCTGATATTAAAATAGAATTAAGTTCACATACTGATGATCGTGGTAATATAAAATACAATGAAGACCTTTCACAACGACGAGCCGAATCAGCAGTGAATTATATAGTAAGCAAAGGAATAAACCGCGAAAGAATAACTGCAAAAGGATATGGAAAAAGCAGGCAGTTAATAGAAAATGCACAAACGGAGGAAGAACATCAAAAAAACCGCCGTACAGAAATTAAGATTTTAGAAGTTAATTAAAAAAAACTTTTAAATAGTTTAGAAAATCGTCTCTCTTTTACAAGTGAGACGATTTTTTTTGATCTTATCTTTATAAAATGCATATTTTCTTTTTCCAATTTGCTGGAAACAAATTTCTTACCCTAGGATATAATTTATAAAAATAACTATTTTGTAAATTATTATTGATAAAAACAAATGATAGAGAATCGTTATAGCCAAAGAGGAGTATCTGCAGATAAAGAAGATGTACATAATGCAATAAAAAATATTGATAAAGGAATTTTTCCAAAAGCTTTTTGTAAAATCATTCCCGATTTTTTAGGCAATGATGAAAATTATTGCAATATAATGCATGCTGATGGAGCGGGAACAAAATCCTCTTTAGCCTATATTTATTGGCGCGAAACAAACGATTTAACTGTTTGGAAAGGCATTGCACAAGATGCTGTGGTAATGAATACTGATGATTTAATGTGTGTAGGTGCGATAGATAACATATTAATTTCAAGTACAATTGGTCGGAATAAAAATCTTATTCCTGGTGAAGTTATAAAAACAATCATTGAAGGAACGGAAGAAGTTTTACAAATGCTTCGCGATCATGGAGTTGGCATTCACAGTACTGGTGGGGAAACAGCTGACGTTGGTGATTTAGTAAGAACAATTATTGTGGATAGCACTGTTACTTCAAGAATGAAGCGTAGTGAAGTGGTTGACAATAAAAATATTCAAGCTGGAGATGTAATTATTGGTTTTGCCTCTTTTGGAAAAGCCATTTATGAAAATGAATACAATGGCGGTATGGGAAGCAATGGTTTAACAGCAGCCCGCCATGATGTTTTTTCAAATTTATTTTCAAAAAAATATCCTGAAAGCTTTGATTCGCAAATGCCTGCTGAATTGTCTTATTCTGGTAGTTATAACCTTATTGATGAGGTTGAAAATTCAGTTTTAAATGCAGGGAAATTAGTTCTTTCTCCAACTCGTACTTATACTCCTGTTGTAAAAGAAATTTTTAAAAATTATAGAAATGAAATTCATGGAATGGTGCACTGCAGTGGTGGCGGACAAACAAAAATTTTGCATTTTATAAATAACCTGCACATTATTAAAGATAATCTTTTTGAATTAGCTCCTTTGTTTAAACTCATTCAGGAAGAGAGCAAAACAGAATGGAAAGAAATGTATAAAGTTTTTAACATGGGTCATCGTTTAGAAATTTATATAAATGAAAAGTATGCTGCAGAAATTATTAAAATATCTCAATCTTTTAACATTGAAGCAAAAATTATAGGAAGAGTTGAACCATCAGATGTAAAAAAATTAACGATACAAACCGAGAAGGGAATTTTTAATTATTAGTTTTCTATGAGTAAGGCTTATTTGCGTCTGTTCAAAAAACTGTGTAAGTATTAATATTTCTTTTGAAGAGAAAGAGGATATTTCTTTCTTTCTACCTCACCGGCGGATTACAAATCCTATTTTATCTGTCGTTCACGATGCCGCGTAAAGCTAACATCCTGAACTGCATGATTTTAACCTGGCAATCCTTTAAATGTCAAATTCCTTCCAACTACTGAAATATTATTTTAATGAATAATTGTCCAATTCCCAAATCCCATTTCCCAAAACAGGTCCTAAATTAATTTCACTTTGTTCAAGTTTTGTCAAACCCACATTTGGTGTAAGCCAAATTCTATTTGATGTCGATGAATTTGTTACATAGCCACGCGTTTTTGAAAGTTCGTAAGTGTTTTCAAAAGTCCCTGCGGGAACGGTTAAAGAAGATTGAGTTATTACTTTTGTTGTGTCTCCATAAGAAGCATTTGAGAACCAAATATTTCCTGTTTTTAGCGGCAATAAATATCTTTGTCTTTCATAAGGCATTTGAGTTGTACAAGGCCAACAAGGTTCGTCATAAATTTTAACTAAACTGTTGTCTGAAACAACATAGGTTGTATCTGTGTAGTTTAAAATTTTATAAACCCAAATTTTTGCATTTTGACCATCAGGAAGTTTTCCTTGTCCTATTATATCAACGTCAATATAGCTTATCGCTTTTCCGCCTTCTGAGTATTTATAATGCCAATGATTTCCAATGGTATTCGGAAATGTAAATGTAGATGCGGATTTGTAATTTGTTATATTATCATTCCTACATGATGTAAATGCTAGGATTGAAATTGCCAAGATTAAAAAATATTTTTTCATAACTTTTATTTAGAATTAGGTGATCTGTTAAAACATTAAATTAATTGTAAATCCTATATTTACAAAGGAACTAATGAGTTAATAATTTTTTATTATTTTTTAAATTGTATGATTGTTCCAAAATAAATTTTTTCATTAAATATTCTAATGAATAATGTCTCCCCAACCTCCAGCAAGTTTGCAACTTGTGGATCTAGCTTATCAAATTTCAAGAATTCAGTTAATCATTAATTTAATAAATAATGAATGTGATTTAATGCTTTATAATCCTGCTTCGTTAGTATGATATTAAAGAAGCACAATTGCAATTTTTTTTCCTTCGTTGATAAATTTTTAACTCTGCTCATAATTTTCTAAAAAAAAACAAGTTAAATTAATTCAATCATTTATGATCAAATTTTAACTTGCTTGGTTAAGCTAAAACCACAAGTTGCAAACTTGCGGGAGAGGAGGTACCTAATAAACGTCTATTTGTTTTTTGTTTATTTGGTAATGAGATTCATTTGATAGAATCTCATTTCACGATAACACCTTTCCAAAAGGCAATATAATTTTTAATTTCTTCGGCTTCCTTTTTCGGTTCTGGGTAATACCAAGCAGCATCTTTATTTAATTTTTCATTTACATCCAAGGAGTAATAAGAAGCAACTCCCTTCCAAGGGCATGTAGTATGCGTATCAGATTTTTTTAGAAAATATTTATTAACAGCTTCTAAAGGAAAATAATGATTGTTTTCTATTACAATTGTATCATTACTTTCGGCAATAATTTCATCATTCCAAATGGCCTTCATAAATTAATATTTTGAATTTTATTCTTAATAAACCAAAAATTTAAATTAATGTTTCTATTAACTTGAATAATTATGAATATATTGATATTGATAAATTCATAATTATTATTTCTAAAAAAAATAACAACTATTATATAAATTCCATTGTATATAAAAAAAAGGAGCTGATTAAATTAATCAGCTCCTTTTTTCGTTTTATAAAAAAGTCAAATTATGGTTTTTTAACTTCTTTACGTTCACGTTCATTATGTAATTCTTTTTTATCATGATTTAAATCTTTGCGATCTTGCATTTCTTTATTTTTATCATGATTCATTTCTTTCTTATCATGGTTCATTTCATTTTTATCTTTAGCCATGTCAGTCTTTTTTCCTGATTTTTCGTCTTTTTCAAGATTTTTATCATCGCGTTTCATTGCTTTTTCATCTTTTTTCATATCCTTCTTATCATGACGAATATCTTTTTTGTCTTTTGCAACTTCTTTTTTCTCAGTTTTAATTTCAGATTGTGCGTTAGCATTTATACTAACGAAGAAAACAAGAGCTAATGCTGATAAAGCAATGCTTAATTTTGTGATGAATGATTTTTTCATGATTTTTAAATGTTTTTGTTAGTTTTTTTTATGATCTTTTGATCTTTCAAAGATCAAAAGGTTTATTGTAGATAAAAAATTATACCACAATTATTATTTAATTAAAAATAAAAAAAAATATGCTTTTGTAGTGAAATAAAAATCCTTATTTTTGCCGACCAAAATTTAATGAAATGTCAGATAAAAACACGGTAGAAGAAAGTAAGAATGTTGTTGGGCCAAATACTGTTGCCAATAATAATATATTAAATAATACAGGAGATTTATTTCAAAATAAAAAAAATAGAAATTTTTTATTGATAGTTGTAGCGATTGTTACCCTAATAATTGCTGGAGGTGTTGGTTTTTATTTTTATACCCAAACTCAAAACCAAACAGCTCAGGAAGAAATGTTTCCTGCAGTATTCGCTTTTGAAGCAGATTCATTAAAAAAGGCATTGAATGGAGATGGTGCTAACCAAGGTTTGGTGGATATTGCTGATACATATAGCATGACAGATGCTGGAAATTTATCTGATTTTTATGTTGGTGTTGCCTACATGAAACAAGGCAAATTTGATGAAGCAATTGATTTTCTAAAAAAATTCAAATCAAGTGATTTATTAGTTCAAGGCCGTGCTTATTGTTTATTAGGTGATGCTTATATGGAAAAAAATTCACTTAGCGAAGCTGTAAAATATTACAAATTGGCTTCGGAGTATAAGCCAAATAAATTTTTCACACCTGGATACTTAATCAAACTTGCATTGGCGCAAGAAAAAAATAAAGATAATGAAGGCGCTATAAAAACCTATGATGAAATTATCGAAAAATATTATGATAGTGCAGAAATGCAAAATGCAAAAAAGTATAAGTCTAAGCTGGAAGGTTTGACAGCGAAATAGTATTACAATCTTTCGTTGTCAAACCAAAAAAAGGATAAAGCTGGAGCTTTATCCTTTTTTATTTCAAAATTTTAAAATGATTAAATAAATAAGATTAAGTACTTAAATATGGCTTCTGATTTAAAAAATTTAAGTGAATTTTCTAGTGATAATATAACTGATATTTCAGAAAAAACTTTTGCAATAATCGTTTCTGAATGGAACACAGAAATTACCGAATCATTATTTAATGGCGCTTATGAAAGTTTAATTAAAAATGGTGCTAGTGCTGGTAATATTATTCGAAAAAATGTTCCAGGCAGTTTTGAATTAAGTTTGGGTGCACAATGGATGGCGCAAGTTGAAGGAATAAACGCAGTAATTTGTCTTGGATGTGTAATTCAAGGTGAAACAAAACACTTTGATTTTATTTGCGAAGCCGTAGCCACCGGAATAACCAATGTGAGTTTAAAATATAATAAACCAGTAATATTTGGGGTTTTAACAACAAATAATCAACAACAAGCTATTGACAGAGCCGGTGGCAAACATGGCAACAAGGGTGTTGAAGCAGCAATTACAGCAATTAAAATGCTCGGATTTTAAGTATTATTTTATAAAAAAATTAAAAAATAAATTTTTATGCAAGTTTGGAAATTTGGCGGCACATCGGTAGGCAAACCTGAAAGAATGCATTCAATTGCTCGATTGATTACAAGTGATGGTACAAGGAAAATTATAGTCTTGTCAGCTGTATCTGGCACTACAAATAGTTTGCTTCAGATTGGTGAATTAATAAAAAATAATAAGAAAAAATCTTACTCGGCAATTGAAGAGTTACATAATGTTTATAGAGAATTTATTCAAAAATTATTTTCAACCCTTGCCGGATGGGAAAAAGGAAAAGCGATTATTGATAGCCATTTCGACTTTATAACTTCATTAGCTGATGCTCCATTTGGTGATAAGGAAGCAAAAGAATTAGTTGCAGAAGGTGAATTACTTTCAACCCAAATTTTCAATGCATATTTGGAAGAAGCAGGAATAAGGTCGGTACTTTTACCTGCTTTGGATTTTATGAAAATAGATGAAGATGAGGAGCCAGTATTAGACGACACCGAAATTTATTTAAATAAAGCCACAAAGAATGACTTTGCCAATGTAAATATATTTATAACCCAAGGTTATATCTGTAGAAATCCGGAAGGTGAAACAGATAATTTAAAACGTGGAGGAAGTGATTATACTGCATCATTAATTGGAGCAGCCATTCGTGCAACAGAAGTTCAAATATGGACAGATATTGACGGAATGCATAACAATGATCCTCGAATAGTAAAAAGAACTTTTCCTATTCGTCAAATTTCGTTTGATGAAGCTGCAGAACTGGCTTACTTCGGTGCAAAAATTTTACATCCTACTTGTATAAGGCCAGCACAAAAGTACCACATACCTGTGCGATTGTTAAATACAATGCAACCTGAAGCACCAGGCACATTGATAACGGATAGTTCTGTTGATATGGATATTAAAGCGATTGCCGCTAAGGATGGAATAACAGCCATTCAAATCAGATCATCAAGAATGTTATTGGCTTATGGTTTTTTGAGAAAAGTATTTGAAATATTTGAGAAATATAAAACTCCGGTTGATATGATTGTTACTTCGGAAGTAGCTGTATCGTTAACAATCGATAATAATTACCATTTAAATTCAATTAAAGAAGAACTTGAGCGCTTTGCAATGGTTGATATTGATAATGATCAAACAATAATATGTATAGTGGGTGATTTTACATTTAATAAAAATGGAATTGTTGCCAAAGCATTACAAGAACTTGCAGATATTCCTATTAGAATGGTTGCTTATGGTGGAAGTGAACATAATATTTCTGTTCTTATAAGCACCGAGCACAAAAAATTAGCAATGAATTTGTTGAACGAAGGTTTATTCGCATTCGAATAAACCTTTTTTTTATTTTTTAGAAATTTTAGCTAATCGTATTTTTTTATAAACCCTTATTGCTATCATTAAAGTTATCGCAAAAAGTACTAAACCTAAAACACCCCAAAGCATATCAAGAGCGTTTTTTAATACTACAATAAACACGATACTTACCAGAAAAAGTGTAGCAACTTCATTCCAAATCCTTAGTTGATCGCCAGAATATTTTATAATGCCTTTATTTTGCTGCAAAAAGATACCATGACAAAGAAAATGGTAAATAAATAAGCCAAATACCAAGCTAAGTTTAATAATTAACCATGTGCTAAGTGGAAACCAAATAAGCATACAAGGCCCAAAAATGCCTGTAAGAAGCGCAGATGGAAATGTTATACCATACCATAGCCTTTTTTGCCAATCCAATAAATGTTTTTGTAAAATACTTTTTTCTGGTTCTGGTTTATCCTGTGCTTCAGCAAAATAAATAAACAACCGAACAATATAAAACAAACCCGCAAACCACGTAACAACAAATATTATATGTAAAGCTTTGATATAAAGCATATCATTCAATTAGGTAAAATAACAATCTATTAAAATTCAAATTTAATATGAAATGCTAATTATTTAAAAAATAATTAATGCTTTTAAATTATTGATATAATGATATCGTTATTTAAATATTTATTGTTTAAAAAAAAATTCAGATTTTTTATTAAAGTAAAAGATATTTAGCCTTTTAGCCTTTGTTGGTATCCTACCAACAAAAAGAATAGCAAACAAAAGAAGTTTATTCATTTAAATTTTATTTTTTTCGCCAAATAAAAACTTTGTTCGTTGAGAGGGGTTCGGCCATTTCTAATTTTCCTGAAAAGGATTTAAAAATTTCCAAAAGGGTATTCATTTTTTGAATTTGGGATGGAGTCGATACCATTATATTAAAAAACAATATTCCTCCCGGTAGCAGTATTTTATTAATCTGATTTAAAAAAAGTACTTCAATAAATTGATCAGGCACTTCAGTATCCTTAAAGAGATCAATTATAATATAACTATAAGGCTCAACTTGAGCAAAAGTAAATTGATAAGCATCTTCGTTAATAATTTTTAAATTTTTGTAAGCAGAAGTATTAAAGTATTGTTCGCCAATCTCAATAATTGTTTTATCATACTCAACAGCAGTAATTGGGAAATTTAATTTAAATTCTTCCCTAATTATTTTAACAATACTCCCTGCACCAAAACCTAATATGAGAAGATTGGTAGGTGGATTATTTTTCAAATCTGAGATTTTAAATGCGTCCTGAAAAATGAAATGCAAACTTCCGAAAGAATAATTTGCATTTGCAGAGTGAAGTACGAGCTTTCCGTTGCTGTACCAGACCTCTAAAACATTATTTAATGAAGAAGGAAATGAATCAATTTTAAAATCAATAAAATGACTTAAAATTCTTTTCAGAAAAATTAAAAACATTATAAATTAATCTAACTCTAATAAAACTTCACTTCCACGAATAATCCCTGACCCTGGTTCGGATGATTGATAAGTAACACGCCCTTTACCTTTAATTTTAATTTCCAATCCTTTATTTTCTAACAAAAATAGAGCATCTCTTAATGTCATGCCTTTTACATCAGGCATTTTATTAATACTTGCTGTGCGGTTTTTCCATTGTACCTTATTTTGATCAACTCCTGCCATCACCCATTCTTCAGCTTGTTGGGATTTAAATGGCACTCGCATCTCAGTAAATAAATATTGTAAATCCTCAGCTTTACCAGATTTAATTAATGGGAAAGAATAATTTCTATCACTATTTTTAACAAGTAATTTGTGCATTTCAACATCAAGGGCGTATACTTTATCTGCAATGTCTTTAAAAACAGGCGCTGCTACATCACTTCCATGTTGGTGAATCCCTTTTGGTTCATCAATAACCACAATACAAGTATATTTTGGTTTTTCAGCGGGAAAAAATCCTACAAAAGAAGTATAATAACTTTGAGTATATCTTCCGTTTTTAAATTTTTGCGATGTACCTGTTTTTCCAGCAATCTTATAATTTCCATTTTTTATATTGCTGGCAGTTCCTCTTTCCACCACTCCAATTAAACATTGTTTTACTTTTGAAAGCGTTTTATCAGAACAGATTTTTTCACGAAGTACTGTTGTGTTATAAGATTGTATTACTTCATCAGCAACCCTTACTTCTTTAACAATTATGGGTTGAAGCATTTTTCCATTATTTGCTACAGCATTATAAAAAGTAAGCATTTGCAATGGCGACATTTGAGATTCATAACCAACAGCCATCCATGGAAGTGAAATTCCACTCCATGTTTTGTCTTTTGGTGTTTTTATATTGGGTGGTGCTGTTCCCGCCATTTGAAAGCCAAGTGGATCAGCTAAACCAAAGCTTTTTAAATAACTAATAAACCTTTCGGGTTTTGCTCCAAAGTAGCTACTAATTAATTTTACAAAAGCAATATTTGATGATAATTCAAAAGCATTTTGAATAGTAACCGTACCATGACCACCTAATTTCGAATCGCGCATTTCTGCATCAGAAGTATATTTAAAAACTCCGTTTCCCGTTTTTACTGAATCTGTTAATTCTATATTAACTTCTTCCAACAATGCCATTAATGACGCTAATTTAAATGTAGAACCAGGTTCTGTTACACCTTGTGGGGCAATTGCATAATTATACGTTTCTCGATAGTCACCTTCTTCCACCCTCCCTAAGTTGGCCATTACTTTTATTTCACCAGTATTCACTTCCATCACTATCACACAACCATAATGTGCATCATGCTCTTTTAAAGCACTTAATAAAGATGTTTCTGCCACATCTTGTAAATTAATGTCGATTGTGGTGTAAATATCCATTCCTGGGTCTGGCTTAATATCTTCTCCATTATAAACAGGTTTCCAAATTCCATTTGCAATTCGTTGAAAAAGTGCTCTTCCATCTTTACCTCCTAACTGCGAATTAAAACTATATTCTAAACCAGCACCACCATTATCTTGATTAACAAAACCAATACTTCTTCTGGCTAAATATTTAAAGGGCATATATCGTTGGTCAATCCTTTCAAATAATACTCCACCTTTATACCTGCCACGATTAAAGATGGGCCATTTTAACATTTTCCTTTTATCATTGTAGGTAATTAAGGAATTATTTAAGAAAATATATTCTTTATTCTCAGCCCTTGCATCTCTTATTTTTTGTCGGTATTCCTCAGCAGTTTTATCACCAAAATGTTTAGCTAATTTTTCAGCAAGGTATTTTACACTATCACGAAAAATTTTGTCAGGTACAATAGTAGGGTCAAATGCGATTTTATATCGTGGTATTGAAGTTGCTAGTAACTCTCCATTTAAGGCATAAATATTACCTCTTGTCGCTTTTATAACCCTGTCTTTAGTAGTTTTTTCGCTCGCTTGTTTTTTCCAAAAATCGCCCATCCCCCATTGCACGTAAAAAATACGTCCTACAACGGCAAGGGCAAAGAACATTATAAAAACAAATGCTAACCTGACCCTTAATAAAATTTCACTTTTGATGTTCATAAATACTTTTCCTGGTAATTAATAACTGATGTTAAGCACAAAATATTTAAGGATAACTCCAAGTAAGATTTTGTAGAAGTATGAAATTTATTTATGGTTTATATTTTAACTTATTCAGATATAAAATTTATAAAATAAATGTTTGGGGCTTGCCTTCGGCCCAGGCTTTACGTTCCAATCTTTTTGTTCGTACCTCACAAAAAGGATTTCCATTGCAATCCCTAAGCCAAAAAAAAATAAAAGTAAATCGCAAAAAATAATTAAATTTATGATTATCAATTTATCAATATCACTATATTGATAAATTAAAACTATATCTAAAATTCACTATTTGTCAACAATTTGCGGAACATTAATTAATAAACTAATATCTTAATTATTATTAAACATTATTTCATTATTAAAATCAAGTTTATAATCATTTGTACAATTCAAAAATATATTTTTGCTAAATCTTATTCCCGTTAGCCCCTAAAGTGATTCAAGCTATCGGGTTTCGTTTTTAAATACCTTTCCTAAAATATCTCCACCAAGTCACTTCTTTTCGTCCACAATAATTTTATAAGGAGGCGTTTCGCTTTCATTTAATCCCAAATCTTTCACTTTTTTTGCAACTTCCGATTGTTTACTTCCGATCATATATTCTGCTTGCTCGGTAATATAGAGGGTTCTAAGGTCGTCAATTTCGATTTTTAATTTATTAAGTTTAACGGCAGTCTTTTCAGCGAAATTTCTATTAGCAATATAAAAAATGCCAATTGTTGTTAAAAATAAAATATATGGGATGTATCTAACAGGCAAACCTTGTTCAAATACTCCGCCTAAGCGGATATAGGTTTCTATCAAACTAAAAATACTCCTGCCTTTGCCTTTTGGCTTTATATTTTCCGCCTTTTCACGGGGAACGTTTTTAAAAGTATTTACGGCCAATGGAAAAAAATAAGTTTATTTTACAAAGTTAAATAAAAATCAATTTTTACAACATTTAACATTTTTCTGCTATCCGAAGTTTTGCACTTCTGGCTCGAGGGTTTCTTTCAATTTCTTCTTTCGATGGTACTACAACTTTTTTAGTTATTGAAATAAAAGGAACAATTGTATTTCCATAAAAATCTTTTTCAACATCACCCGAAAATTTACCTTTTGCCATATAATTTTTAACCAACCTGTCTTCAAGTGAATGATATGACATTATTACTAATCGTCCTCCAGGTTTTAATACTTCTACTGTTTGCTCAAGCATTTCTTCCAATGCTTTTAATTCATCATTTACTTCTATGCGCAGCGCTTGAAAAACCTGTGCATAATATTTATTTTCTTTTCCTTTAGGTGCATACTTTTTCAATACTTCTTTTAAATCGAAAGTAGTATTTATTTTAGATTTAATTCTTTCCCTTACAATTGCATTAGCGAGCGTTTTTGCATTGGTCACTTCGCCATACATTCCAAATATTTTATGTAATTCTGCTTCGGGATAAGTATAAATAATATCTTTTGCCGTTTTAGAACCGTTTTGATCCATTCGCATATCTAATTTTGCATCAAACCTTGTTGCAAATCCTCTTTCACCTGCATCTATTTGATGAGATGAAATACCAAGATCAGCTAAAATGCCATCTACTTCTAAAACATTATATAATTTTAGGTACCGTTTTAAATGCCTGAAATTGGCTTTAATTAATTCAAAACCTTTATGGTTTATTTTTTCCGTATTTGCTTCTGCAGCTTCATCCTGATCAAAAGCGAATAATTTCCCAGAACTAATATTTTTTAAAATTTCTTTGGCATGCCCTCCTCCTCCAAAAGTAACATCAATATATGTTCCGTTTTCCTTAATATTTAAGCCATCCACACATTCTTTCAACATCACTGGCACATGATAAGGTAAGACCTGATTTAAATTTTCATCCATAAAAAAAAATATTTCTCAAAGTTACTTATTTTCATTTTTATCTTTGAAGTATAATCCATTTCAAAACTAAAAAAATGAATTTCAAATCTGGTTTTTTAAAAAAAAGAAGAACCGAAGAACCTGATGTTTTAAAAAACGAAAAAGGTAAAAAGTTTAAATCAGGATCAAAAAATAATGAGGCTAAAGAATTAGGCTTTGGTACTACTCTAACGGAATTAGTAAGAACGATTAATACAGATGGTACTTTTAATGTAAAACGAATAGGTGCTATTTCTTTCCACCCTTATCAGGCTCTTGCTTCAATGTCGTGGAAGAAATTTAATTTACTGGTTTTAACATCGTTTGTAGTCATAAATTTTTTCTTTGCTATCCTATACATGTTTACTGGTGACAAAGAATTAAATGGGATTGAACCAAATTTGCCGCTTTGGAGAAAATTTTCAGAAATGTTTTTCTTTAGTTGTCAAACTTTTACTTCTGTTGGTTATGGCAGGGTAAACCCAGGAGGTTTTTATGCAGGTATTATTTCATCGCTTGAAGCATTAATTGGTTTATTAGCTTTAGCATTTGCAACAGGATTACTCTTTGCAAGATTTTCGCGACCAAGTGCAGATTTAATTTATAGTAACAACGCTCTTATCGCACCTTATAAAGAAGGAAAAGCTTTTATGTTTAAATTTGCAAACAGACGGGCAAATCAATTAATCGAAATAGATGTACAAGTTTCATTATCAGTAATAGTAAATGAAAACGGAAAACTAAACAGGAGGTTTTATAATTTACCTCTTGAAGTATCAAAAGTTAATTTTTTCCCTCTCACATGGACAATTGTGCATGTTATTAAGAATGAAAGCCCCTTAGAAGATTTTAATTCTTGGCAGGAATTAAAGGACAATGGTGCTGAAGTTTTAATTATGGTTAAAGCTTTTGATGATACATTTTCACAAACAGTTTATAACAGGTACTCTTATGTAGCAGACGAAATGGTTTGGGGAGCAAAATATATAAGTAATTTTCACCCAGCCGACGGAATGATAGTGCTTGATTTAGACAAAATGAATGAAATAGAAATTGTTAATCTTGATAGTTAATTTAAGAATTTAAAATAACCAATTCTAAAAAGAAATCCTTATTTTGTCAATAAAGTTCTAACATTTTTAATTAAAAAAGGGCGAAGTATATACCTCGCCCTTTTTTAATTTATTTCATTTTAATTTATTTTTCAATACTTAACCAGGCCTTTCTTAATGCCAATTGCTCTGCTGTAGGTTTTTCAATTTCAACAAGGCTGTTTTTATCCATAGCTTCTACAAAAATTGCTTTTGATTTTAATTTTTTCTCTTCATATTTTCCGTCTGCGTTTTTACGCATAATTACAACTTCAACGTTATCTCCTTCTTTGATAGTTTTATTATAATTATCCATAACCTCCTGATAAGTTGCAGCACCAAAAGGTTGCGCATTTATTGAGACAATTTCATCTCCTTTTTGAAAACCCATTTTGGTTCCGAATTCATTCATTTGGCTTACATCAGCAACAAAAATTCTTTGCGTTTCTGCATTATAATTAAATGAAATTTTACCCATAGTTGGTTTCATTATTTTTTTTCCTTTTTCATATTTTACACCAATAGAAGCGAAAGTTTCTTCTAATGGTAGTGGTTCTTTACCTGAAACATATTTTGCAAAAAAATCTTTTATTTCAGGGAATGTTAATGAAACAATCTTATCAAATAATTCATTATCGTTGAATGATTTGTCTTTTCCATAGGTTTTGGCAAGGTCGCTCATCATGTTTTGAGTTCCATATTTTCCACCAGATAACTTGCGTAATTTGATATCAAGGCATAAACCAATTAATGCACCTTTTTCATATACATTGTTATATTCTTTTTTGTATTTGTCAAGCACATTTTCCGACATTTCTGTAAATGGAAGGTTATCCTGAAAAGTTTCTGCATGGTCCATCTTTAATCTTTGGCGATCTAAATATGTTTTAAAATCAATTAAACCATATTTTAATTGCATGTGATGGGCAGCATATTCTGTTAAACCTTCATACATCCATAAATGGCGAGACATTTTTGGTTTTATGTAATCAAAATCACCAATCTCATAACTGTGAATGTTTAATGGAGTAAGGATGTGGAAAAATTCGTGAGAGGCCACATCTTTTACTGTTTGAGAAAGTTCTTTTGAACTTGCTTCAGGCAAATAATAAAAAGATGAATAAGAATGCTCTAATGCTCCATAACTACTAATATTAGGATCATCAGATAGGTAAATAATAAATGCATATCTTTTTATAGGCAAGCTACCTCCTAAATATTCTTTCTGCGCATTTAAAGTTGCTTTAATATCTTCTGCAATTTCTTTTGAATTTGCTTTTTTATTTGGTGAGTATACTGCAACTAATACATCAGAATCTCCTATTTTTAAAACGGTTGTATCTGGTAAATTATACATTATTGGAGCGTCAGCCAAATCCATATAATTTTTTGTTGTGTAAATATCGTTTGATGCTGAGGTTTTGGTTGCTAATAATGATGTAGAACCATAAAATCCTTTAGGTTTAGTAAAATTTACTTCGTAAGGTAAATTTTTTAAACCTTCAAAATAACCAAATAAACCAAATGTATTTAAGGCAAATATTTTTTTATCATCAAAGTTTGTTCCTGCAGGTTCAAAAATATGTTCGCCTTTAATTTCAGGAGAGTCCCAGGTATCTTCTACTAAATAAGTAATGCGGTGAAGCTTTGAAGCGTCTTTAATTTCCCAACTGTTTTCATCGGATTTAGAAACTTTTAACTCTTTTCCTTTTTTATCGAAGGCTTTAAAGTCAGAAATATATCTTCCAAAATCATAAATAGCATAAGTACCAGGAACAATTTTAGGGATGTGATAAACTGCACTTTTGCCACCCATATTTGGTGTGGTTAATGAAACTTCCAGTTTGTCATTTTTCACTTTGTTTAAGTCAACAGAAAATTTATACTCTCCATGTTGAACATTTTGTGCTGAAACACTTAGGGTTAAAATAAAAATGAATGGATAAAATAAAGATCGGAATTTCGTCATATAAAAATATTTTAAAATAAATTTCCCGAAACTATGAATATTATTTTAAACTAAAATCGAATTATGATGAAAAGATATAGAAGTTTATAAATGGTAAAATAAAAGTTTTAGGATGAAGTAATTTAATCTAAAACAATTTGATAGGTAAATTATTATTTTACCAAGTTAATTCTATTTCCAAAATCTCCGAAGCTTCACCATCATTATCTGTAACAGCGATGGCTTTGATATAATTTTCGTGTATTAATATAGGAGTAATAGATTCTATTTTACCATTAAAAACATCTTCACCAATCATTACTAGTGCACAATCAGGTGCTGATTTAGGATTTTCAAGATCTACTATACCAATAAAATTTCCAAGTGTAGGTCCGTCTTCAATTTCATTTTCGGTATCTTCAATGGTAGCAGTAAATAAAATAAATTCTCTTTCAGCAACATAAGAAGCGCCTGAAAAACCCGATAGTATTTTCTTTTTGGTTGGTAATGTAAAATTTTTAATTTCCGGGTTTGGCTTTAATGTAGTTTTATTTTGAAGATAATTTAAAAAAGATAGCTTATCGTATGTTATCAATGCATTATTTTCAGAAATATTACCTCTCTGAAGAAGAAATATTTTGTCTTCAGAGGCTGCTACACCTTCGATATTAAGTTTATAACCTTCAGCAACTTCGGGTAATTTTCTTAAATAATCATATAAATCAGTTAGAGATAACTCTTCAGGATCTTCATTTAAGGTTTCTGTATTGAACAAAAAAGCTTTATCTCTTTCAGGTGATTTTGATCCGGAGCCCAAAACAAATAATCTAATTCCATTATCAGTATTAATTATTGTGAGTGCTTCAAAATCAGGTTTGTTCTTTTTAGGTATTACACCGTTTTTTAATTCTGGTTCAGGGAAAATTTGTTTTAAATTAACAATTTCAAAATCACTATTGAGGATATATAACCAAACCGAGTTATCGCTGATAATGTAAAATTGATCGTTAAGAAATTCAATTCCACTTGCCGATGGGATATTTTCTAAAACCCTATGTGATAAAACGGTGGCTTTCATAATTGTTAAGGAGGTTAATAAGGCATCAATGGTTACTAAAAATTAGTAATCATTGATGCCAAAAAAAATTTAATAGCCAAAAACTTCTTCTAATGTTACTTTTTTAATATCACCATATTTTTTTAAATCTTCCATTTTAATTTTTTTCTCCGAAGCCACTATACAATAAGTGTATGGTTTGTTAGCCAAATATTGTTGATGAAATTTCTTCAAATCATCAAAAGTCATGTTGTCAATGGCTTCATAGATTTGTTTTCTTATATCGTAATCTATTCCCTTTTCTTTAGCTGCCAAATAACTTGTGATAATTGCATCGTCCATAATTCGCTCTGTTTCAAAAGTTTTCTTCATGTTCTTTTTAGCAGTCTCTAACACTTTTTCTGAAGCTGGCAAATCATTTAACAATTCGTTCATCCCTATTATTGCTTCATTTATTTTATCTGCCTGACTGCCAATGTAGCCAACAAGTGAATAATTTTCATTTTTTTTATTTGGCGTTACATAGTATGCATACGTTGAATATGCCAAGGCTTTTGATTCGCGAAGGGTTTGAAATACTATTGACGACATGCCCACACCAAAATAATTATTAAATAAATCTACAATTGGCGCTTGTTTAGGATCATAAGTATCTGTATTTCTTATCCAATCAATCTCTGCCTGAACCATATCGTACTCAGCAAATAAAATTTCATTTTTTGTTTGTTGAATTTTAGGAAATTTTTGTAATGCCGGATATTCAGTAAAATCTTTAGGTAATTTATGAATCGACTGTATATTTTTTGAAAAATCAGCTAAAGTTTGAGGTCCGTAATATGTTATCAAATGTTTATAATTACAAAGCGAGTGCAATAAATTAACTAAATCCTGTGCTTTTACATTATTCAGTTCTTCCTCAGTTAATTGGTAATTATATGGATTTTTTGGTCCATACTCAGCATAATTAACTAAACCTTGCATAATTGCCCCTTTATTTTTCTTTGCATTTTCACGTGATTTTTTAATTCGCCCTTTTAAAGAAATCAATGCTTCCTCATCGGGTTTGCAATTGTAAATTAATTCTTCAAAAAGAGAAGAAATTTTACCTGAATTTTCATTTAAACCAGATAACCTAATATTAGTAACAGTATTTCCAACATTTACAGAAAAACTACCCGCTAATTTGTAAAATTCTTTACTTATATCTTCTGCAGAATATTTATCAGTACTTAAAAATTGTAAATATTGAGATGCTAATGAAAGAAGCTTACTGTTCCAACTTCCCATTTCAAAGCGGTATGAAGAATAAAATAAATCATTTTCAGTATTCTGAACGTATAAAACTTCTGCATTTCCAACCTTCGTTTTTTTAATATCTTTATTGTAATCCAACCACACAGGTTGAATGGCTTGCATTGGAATATTATTTACAGTTTTTAAAAAATCAGATTGTTTTTCTCTGTTTACATCTACAGGAGTAATAGGTGGTTTGATAACTTTTTTAATTTTTGTATCTGTTCCAGCCCTTTTGTAAACAATTACATAATTATTATTATAGTATTTTTTTGCAAAATCAATTACCTGCTGCTTTGATATTTTAGCCATTGCATCAATAAAACCTACTTCTTCACCCCAATTATCACCATTTGATTGAATAAATGATGACATAATTTTTGTTGCTCTCGCTCTATTGTTTTCTGTTGCTTGAATTTCGCTCAATTTAAAATTTGCAACAATTGCTTTAATGATTGATTCATCAAAATTTCCCTTTTTAAGTAAATCTAATTGACCTAATAACAAATCTTTTACTTCATCCAATGATTGTCCGGTTTTGGGAGTACCAGATAATTGCCAAACCGCATAATCCTTAAAGCGCATGATGGTGGATGTTCCATTAAGAACTTTTTGTTGCTTATTTAAATTTAGATCAATCAAACCGGCTTTGCTGTTCGACATAATTTCGTCAACCAAACTTGAAATCACTGTTGCTTGATTATCAATACGACCTGGTATTCTAAAAGCTAATGTTACATTTTCTGGCGTTGGCCCAAATACTTCTTTTACTATAGGAGCAGTAATAGGTTTTTCTATTGCAGGCTTATAAGGTGGAAAATCTTTAGCTTTCATATAAGAAAAACTTGCATCCACTTTTTTTATTACTTCATCTGGATTAAAATCCCCTGCCATTATTATCGACATATTATTAGGCACATAATAGGTATAATAGAAATTTCTAATAGCAGTTAAAGAAGGATTTTTTAAATGTTCAATCGTACCTATTGTAGATTGCTGACCATAATTATGAGTTGGGAACAATGCTTCAAGCATAGTTTCATACACTTTTCGTCCATCATTATCTAAACCACGATTTTTTTCTTCATAAACAGCTTCTAATTCAGTATGAAAAATTCTTAAAATAGGATTTCTAAAACGTTCTGCTTGAATAGCTAAATAACGATCAATTGCGTTTGAAGGAACATCTTCCTGATAAACTGTTTCTTCTACCCAAGTATGTGCATTAGTGCCAATAGCACCCATCGATGACATCATTTTGTCGTATTCATTTGCAATAGCAAATTTTGCTGCTTTGTTGGATGTCTTATCAATTTCTTTATAAATCGCTTTCCGTTGAGTAGAATCAGATGTTTTATTATAAACTTCATAAAGAGAATCAACCTGATCTAAAATTGGTTTTTCTTTTGCCCAATCCAGCGAACCATATTTATCGGTTCCTTTAAAAAGCATGTGTTCTAAATAATGAGCTAAGCCTGTGTGTTCTTTTGGATCAGTATTACTTCCTGCTCTCACTGCAAAGAGGGTTTGAATGCGAGGTTCTTTTTTATTTATACTTAATATCACCGAAAGTCCGTTTTTCAATTTATAAAAACGGGTTTGCATTGGATCCTTATCAACAAATTTATAAGAATAACCTGCAGCAGAAGCATTTTTCCAAATTGATTTATTTTGTGCAAATGCAAATTGAATTGCAAATACTAAAAATAAAGTGCAAATAATTTTAAAATTATTTTTTATCATATATATATAGGTTTTTTAACAAAGATAAGATTGCAAAAATAACATCAAAGTCATTTTTGATAAAGGGAAAATTTTTGAGATTTTAATTTTTTAATGCAGGTCAAAATAAAAAAAACCGACAGTTATGTCTGATGGTTTTTTAGAATTTAAAATTTGATATTTATTTTGTAAAAAAAGTTTTATTCTCAACTCCCACTCCTTTAATAGTTAATAATTTCCATTTAGCAGGGAGTTTTGTTTTTAATTGAGCAATACCATTGTTTGTAATATCTAATCCTCCAAAACCATTTAAAACTGTTTGTAACATACCTCCTGCACCTGTTGCAAAATATGGATTTGTGCCCCCTGCAGTTTCAGATATCACACCAAAAGGCGGAACTTCATTTTGTTTATACGTTTTTACAAAAAGATTATATGCCTTTTCAGGATTTCCTAGTCTTTCATTTAGGATATTAAAAATAGCAGAACCCATTGCTGGTCCGCTTGGATCCATTGCTTTTTCATAAAAATCAAGATCTTTTTTAATTTGAATTGGATCAGTAATTACTTTTAGCGGATATGATAATAAATTTACATCCGCCTGTTTTATGGTTTCACCTTTATAAGTAGCATGTTCACGAGTTACACCATCTTCCATTTTTAAAATGATAAGATTATTCGCTACTTCATTCCATTTAATATCAGGTTTTATCCCTAATAAATTTGCAGCTTCGGTGGCATATCCTAGCACTTCTTTTGCCATTCCATTTGTAAAGGCATTATCATTTACATTTTCAGCATATTCATCTGCACATACTACATTAATAATATGGTATTTACCATCACCACCTTTTTCAACACGGCTCACCCAAAAATCCGCAACTTCTTTTAATAAAGGATATCCTCGTTCTTTTAACCACACTTTATCTTTCGTTACCTGGTAATATTTCCAAAATGCAAAACCAATATCACCTGTTATGTGGTGTTGAAACGGACCGGTTAAAGCCCAAACAGGAGTTGCTTCCTGACCTTCATCGTCAGATTCCCAAGGGAACATAGCACCTTTATATCCATGACTAAAAGCATTGTTTCTTGCAGCCTCCAGTCTTTTAAAACGATATTCTAAAAGAGATTTAGCAATTTCAGGATGTAGAATTAATAAAGGAGAAAACATCCAAAGTTCAGTATCCCAAAATACATGACCATTGTACCCAAGCCCCGATAAACCCATTGGTGACAAACTATATGCAGTTCCTTCACGGGCAAAAGAATAAAGATGATATAATGCGAAACGTACATCTTTTTGAGAAACTTCATCACCATCAATTATTATATCACTTTTCCATAACTCTTCCCATGCAAGTGAATGGCGTTTTTTTAATCTTTCAGTACCTTCTAAAGCTGCAAAAATTGTTAATCTTTCTGCTTCGTTGTGCGGATCTGCAACGTGTTCAGTTGAAGTACTTGAACCTACTATTGAAAAATGATATTTTTCTCCCGCTTTAATGTTCTTTGTAAATTTTAACCTATGAAGGCCATAATCCCATTCTTCATGAATGAGTGAGGGTTCCTTTCCACGTTGTTCATCAAAAATAAAACTATTTGATGCTGCAACAATATGTTTACCTGTCGGGCTTTTTGCGACTGAAGTTATTAAGGGTATCAAAGCATGCGGCCGATCAATTAAATGATAATAATTATTTACATCTCTTAGCATATCAGGAGCAGAAATAATGCTGTGAGGCGTGACCGAAACATCTTTTAACGCAGTAATCTCAACTTCAATAAGGGCGGTATGTGGTAAATGCCTAAGGGCGATAATATTATAACTAACAGAAATTTTATCTAAATATTGAAAAGAGGTAGTTAATAAGGCTTTTTTCATATCTAAATTTTGAGTAAAA